>Ga0214921_10002430_pt1 | contig 30282 bp, 28 predicted proteins | sample LL1505_MetaG_FD_177992 | JGI IMG/M metagenome (GOLD analysis project Ga0214921, IMG submission 177992) | Freshwater microbial communities from Lake Lanier, Atlanta, Georgia, United States - LL-1505 | ecosystem: Environmental > Aquatic > Freshwater > Lake | place: USA: Georgia | collected...
GGATGTCGGAAAAACTTCCGGCTCGATGGGTTGAATCCCAAAGAGCGGTGAGGGCGGCGTTGGAAACGGCTTCCGATCGGGCGGGGGCACTGTGAGCAAGGAGGGGAAGAGATCCTCGCGAAGCGATCCCGACGATCTGGTTTTGTGCGTTGAGGAGGGGGGAGCCGGATTGGCCGGGCATGAGGGGGATGGTGGTGGAGAGGATTCCGCCTTTGGCTTTGGCTCGGGCTTCCCCTCGTGAAGTGAGAGGCAGATCGATCGAAAGCGGGAACCCGGATACGGTTAGAGGTTCATGAGGAGCAGGGTCGCTCTCTGCCAGAGCGAGAAAGTCTGTAGGTTGGGCAGAGGTTTGCAGTAAAACGGCGTCGGCTGAAAAGTCCCCTGGGCAGACGGAGGTTGCGGTAAAAATCTGACCTTGGAAATTTCGAATGAGAACTTTTTTTCGACCTGCGACCACGTGGGCGGCGGTGAGGACAATTCCTTGGGAGGAGACGAAAGAGCCAGAACCGATGCCGCGGCCCTGATTATCTTGGATTTGAACTAGGGAGCGGGAGATCTTTGGATCTAGGTTTTGTAGGGTCATGCGGTCGGGGCGAAGCATGGTGGCGAGGGAGCGGGAAAGTGAGTCGCCAAGCTGACCCGCGCGTTCCAAGGCAGATTTTGCTTGGGCGAGTTTGCCTTGGTGAAGAAGGCTGCGTCCCAAGATGCGTTGGACCTCTGGATCTTGGGGGGCGACGAGAAGTGCATGGCGGGCGGCTTTCTCGGCCTCGGCGTAGCGACCGGCAAAGTCGAGAGCCCGGGCTTTGAGTTTGCGGGCTTCGGGATCATCTTTGTCCCACCAAAGTGCTTGGGTGGCGGCGATGAGGGGACGATTATTTCCGCGGGGCGGCCAAAGCGTCTCCGCCTGAGCTAATCGAGTTGTAAAGAGATAGATGAGGAGAAGCAGCGAGAGAGAATTCATGCCGATGTTTCGGCCCAACGTTTAGAGAAGGGTGGCTTGGGAGGCGGGGGGTTTGAGGCCGAGAACTTCATAGGCGCGGGGGAGAGCGACGCGGCCTTGTTGCGTGCGTTGGAGATAGCCTTCGAGAATCAGGTACGGTTCATGGACCTCCTCTAGGGTACCAGGTTCTTCCCCCACAGAGGCAGCGAGGGAGTGGAGTCCGGCGGGGCCACCTTTTAATTTTCCCGTCAGGGCTTGAAGGAGTCGTTTATCCATTTCGTCTAAGCCGTGCTGGTCGATCTCAAGCATCTCGAGTGCGGCGATGGCGGTGGGGGCGGTAGCGATTCCTTGGGTGCGGGCGAGGGCGTAGTCGCGGACCCAGCGCAGAAGATTGTTGGCGATTCGGGGGGTGCCTCGGCAACGGCGTGCGATTTCGGGGGCGGCGGTGTCATCGAGTTTCACTCCTAGGAGGGATGCGGAGCGGCGCACGATCGAGGTCAGGTCCTCTACGGAGTAGTAGTCGAGACGGTGGGCGACTCCGAAACGGGAGCGAAGGGGGGCACTGAGAAGGCCGGCGCGGGTGGTTGCACCGATGAGGGTGAAGCGGGGGAGATTCAGGCGGACGGAGCGAGCGGCCGGGCCTTGGTCGATAACGATATCGATCCTGAAGTCCTCAACGGCGGGGTAGAGATACTCTTCGATGACTTTGGACAAGCGGTGAATTTCATCGATGAAGAGGATATCTCCCTCCTGAAGTCCGGTGAGGAGACCGGCGAGATCGCCTGCTTTTTCAATCGCGGGACCCGAAGTGGTGCGAACGGTGGCATTCATTTCTGCGCCGAGGATGTGGGCGAGAGTGGTTTTCCCGAGTCCCGGAGGTCCACTGAGGAGAAGGTGATCGAGGGGTTGGGAGCGAGCGCGGGCGGAGTCGAGAAGGATTCCAAGGCGATCCTTCAGCTTCGGTTGGCCGGTGAAGTCGGCGAGGCGAGAGGGGCGAAGGGAAAGATCGACGGCGTCGCTGGGTTGGGCGTTGAGCTTTTCAAGGGGCTTGGCGGACATGGGGCAAGGATGGCGGAAGGAGGAAAGTTTGAAAGTGGGAAGGTGAACCGCTATGCCCGCTGGAGATGAAAGCACAGTGGACAGCTATTTTTGATTGGGATGGGGTAATCCTGGATAGTTCACGGCACCATGAAGAAAGTTGGGAGCGGTTGGCCAAGGAGGAGGGGAGGATTTTGCCCGAGGGGCATTTTTTGAAGGGTTTTGGCCGGAGAAATGTTGAGATTATGCGAGATATGCTGAAGTGGTCGGAGGATCTGGCGGAAATTCAGAGGCTGAGTTTGCGAAAAGAGGAGTTATATCGGGAGGTGGTAAAGGATTGGGGGATCGAGTCCCTTCCTGGGGTTCGGGAGTGGTTGGAGCGGCTGAAAAAAGAGGGGATCGCGTGTGGCATTGGCTCATCCACGGAGGAGAAGAATGTTCGGTTGGGGCTGGGATTGCTGGGGTTAGGGGATTTTTTCCAGACAGCGGTAACAGCGGAGCATGTAAAGAGGGGAAAACCGGCACCGGATGTTTTTTTGGAGGTAGCTAGGAGAATGGATGCGAATCCTGCGCAGTGTGTGGTTTTTGAAGATGCGCCGGCGGGGGTAGAGGCAGGGCGGGCGGCGGGGATGAAAGTGGTGGGGGTGACAACGACTCATCCAGGGGGACATTTGGAGGGGGTGGATCGGGAGGTGGTGAGGTTGGATGAGTTGGAAGTAGGGGAACTTTCGCGTTGGTTCGGGCGGTCGACTTGATGCGGGCGGGGGTGTTGCCTAGAACAGACAGATGGGGAGTGTCTTGAAGCTGGTGAGCCATGTAGGGTCCGTTTTTACGGGATCCTGCCGAACCGCGGGGGCTGTTTTCATGCTTTTAGGAGATACGTTGCGAAGCATGGTTCAGTATCGTTTACGGTGGGATCAGATTTTCGAGCAGATGTATTTCATTGGAATTCGATCCCAAGTGGTGGTTCTGACGACGGGTGCGTTTACAGGAGCGGTGTTTGCGGCTCAGGTTTGGTTTCAATTTAAGAGGTTTGGAATGGAGTCTGCGATCGGACCCACGGTTTCGATTGCGATGTGCCGGGAGCTGGGGCCTGTGCTGTGCTGTCTACTTCTGGCGGGCAGGGTGGGTGCGGCGATGGCGGCAGAGCTTAGCTCAATGAAAATTACGGAGCAGGTGGATGCGTTGCGTGCCCTTGGGGTTTATCCCACGGAGTATCTGATTGTGCCGAGGTTTTTGGCCTTGGTGATCTCCGCTCCGATTTTAACGGGGTTGGCATTGGTGACGGGGATCGGGTGCGGATATTTTGTGGCGGTCAAAATCTTTGGGGTCGATGGAGCGTACTATTGGGACAACACGATTAAGTTTACTGACAGTAAGGATGTGGTGATTGCTTTAATTAAGTCATTTATTTTTGCGGTGATAATTTCGGCGATTGCATGTCACAAGGGGATGAACTGCCCGCCGGGAACTGCGGGGGTGGGTAAAACAACGACCGAGGCGGTGGTCAACGCCTCTCTGACCCTCTTGATCGTAAACTTTTTTCTGACAATTCTTCTCAACGCACTGCTTTACTCGAACTAAGGATCCTATGCTCGAACTCAAAGGAATACGCAAAAGCATGGGAGGGCAGGAGGTGTTGCGTGGGGTAAATCTTCGGGTGGCGCCGGCGGAGCGGGTGGTGGTGATTGGGCGAAGTGGATGCGGGAAGAGCGTGATGTTGCGGGTCATCATGGGATTACTCCAGCCAGAGGGGGGGGAAGTTTTCTTTGAGGGAAAGAAGCTCACGGGGTTGAGTGAGGAGGAGTGGAATCCGTATCGAAGGAAGATTGGGATGCTTTTTCAAGGGGCTGCCTTATTCGATTCTCTGTCTGTCTTTGATAATCTGGCATTCCCTCTGCGTGAGCATGGGGAGAAAAGTGAGGGTGTGTTACGACAAAAGGTTGCGGAGGCGCTCAAGATTGTTTCCTTAAGTGGAACAGAGGAAAAGATGCCAGCGGAGTTGAGTGGGGGGATGAAAAAGAGGGCGGCCTTGGCTCGGGCGATTATCTGTCGTCCTGACATTATGCTTTATGATGAGCCAACCACAGGATTGGACCCGATCGTGGCGGATAGTATCAACCGACTGATTCTTCATTTAGGCAAGATGTTTGGAATGGCGTCGATTGTGGTCACGCATGACATGGTGAGCGCGAGGATGGTGGGGGATCGGATTTCTTACCTGCATGAGGGGAAGATTTACTTTGAGGGCACTCCGGATCAGGTGGATCGGTGTGAGGATCCGCTGGTGCGCGACTTTGTTCGTGGGCATGCTGAAGGAATCGGAATCACGGGATAAAGGAAAGGAGTCTTATGAAAGAAAGCAGTATTGAGATAAAAGTAGGTTTCTTTGTTTTGGCTGGCTTGCTCGCTATGGCCAGCTTGATCGTGGCCTTTGGAAAGCTGGGGAATTATTTCCGAAAGACTTATCCCGTGATCGTCGAGTTTGAGGATGCGCGGGATATTTTGAAAAATTCCAAGGTACTTTTGCGGGGGGCTCAAATTGGAATCGTGTCGGACACTCCGGTTTATCGGGTGGGTCAAAACTACGTCGAGTTGACGCTTAGGATTGATCAGGGAACGCAGTTGCCAACGAATTCGAAGTTCCGCATCGATCAGTATGGGATGTTGGGGGATCGCTTTGTACGGGTTGTGCCACCCGACACGCTGGATGGGACGTTTATTGTTGCGGGCACGCGGGTGAAGGGGGAGCAGGAGGCAGGGTTGAATGCGATGTTGGCGTCGGCGGGGCCTGCCTTGGATGATATTCGATCCGCGGCAAAGAGGGTAGACGGGTTTGCTAAGTCGGCTCAGGCGCTGTTGGACGAGGCTAAAAATGGCAAGGGGCCTCTCTACACGATGATGAAAGATGAGAAAATGGCCCAGGATATGAAGAATCTGATGGCGAATTTACGAAAGCACGGGGTTCTTTTTTACAACGATGATTCGGCGAAGGGGGAGGATGATGGGGGAAAGAAAGCGGAGAAAAAAACGGCGCCCCTTGAGCGTTCGCGTCCGTGAGAGGTTCGGCAGGCGCGATTCTTTTGGCAGCTGGGCAGGGGCGACGGCTGGGCCATGACAAATCGATTACAGCCATAGCGGGTCGGCCCGTGTTGGCTTACGGGCTCGAGGTCCTTTTGAAGTGCCGTGGAATTGAAAAAGTGGTGGTGACGGTACGGGACGATGTAAGGCAAGAGGTGTTGTCTTGGGTTCAGAAAGAGTATGGCAAGCAGTCTGGGAGGGTGGAGGTGATTGTGGGAGGGAAGGAGAGGCAGGATTCTGTTTCGGAGGGATTGGAAGCCTTGGGGAGCGGGGTGGAGTGGGCGGTAGTGCATGATGCGGCCCGTGTTCTTACGAGCGTTGGACTGGTGGAAAGAGTGGTTGCGGGTGCTGAGCTAACGGGGGCAGCGGCAGCAGCGAGAAAAATGACCGATACAGTTCGGGAGGCAGATGGGGCGGGGAAAGTTTTGCGACTCCTGGATCGGGAGGGGCTGTGGAGGATGGAGACACCACAGGTTGTTCGGAGTGAAGTTTTGCGATCGGGATTAGGGAAGGCCCGTGAGAACGGGAAAATTGTAACCGACTGTTTAGCGGCGGCCGAGATGGTGGGGGTCAAGGGGGTTTTGATTGAGGCGAATGAGCCGAATTTGAAGATCACCGTTCCATCCGACTGGGCGTTAGCGGAGTCTTGGTTGGGGATGGGGAAAAAGTAGTTGGCGCTGACGGGATTCGAACCCGTGTATGGTCCTTGAAAGGGACCTGTCCTAGGCCTCTAGACGACAGCGCCGAGAAGCCAGAAAGAGTATCTCACTGACGGATTTGGCCAAGGCAAAGGTTCCATGGCTCTAAACAATCCATCGATATATCATGATAAGCTGATATATTAGTAGACAAGGGGAGCTTTTTCTCTAGGCTTTTCCCATGGAAACAAGGGAGCGAGTCACCCTGCGGAGGAGCCAGCTTGAGAAAGCGCTGGGGGAGCGGATTGTGATGATGGACGGGGCGATGGGGACGATGATTCAACGGCACAAGCTGCAAGAGAAAGATTTCCGCGGGGAGCTGTATGCCAACCATCCGAGCGATCTGAAGGGAAATAACGACCTTTTGTGTCTCACTCGCCCGGATGTGATTGGGGCGATTCATCGGGCCTATTTGGAAGCGGGGGCGGGAATCATTGAGACCAACACCTTTAACTCCACATCGATTTCTCAAGCGGACTATGGGTTAGAGGGAGCGGTGCGGGATATCAATCTGGCAGCTGCTCGTTTGGCGAGAAAAGTCACGGATGAGTATTTAGCTGCGAATCCTGGAAAAGTGGCTTGGGTGGCTGGGGCGGTGGGTCCGACCAATCGAACCGCCTCCATGTCGCCCGATGTAAATCGGCCAGAATATCGGGCAGTGACTTTTACGCAGTTGGCCAAGTCGTATGGGGAGCAGGTGCGGGCATTGATTGAAGGTGGGGTAGACGTGCTTTTGCCCGAAACCACTTTTGACACGCTGAATTTGAAGGCAGCTCTTTGGGCGATGGAAGAGGTGTTTGATGAGTTGGGCTTCCGGTTGCCGGTCATGATTTCGGTCACGATCACCGATGCGTCGGGCAGAACCTTGTCGGGGCAGACCACAGAGGCTTTCTGGCAATCGATCCGTCACGCTCGGCCGTTCAGCGTCGGAATCAACTGTGCACTGGGTCCGAAGGAGATGAGACCGTACATGGCGACTCTTTCGAAAATCGCGGACTGTTTTGTGAGTTGTTATCCCAATGCTGGGTTGCCCAATGCCTTTGGTGGATACGACGAAACGCCGGAGCAGATGGCGGAGGTTTTGGGGGAGTTTGCCCAGGCTGGGTTCTTAAACATGGTGGGAGGCTGCTGCGGAACTACACCGGATCATATCGCCGTCATTGGACAGGCGGTGGCAAAAGCCAAGCCAAGGGTTGTACCGAAGCCTGCTCGAGAAACGGTGCTCTCTGGCTTGGAGCCGTATGCCATTGGGACGGGGGGATCATTTACGGCGATTGGGGAGCGGACGAATGTGACCGGTTCGCCGAAGTTCTCCGCTTTGATCAAAGAGGAGAAGTTTGAGGAGGCGGTGGCGGTGGCTCGTCAGCAAGTGGAAGCAGGGGCGAATCTGATCGATTTAAATTTCGACGAGGCGCTGCTCGACGGGGAGGCAAGCATGTCGCGCTTCCTCCATCTCATCGGGAGTGAGCCAGAAATCGCGCGCGTTCCCTTTATTTTGGACAGCTCGAAGTGGTCGGTAATTGAGGCTGGGTTGCAGTGTGTTCAAGGCAAAGCGATTGTGAACTCGATCAGCCTTAAGGAAGGAGAGAAAGTATTTCTGGAGCAGGCAAAAAAAGTTCGCCGGTATGGTGCGGCGGTCATTGTCATGGCGTTTGATGAGGAGGGGCAAGCGGCGGATGCGAAGCGGAAGGTGGCGATCTGCCGAAGAGCTTATCAGCTCCTGACGGAGAAAGCGGGAATTGCACCTGAGGATATTATTTTTGATACGAATATATTGACCGTGGCGACAGGTATTGAGGAGCACAACAACTATGCGGTGGAGTTTATTGAGGCGGTTCGTGAGATCAAAAAAACAATGCCAGGATGTAAAACGAGTGGCGGGCTGAGCAATATTTCTTTCTCCTTTCGCGGGAACACGACGGTACGGGAGGCGATGCACGCCTGTTTCCTCTATCATGCGATTCAAGCGGGGCTGGACATGGCGATCGTCAATGCAGGACAGCTGGCGGTGTATGAGGAGATTCCCCCCGAGCTCAAGGAGAGAGTGGAGGATGTACTGCTGAATCGCAGGCCGGATGCGACGGAGAGAATGTTAGAGTATGCGGAGACGGTGAAGTCGGGAGGGAAAGCGGTTGTGAAAGATGAGGCCTGGAGAAAAGGATCGGTGGACGAAAGGCTGCTCCACGCCCTTTTAAAGGGAATCACCGACTTTATTGATCCAGATACGGAGGAGGCGCGGCAAAAGTATGGTCGACCTCTGCAGGTGATTGAGGGACCGCTGATGGGGGGGATGAGGCACGTTGGGGATCTTTTTGGAGAGGGCAAAATGTTTTTGCCTCAAGTAGTGAAAAGTGCACGAGTGATGAAAAAAGCGGTGGCTTATTTAACTCCCTTTATGGAAAAGGAGAAGGAGGCGTCTGGGGACAAGAGCAAGGGGGCGGGTAAGATTCTCATGGCGACGGTGAAAGGGGATGTGCACGACATTGGAAAAAATATTGTGGGGGTAGTGCTGGCCTGCAACGGGTATGAGGTAATCGATCTTGGGGTGATGGTGCCTTGCGAAAAGATTTTGGCCGAGGCGAAGTCGCATGGGGTGGATGTGATTGGCTTGAGCGGGCTGATTACCCCCTCGTTGGATGAAATGGTAACAGTGGCGGAGGAGATGACGCGGGAGAAGTTTGAGATTCCTCTGCTGATTGGTGGAGCAACAACGAGTGCGGCGCATACAGCGGTTAAAATTGCGCCTGCTTATTGCGGTTCGGTGGTCCATGTGATTGACGCATCGCGGGTGGTGGGAGTAGCGCAAAAACTGCTATCGGCCGAGAATCGAGGGGCCTATCTGACGCAGGTGCAGGCGGATCAAGCCAAGGCCCGTAAGGATTACGAAACGAGGCGGGCAGCGCAAAAGTTGCTTTCGATTGGGGATGCTAGAAAAAGGGCGGCTAAGTTTGACTGGTCGAGGGAGCCAGAAAAACCGGAATTTTTAGGAGTAAAGGTTTTTGAGGATTTTCCGTTGCGGGAGTTGGCAGATTATATCGATTGGTCGCCGTTTTTTCATGCATGGGAGTTGCGGGGGCGATTTCCTAAAATCTTTGATGACCCGGTTGTGGGAGTGGAGTCCAGGAAGCTTTATGGGGATGCGCAGATTCTTTTAGAAAAGATTTTGCAGGATCGAAGGGTCCGGGCGAGGGGCGTGATGGCCTTTTTCCCGGCGAATTCGGAGGGGGATGACATTTTGCTGTTTGAGGATGATTCGCGGAAGAAGGTGCGGGCTCGAGTTCATGGATTGCGGCAGCAGATGGCGCGGAGTGATGGGGAACCCAACCGGTGCCTTTCCGATTTTGTCGCTCCAGTGAGTAGTGGAAAAAAGGATTATTTGGGGGCATTTGCCGTGACGGCGGGGCATGGAGTTGAGGATTGGGCAAAAGAGCTGGAGAAAGGAAATGATGATTATCAGGCGATCATGTTGAAGGCTTTAGCGGATCGGTGTGCAGAGGCCTTTGCCGAAAAAATGCATGAGATCGCGAGGCAGGCGTGGGGCTTTGGAAAGAGGGAGGGGTTGTCCAAGGAGGATTTGATTGATGAGAAGTACCGTGGGATTCGGCCGGCTGCGGGTTACCCGGCTTGCCCGGATCATACGGAGAAGAGGGGCCTGATGGCGTTGCTGAATGCGGAGGAGAGTGTCGGCATTCAGCTGACGGAGAACTGTGCCATGACACCGGCAAGTTCGGTGAGTGGCCTTTATTTTGGGCATCCGGAGGCACGATATTTTGCGGTGGGTCCGGTGGGGAAGGATCAGGTTGAGGATTACGCCTCGCGCAAAGGGGTAGCCGTTGGGGAGGCGGAGAGGTGGTTGAGGCCTAATTTAGCGTACGACCCGAAGGGTTAACTTTTCCGCAGAGTGTTGGTGGGAAGTGGGTTCAATTCCATTGACCCTAAAGCTAGCCCCTTTAGAATATGACGATGAGCTTATTCAAAGTGCTTATGTTTGGAACTTTGGTGGTTGGATTGCCCTTAGGGGCGGCGGCGCAAGAGGTGAAGAAGGAGAAACCCAATTTAGAGTTTGGGAAAATACAAGAGTTGGAGATTGATTTGGTAAACGTGCCTGATTCTGTTGGTTCGGGGGGGAAATCGGCGCCAGTTGTGGACGATAATAAAGCTACCCAGGAGGGGAAGTGGCTGAGGATTGATGTGCCTTTTTCTACAACAAATAAGTTCACGCCGGAGGTGAAGTTCAAGTTTTACCTGGAGGGTTATGAAAAAATGCCTCCGACAGACGGGGGCAAAGGAAAAGAGAAGTTTGTTATTTTAACAGGCGAGACAACATACCGTGATGTTCCAGCCGGGAAAAAGCATTTTGCTGGAGTCTTTTTACCCCCCACAACAGTCCTGCGCTTTTCAGCCCATAAACCGAATGGAGAGCAAGATTGGAAAAGTGCGCAAATGAATCTGAAAGTTGAGGCTATGGATGGTGGGTCACCAATCGAAAAAGCATTTGATTTACAAGGAGAGAAGGAAATTGGGCTTTCAGGAAGGGGTGGGAAAAAAGATATCGAATGGAACAAAAGCGCCGATGCACAAGAAGTCAGCGGGGCACTGCTACCAATTTATGACACCCCATTTTGGCCCAAGGATTATAAACGATACCCACAACCCAAAAAACCTTAGCGGTTTTGCTTTTTGCTCATGGCGACATTTGCGCGAAGGCTGGTTTTGGATGTGGGGGCGGGGGAGGTACGGATAGGTGAAATTTCGCCTGATAAAAAAGGTTTTCCCGTTTTTACCATGTTGAGAGCGATGGAGTTGAGCTCCGATCCAACCAAGCCGGCTGAATTTTTTCCTGCAGTTCTGCAAGCGGTCGGAGCTTTGGCTAAGGAGATGGGAATCAAAAGTGGTCTCTGTTCCCTCTGTTTGGGAGGGCCGTCTGTATTTACGCGGGTGATTAAACTCCCTTTAACTGACCCAGCCCAAGTGGAGCAGATGGTGGGTTTTGAGGCCCAGCAGGCTATCCCCGCGATTGAGGAGGCTTGCTGGGATTTCCAGGTATTTCCGCCTGGCCAGGCTGGGGCGGCGGAGTTGGAGGCACTGATTGTTGCTATGAAGCGGGAAACGGTAACCGAGACCATGGCGGCTGCCTCGGCGGCTGGTATGAAAACAGACATGGTGGATTTGGCTCCGTCCGCACTGATTAACGCTTTTCGTTACCAGTACCCCGAGGTTGAAAGTTGCACTCTTATTTTGGAAATTGGTGCAAGAGCTACAAATATTTTACTCATTGAAGGGAAAAAGATTTTTTGTCGGGTGGTACCCTTGGGAGGAGTCAGCGTGACCCAGGCAATTGCGGCAGATTTGCAGGAAACGTTTGCGGGTGCAGAGGTGCTAAAAAAAGCAAAAGGATTCGTGCATCCGGGAGGATCTTATGAAGAGCCGGCGGACGAGCAGGCGGCCAGAATCAGTAAGTTAGCGCGGGGGGTGATGACTCGGCTGCATACGGAAGTGGAGCGTTCAATTACTTTTTACCGCAGTCAACAGGCGGGGGGGAGGCCGACGCGTGTTTTACTGGCGGGCGGCGGGGCCGCATTGGGTCTTACCGATCTTTTCTTTCGTGATAAGCTAAAGGCCCCCGTTGAATATTTTCAATCGTTTCGGCGAATAGCAATCGGGCCGGGGGTCAACCGGGCTGAAATAGGTAGAAACTTTCCCTCCTGGGCCAGCTTGGTGGGGGCTGGATTGAGGGCGTTACCAGATAGCCCATGTAAAATTAATATTTTGGGATCGGAGCTAAAAGCAGCTGCCAATCGTACGAAAGATCTGCCGGCCATAGTTGCAGCAGGTATTGGGTTAGGATTAATTGTTTTGCTTCCCGGAATTCATGGATTTTGGCAATCGGCGAGATTGCAAGCGGTGATTTCCCCCCAAACATCGGAGGTGGAGGAAGCAGAAAGCGCCCTTACCCAAATTACAGCAGAGCAAAAAAAAGCTGCTGACCTTCTCCATTTGGCGGATGGGGCGTTGAGGTTGGAGGAGGAGCGAATACGTTGGCCCCTTTTGCTTGAGGAGATTCGCGCAAAAAGTTTGCCTGGATTGTGGGTTACATCCCTGAAAATGAGCGTGAGCACCCTTAAATCGGGATCGGAAGGTGGAGTAACTAAGCCAGCCAATGCAGGCCCCTTAGCGCCCATTTTGGAGATTGGGGGATTCTTCGAAACCAAGTCAGAGGCTGCAGACGCGAAGGTCGTGGAGGACTTTCGAAAGGGCCTAAATGACGGAGGTATTTTGCAAAATGTTACGACCACGCAGCGAGATAATCCTGAAAGAGTGGATGGGAAAACAGAGCAGGTGGCGCTGCGCTTTGCCATGCGAGCGGAGTGGCCTATGGGGGGTCTTACTCCAGTGGAGGCGGCGAAGAAGCCGGTGGCGAAGTGAAAGGAAAAATGAGCCAGTCGCAAATCTTGGCAGTAGCTGGTGGGGTGCTCTTTTTTCTTTTTGCGGCGGCACTGGGCTGGTTTGGCTGGGGCTCTTTGGGAGAGACAAAAGAGCAAGCGCAGGCTTTAGCGGAACGCAAGGTAAGGCCTGATTTGGCAGCTATTTTGACAAGGCCCGGCGGGGCGGGGGCAACGAGAAAGGAGGCTGAGGGAATTGCCGTTTTAGAAAATGAGTTGGCCCAGCAAGAAGAGAGGTTAGTAGAAAGTTGGAGACAGGGCTACGCTCAAGCCTCGGGAGCGGGGCAAGGTTGGTCTCAAGACCCGAATCAGTGGAAAGACCAGCTCATCCTATCCTATGATCGTTTAAAAAAGCAGTCGGGGAAAAAAGGGGATAATAGTAGTGTTATTTTAGCAGATGATTTTTATTTAGGATTGCAAAATTATAAGCAGCAAAATCCTCCTTCTGAAAAAGTGCCAGATTTGGCAAGGCAACTGTCGGTTGCAGGTAAGTTAGTGGAGCTTTTGATGGACGCAAAAAAGTCGGCGCAGGAGGCTTATCCGACTCAGTGTCTGATGCAGGCGATGGTTGTACCTGATGTGTCTGGATCGGAGCCTACCAAAGAAGGAAGTGAGAAACCAAAGGTCGTACTTAATTCAACCAATTATTTGAGGGAGACATATAAATTACAGTTTGAGTGTTCTCCGGAGGTATTCTACGGTTTTGTGCAAAAGGTGGTCGCCGACCCATGGTTGTTTGTCGTGATGAACCTAAGCCTAGAAAACGACATGAAAGAATTTCCAAAGCGTAGCGATCTAGCCAAAAAATTTGTGACCGAGGGGACCAATTTGGGGGCCGGTTCTTTGGGGTCAACTGAAAACCCAGAAAGTGGGGTGGATGGGGTATCGGCAACTACGGAAGGATCAAGTCAATCTCCTCTGCTCATGGTGCTAGCAGGAAAAGAAAGATTGAAGGTTGTCATGCAGATTGATTTTGTGGGCTGGAGGGAGCCAGCCCCAGGAAAAGCATCGCCCAAGGGAAAAATCTAATGAAACTCACTCCCATATGGCTCGGGGGAAGTGGGGGATTGGCACTTTTCGGATTGGTCGCATTTGCGGTTGTTTTTTTTCAACTTGGCTGGCCTGATCCGGTAGAGCTTCCTGAAACGAGTGGCAAGCCCTTGGTAGCGGAGTTCAAAAAGAAAACAGACGATTTTCACTTCAAAGCCAAAGAGCTGAGTGAGAAAAAAGAAAAAATCAAGAAAGACTTAGACAAGCATCGGGTATTCGTGTCTCGAAGCTTGGTATTCTTGCCTAAACAGGCGGAAGCGGTTCAACCTCTGAATCCAGATCAGGTTACTGATGACGGAATTCAAGTTGGGTGGAAGCTGAAGTATGGATTTTCGCCAGAGGATCCAACCATTGCAGCGCGTGATGATGATCAAGATGGATTTACCAACTTGGAAGAGTATGAAAAAAAAACACATCCCCAAGACATCGCGAGTAGTCCGCCAAAATGGGATAAGGTGAAAATCTCTTCCGTTGAAAAAAAGATACTGGTTATCAGCCTTTCGGGGAAGAGTCAGGGACGGTACACCTTGCGTTTTAAGCTTGGGAAAGAAGGTAAAAATGTAGAAGAGAGTGTTCAAGCTGGCGACAAATTATGGGTGGTTTCTGGTTCTTCTGGGGTGAGGATTTTTAAAGGAGAAATGACGGATGAAATACAGCAAAACACAACAAAAATGGATTGCCCGCATGCGATTCCACTCGTAGTGAAAGATTACAAAGAAAATGTGGGCAGCCGAATTAATCCCACTACCCAGACACCGAATGATTACGATGACTCCACATTGACTCTTTTGCGGGAGGACGCTTTAGCCGGTTCGGTGCAAATTATGTTAAATGATCAGACATTCAGCCGTGGGGCTGCATGGAATGTAGGGGACGTTCGTTTGCGGTCCGCAGTTCCTGGGGAGGGGGAGATGGGCCCCTATCGCGAGGGACAAACCTTTAGCTACGCTGGACAGCAGTTCGCCGTAATGGAGGGTTCACCCAGAAAAGTGACGCTACAAATGAAGCCACAAGGGGATATGCGGTATGTATTGCCACCCCCCTCTGAAAAGTTGTCACCAAGTAATCCCTAGTCATTCGCAAGTTAGTCACTTGTTGAGTTGGCTTTCGTTGACGGGGGGGAGCTTACGCAACCTAGGATTCGAAAGATGAAATGGTACCTCATTGGCTTTCTTTGTGCATCAATGACGATGCACGGCCTGCAGGCTGAAGTGAGCACCGTAAGTGGCGAAACTGAAACTGCGACCATCCCAAGGGCAACGACATCGGCCGAAATGACCCAAAGAGAGATCGACCGTAGGCGGGAGGCGATATTTCGTATGAATGAAAATTTGGATTTGGCCGAGCGGTTGTATGCCGCGGGTGAGTGGAAGCTGGCGCAGGAAAAATACCGCATGGTGATGAGGCAAACCGATCCACAAACGACAACTTCTGGATTCTACCATCGAGCCAGAACAGGCGTTGCCAAGTCACTCGCAGCACAAGCACTGGCAATGGAAAAAGAGGGCAAAACGGCAGAAGCTGCTGGCTTGATGAAGCAGGCGGCGGACTTGGATTCTACAAACGTCTTGGTTGCGAAACAGGCGGCTACCTTACAAGAAGAAGCGTCGAGAGTATCTGATCCTTTTGATGGGAATAGTGCCGCCACGGCTGATCTTGTGGAGAAAACAAAGGAAATTAAAAAACTACTCTCTTTTGCCGATCAGCTGATTGAGACGGGACAGTATCGGTCAGCCCGAAAAAAACTGGACGACGTATTACGAATCGATCCTTACAATGGGGCGGCGAGAAAGAAGATTGAGTTGGTTGAACAAAAGAAACTGCTCATCGCAAATAAAAGATATGATGCCAGTCGTGTCAAAGCACTGGCACAAGTAACGGAGGCATGGATTCCGCCACCGCCTGCCAAAATCGATCCTTCAAAGACTCGGGGCACGACATCTGCAGGCCCCTCCAGAGCAGCAGAAATCTTGAAAGAGCTCTCCAGCATTGAAATTCCAGAGATTATCTTTAGCGAAAAACCGCTTCGCGAAGCAGTCGAGGAGTTGCAGCGGTTAAGTGAGCTCAATGACCCGAACAAAAAGGGAATTAACTTTGTTTTGCGGCTTCCCTTGGGTAGTGGCTCGGATTCGGAATCGGCTACGGTGAGCCTGGAATTGCGTAAGGTTAAATTACAAACAGCATTAAAGTATTTGTGTGAACAAATACGTGGTGGGGAAAAATTACGATTTGAGGTTGAGGACAATGCGGTTTTTCTTCTTCCGGCAACGGAGTCGGGAGGGGAGTTAGAAACTCGTAGTTATACTTTGCCTCCGACTCTTATTGCCGACCTTAGCACACCTGAGACTGACCCCGCAAAGGTAGGGGATTTGGTGTTATCCAATATCGGTGCGGATGCAAAAATTCAAGGATCGAAAGCGGTATGTTTTCGGGATACAGGCAAACTAGTTGTGCGAAATATTGCCCGTGAACATGCTAAGATTGAACAGAGAATCCGTGACTCCTCAAACGAAAACCCGCAAAAGCAGTTTGAGATCGAGTCAAAATTTTTACAATTCACAGAGAACGATCTTAAGAATTTCACATTCAACTATAATGTGAGTGCTACCGCCGCCATCCCAAATAGTCTTGTGCCCGGTAAGACTCCATACCCCATTGGGTACGGAACTCAAACCACAGGGCTAAGAGGAGTTGCAGGATTGGATCCTAATGGAGTTGCTTTAGCTGGTTTGAAGCAACTACTGGATCCGAATAATCTTCAGGCAAGTTCGAACCAGATTGGTGTCAATGGCCAGATCTTTAACAAAGGATTTGCTGCGATCCTACAGCTTCTTCAGAACGCTTTAGGAAAAGACCTGGTGGCAGCGCCCCGCGTAATATGCGCTGACGGCAAGGATTCAGAAATCTTTATAGGTCGGGAAATGCGCTATCCGACGACGTATTCTCAACCTGTGGTGCCGCAAAATGATTCCGGGGCAGGGGCTGGCTTTATTCTGCCAGGCAATCCGGGTGGTTTTGAACCGCGTTCAGTGGGAGTTACCCTCAAAGTAAATGCTAGCTCAACTGTTCTTCCTACTGCAGTTGATATTAAGATCGACAAGTTAGAGGTCGTTGATTTTTCTGGCTTCTTAGATTATGGTACTGAAATTAATTCAGTCACGTTCGGTGCTTCTGCAGCTACGTCTGGAGTTGCAGGTGGAGTACCGCCTCAATCAACACAACCCTCCCAGTCACCATATTTAGTTCCAATATTTGCAAAAAAATCAATTACGTCCCAGATTAGGATGCTGGATGGGCAAACCTTTGCGATCGGCGGGTTGCTGGCAGAGGCCGATCAGATGGTGGATGACAGCGTTCCTATTTTAGGGGATCTTCCGATCGCAGGGCGTCTCTTCCGGAGCGAGGTCTCGCAGAAGGTCAAAAATAATTTGGTAGTCTTTACGACTGTCAGAATCATCAAGCCTGATGGAACACTTCAATTTCCTGAGGATGAGGAGAATCCTGAGTTTGCTCAAGGCGGATCAGCCGAGATGATGCCTTCCGTTCCATGAAAAAATTCATTTTTCTATTTTGCCTCAGTACAATGGTGCCCACTGGAATCACATTTGGGGCGAGCGGACTGATGGAGCAAATTGAGATCGAGACAGCCAAACGGGAACAGAGGTTAAAACCTTTGCATGATACGTACGTCAAGTGCAAAAAACTCATCTCTGAAGGAGAGAGTGAATCGGCTTGTGATCAGTTGACCCAAGCGTTCGATTCCCTCGACGACTCATTACGTGCAACAGGTTTCGCGAGTGAGGTGAAGCAGACTCTGGCGACACTTGAAGCGGCATTAGCGGCTGCTGCCGCTGCGCAAAATCAGTGGCCCGAAGCAAGAAAAAGGTCTTTGTCGTGCCTGAAGTATGATCCTAATAATATGGATGGTCTCGCGCAGCTAAAAAAGTGCGATGAGGTTTTGCGACGCGGTGTTGTCGCAGGCGAGGAAGTAAATCCGGCATTAACCAAGCAGTTCTTTGACCGACTTTCTGAGGTGCGGAATGGTCTCGAGGAAGCTCAAGCCTTTCGTGAGACGGGGCAGTTGCAGAAAGCCGAAGAGCGATATGAGGATGTTCTTCGGGCAGACCCTTTTAATCAAGTTGCCACTGAGGGAATCAAAAAATTATATGAAGAGAGAGTTTTGGTTGCAGAAAAATCGCGGGATCTCTCTAATTTAGAGAGAAAAAGGGAGGTGCGGGAGGCGTGGAACAATATCTATCCTAAAAAAAATAGTCAGCTTGGTGGGATTGAGATCTCGGGTCCATTGACTGCATCTCCTTCCTATGCGTTGGAGAAAAAGATGCAAAAAACTGTTATCCCGCAGGTGGATTTCAGTGAAGCCGATCTCGAGACCCTACGCCGTGCGCTAATCAGTTTAAGCCGCACCTACGACCCTGAACCGGCTAAAAGCGGAGTAAACTTTATCGTGAGTGCGGATGTGGTGAACGCCCAGCCGGTTACCTTACGACTCAAGAACGCTACTCTGGCGGAGGTGGTTCGGTACATTTCACAAATTGCCGGTGTCAAGGTGAGGAATACCGATATCGGTGTAGCATTTAGCCCACTGGTTGAAACGAGTCCGGACCTCATACCGAGAGATTTTCGAGTAAGCCCAAGTTTTTTTCGTACGACGACAGATGCTGGTGTTGCGACAACAGCTCCCAAGTACGGGAGTGCTGATTCCTTGGAGGCTGGTTCCGGTGGAGGAAGAAACGAGCAGCAAAAGTTAGCCGAACTGGGTGTTGTATTTCCAATCGGGGCCTATGCGGTGTATAATCGAAGTACTTCGACCTTAAAGGTTCTTAACAATGCAGAGATGCTTGATTTGATTGGGCAGTTGATTAGTGCTTCGGAGGAAGAGACGCTTCTCATCCAAGTCGGGGTTCGGCTAATTGAGATTAATCAGAATGACCTGGATAGCATTACTATGAATAATAATTTCGGAACGGCTGCTGTTGGTTTAACACAGTTGGTCCCATCGACATTGCCAGCTGCACTTACGACGAACGGGGTCGGTGTCACACCCATCACTCCTGCGGGCGGGGTTGGTGTGAATGGCCAGCTCAACCAAATTCAAGGAACTGGTCTTTTGGCCAATAATAATCTAACGGCTTTTCTGTCTCCTGGAAAACTTGCAGGTACAAATTCAAGCGCCAGCTATAATTTAAATACGATGACTCTTGGAGGGTTCCTTAATACCATGCAGTTCAGCAGTTTGATTTCGGCGATCTCACAGAAAAATAGTGCAAATGTTTTAGCGAATCCTTCGCTTGTGTTGAAAAGAGGACAGCAGGGAAAACTTTCATCCATTCAAGAGTTTAGATATGTTAAGGAGTATAGCGATCCCCAGAGTAGCGTTGCTCAGATTATTGTGGGTGCTGGTGTTGCTGTTCCTGGACCTGAAACTGTGTTGGGATCCTTCCCTTCTCAAATTAGTGATGTCGTTCCCATTGGGGTCGAATTAGGCGTTAAGCCCGACGTTGTCGGGAGTGATCGCGTTCTGCTTGAGCTCCAACCTACGTTTCAGGATTTCGAGGGGAATATTAATTACGGTGCGGATATATACTCTGTTTATGCTAGCAGGCCTAATGCCCCGATTCCCACGAACCCAGTGCGTCAATTACTTTTAACAAATGTCATCAATCAACCCGTTTTTGTTAAAAGAGAGGTGAAATTGGCACCCATAGAGGTTTCCGACGGTTATACTCTTCTCTTGGGGGGGCTCCTCCGGGAGGATATTCAAAACGTTGACGAAAAAATTCCGCTTTTAGGCGATATTCCTATCTTTGGTCGGATGTTTCAGGGTAAGACTGAACAGGCGATTAAAAAGAACACTTTGATTTTTGTGACTCCAAGAATCTTAGATGTGAGCGGACAACCACTGAACCCTACTGCCGGTTCCCCCACCACGGCATCTGCCAGTGGACCTCCCTAGCCTTATTTCCGAATTAGCCGGTACTGGAGTTCGATAGGAATTTCACGGACGTTCCCAGCGGACCATCCCGCCAAGTTCGCCACGCTATATCCCGCACCCCCAAAAACAAAGTAGAAGAGAGAGCTCCAGGCGTCCGCGGTCTCCGACTTGGCATACCAGAGCCGCGGCTTTAAATCTGCCGGGCCGTGAACAGGCAGGTCGATGCCCCCACGCCGTTCGTCTTTCCCAATTTTGATTTTCTCTAGGGACTCATAGCGAATCCAAAGCGGTTTGGTATTGGGGGTGGGAGTAACCGGAAGAGCGGGGGGAACTTTGACCTCGGGCCTACGCTGCAATCTCGACTGGTTGGCCGACTCCATGGTGGGGGAGTCGATCGGGATCTGTAAAATTTGTCTATAGGTACCCGCAGGCAGGTAAAGAGCCTTATCGGGATCTTCGTTAGGAATCTCTACCTCTAAGGGGAGATTGAGATTGGCGATCTCGGGGGTTAAGGGCGGCTTAAGAGCGGCCTGCTTTTGGTTCGTGCCACTCGGGGTACTGGTTTGAGCTGCCGTTCCAGCCATGGGATCTTTAACTGGAGCTGAGGGTGAGGCCTCACTCTTTTCCTCAGTGACTGTCTCTTTGTTCTCAACCGTGGCTGTTCCTCCCATGGGATCGGCGGGAGAAGACTCCGCCGCAGGAGCGGCCGCAGGCAAATTCGTAGGCGCGGATTGGGACCCTCCCATGGGGTCGGCCTCAACTCCATCTCGGGCGAGGCCGAGTGGGCTAGCGATAAAGAGAATAGTGAGAAAACGAAAGATCATGTGATCAGACCTACTCTGCGCAACCAAACAGCGGCCCGTGGATGGTCCACGCTCCATCCTTGAAGTTCCCACAACCATCCAACTTTCTCGGCAAAAAGATAAAGTCCTCCCAAGCCGAAAATCAGGATTGAGCTGGTTCCTGCTAAAAAAGAGGGAATACGATTCCCTTGGCCCAAGGCGACCGAGAGACGCGTCCAAACCAGAAATCCGAAAAGGACGAAGACGCTGCTAAAAATTGTCGCGGCTACATTCCGCCGAGCATCGGTCATTCCAAAGGCGATGCCAAAAAGGCAGAGGAGGGGGCAGGCCAGAGGATAAGCCAAGCGATTCCAGTGCTCCGTTTCGTAGGGCGCGCGAAGGCGATCGTTCAGGCGGGATCGATCGCCAGCCAGACGAGCTACGTCGGGCCAAGGGAGCTCGTCGGGGGGAAGGAGTCTGGCGGCAAGACTTTCGGGCGGAGCGGTGCATTCGGGTAGGACCAGCTCGGGCAGAAGGGGCCCGAGAGTTTCTTGGGCTTCGGCGTTGCTGTAGTCGGCGCGACGAACTCCCTGAAAGTGCCAGACACCCCCTTGATAAAAAGCGGAGGTGGCGAAGAGCTTCGATTGATCCCGCCCGTCAGGTTCGGAGCGAAAAAGAATCTCTAAATTTTCTGCCTTTTTCTCCTTGAGATGAATTCGCCCGATATACCATATTTCGCTTTGGGTAGCGCCGGGCACGATGGGGGAGCGGTAGACGATCTGCTGAAAGGTGTTTTCTTCTACGGCTTCCTGCTTGATCTGCTTTTTTACTTTTTCGCGCCCTGCTTGGGCTGTGGGAGATAGGGAGTAAGAGAGGAAGTAGAGAATGACGGACAGCCCGGCACTGCAAATGAGGAACGGCTTGGCGAGGGTGACCGGGCTCATGCCAGCGGCCAAGAGGGCGACCGATTCCCGATGTCGGGAGAAGTAAGCCAAGACGTAGAGAGTGGCAAAGAGGACGGCGACGGGGAGAATCGACTGAGCTAGATCGGGCAGTTGAATGAGGAAATATTTTGCGAGAAGAGTGAAGGGGGGATTTTTCTCGACCAGACGGCCCAATTTATCAAAGACATCGAACATCAGCCAAAGAACGAACAGCGCGGTGATGACAAAGACGAGGGGCAGGAGGACTGAGCGCCAAAGATATTTTTCGACGATTTTCATTTTCCGTGCGAATCTAGACATAGCATCTCGATGAACCTTGCCCACGATCTTTCTGCTTTGGAGGAAACCGTCAAGCGCTGCCACCGATTGGTTCCCGCGGTGGAGGCGGCGGGGCGGGCGCTGGCGGAGAGGGTGAAGGCGGGGGGGAAAGTCCTTACCTGTGGAAATGGGGGTAGTGCCGCGGATTCGATGCATTTCGCAGAGGAGATGACCGGCAGGTACCGCGGAAATCGTAGGGCACTACCTGCCATGGCCCTTTGTGCGGACGGCTCAGCTTTGACCTGTATTGCCAACGATTGGTCGTATGAGGATGTCTTCTCGCGGCAGGTGGAAGCGTTTGGGCAAAAGGGGGATGTCTTACTTGTATTTAGTACAAGTGGGAAATCCCCGAATATTCTGAAAGCTATCGGGGTAGCTAAGAGTCGTAATATGCTGATTATAGGTGCTTTAGGCAAAGATGGTGGGTCTGCTAAGGGGCTGTGTGATCATGCGATTGTCGTGCCGAGTGAGGATACTTCACGAATTCAGGAGATTCATGGGTGGTTGATTCACGCTTGGCTGGAGTGTGTTGAGGCGCTGGTCATTGGAAAGAGTTGAGGGAAGGGACTTTGTCCTTGGAAGGGGGCGGGGGTTTCGATATGTTTTCAGATTCGTCAACGTTCTGCGAAATCGCCCTTTTTCAGGGGCCGCAGGGCACTTCGTTGGCGCGGTAAGGGAGATAAACTTATGGCGGTGGTGATTCGTTTGCGGAAAGAGGGAAAGCGGAATCGTCCCTACTTTCGTGTGGTCGTAACGGACAAGGAAAGTCCGCGGGATGGTCGTTTTCTGGAGTTGGTGGGGACCTACAATCCGATGGGCAAGGATGCAGGAATGAAGCTGAAGCTGGACCGAATCGACCATTGGGTCGGCAAAGGAGCCAAGCCCAGCGAGACGGTCGCCAGCTTTATTCGCAAAGCGCGCCGCGCGCCCAAAGCGTAAGTTTCCGGTGAGGACTGGATTTTCATGCGATATTTTCTGGAGCTTGTCCTCGGTCGCCTCGTCACGCATCCCGACGAAATAGACGTCGAAGAGACAGCGGAAGAGCAGGGGACTCTTTTTCGCATTCGGGTCAACCCAGAGGATTTGGGTCGGATTATCGGTCGCAACGGTCGGACGATTGAAGCGATTCGTTCCCTGATGAATGCGGCCAGCCGAGATGAACGCACTATCTTTGTCGAGGTGGAGGATGGGGAGTTTGACGGAGACAACCGATGAAGATTGATCTACTGACTCTTTTTCCGGCTACGGCCCATGGGGTTTTGGCTGAGAGCATTCTCGGGAGAGCGCAACGAGCCGGTTTTGTTGAAATCCGCGTTCACCAACTGCGGGACTATGCGAAGGACAAGCATCACACGGTGGATGATCGGCCGTTCGGGGGTGGACCTGGTATGGTGATGAAGGCGGAGCCTCTGGTCGACGCCATTGAGCATTTGCGTGGAGAGGGGGAAGATCGGGCTCGGGTCATTTACCTGACTCCGGAGGGAGTTCGACTCGATCAGGCCAAGGTTCGCCAGCTGGGACAAAATCATCGCCGTTTACTTTTGGTCAGCGGACACTATGAGGGAATCGATGAGAGAGTGCGTGAGGGGTGGATCGATGAGGAAATTTCTGTTGGGGATTATGTTCTGAGCAATGGGACTTTGCCGGCGCTGACTTTGATCGATGCGTTGGTGCGCCTCATCCCCGGGGTGTTGGGGAACGAAGCTTCGGCAGGGGGAGATTCGTTTGAGGGGGAGGGGCTGCTGGAAGGTCCGCAGTATACGCGGCCTGAGGAGTTCCGTGGCCGGAAGGTGCCGGAGGTTTTACTTTCGGGGCACCACGCCGAGATTCAAAAATGGCAAAAGAGCCAAGCGATCGCACGGACGCAGGAGCGAAGAGGAGATTTACTTGAGGAGAAAAAGCAGGCAGGATTACCCATTCTTAAGGAGATAAAAAAATGAGCGCAAAGATCATTGAGACAATTGAAAAAGAGCAGTTTAAAGAAGGCCGAACCGGTTTTGGGGTGGGGGACAAGATCAAGGTTTTCACCAAGGTGAAAGAGGGAGATAAAGAGCGTACCCAGCTTTTTGCGGGAACGGTCATCGCACGTAAGGGACGTGGATTGAACGAGCAGTTTACCGTACGGCGAATCAGCTACGGTGAAGGAGTGGAGCGTATTTTTCCTCTGCACTCGCCCCGAATCGAAAAAGTGGAAGTGGAAACGAAGGGGAATCCTCGTCGGGCTAAGCTTTTCTATCTGCGTGGTCGTTCCGATATGGCTGTGCGGGAAGTGGTCGAAGCCAGAAAGAAAAAATAGATTCCACCGCTCTGGAAATCAGAGAAGTCGTTCGCGGGTGGGGCCGTTGCCGTAGGGGTAGATGAGGCGGGGCGGGGTGCTTTGGCTGGTCCGGTTGTCGCTGCTGCCTACCTATTCCAGCCAAGGGGTGTCGCGGTTCCAGGTCTGGACGATTCAAAAAAATTAACTCGGAAGAAAAGAGAGCTCCTTTTTGAGCTTCTCACAGATGGAAAGATTGGAAGGTGGGGGGTAGGGGAGGCTTCGCTGGAGGAGATCGAAAAGCACAATATTTTAGTCGCGAGCCAGATGGCTATGGCACGGGCGCTGGAGGCCTTGGGGGACTGGAGTGGGCCCATTTTGGTGGATGGGCTGCCAGCCAAGCACTTGGGCAGGGAGCATGTGGCGGTGGTTGGTGGGGACGGTATTTGCCCATCGATTGCGGCCGCCTCGGTGGTGGCAAAAGTTTCACGAGACCGAACCCTTTTTCGATTTGGTCAGTCATATCCTGTATATGGTTTTGCGAGAAATTGTGGATACGGTACGGCGGAACATCTTCGAGCTCTTCGGGATCACGGACCTTGCCCGATTCATCGTCGATCGTTTCTACCCGTGGGATCGTCGCCCGTGCCCCGCTTGGCGAAATAGCCGGGAGGCGGGTCGGTACGGGGAGAGAGTGGCGGCCCGCTTCCTTCAGCGTGAAGGAGTAAAAATTTTGGCCCGTAACTATCGGGCTCGTTGCGGGGAGATCGATCTGATGGGGAGGGAAGCTGGCGAGCTAGTCGTCTTGGAGGTTAAGACACGTCACTTCCAGGCGCGATTACGACCGGAGCATGCGGTGACTTGGGGAAAGCAGAAAAGGATCGTGGCTACGGCCAACAGCTATCTGCGGGAGTTAGAGTGTCGCCCGCCTCCTGTGCGATTTGATATTGTGGAGGTGTATTATGAGCCAGGCCGCTGGCCGCGGTGTCGTTGGCTACGCCACGCCTACAGCTTGGCTGAGGTCGGGGTGGGGTGGAGCCGATGAGACAGTTAGCCAGTACTTGGTCGGCAGCGGTGGTTGGGGTGGACGCACTCCCAGTTGAGGTCGAAGTCGACGCTGGAGGGGGAAAAGAAAACTTCGTCGTCGTGGGTTTGGCGGATACCGCGGTGAAAGAGTCGCGCCAGAGAGTGAAAGCGGCGGTCTGGAATAGTGGGTACTCCTGTCCCGTGGGATTTATCACAGCCAGTTTAGCTCCAGCCGATTTAAAGAAAGGGGGCCCCTGCTTTGATCTTCCCATTGCCTTGGGGCTACTGGCCTGTTCGGGGCAGATCTCCAGCGATAATTTGGCTGAGTGGATGGTGGTGGGTGAGTTGGCTTTGGACGGGGAGGTGCGGGCTGTTCGGGGAGCCTTGGCCATAGCTTTGTTGGCTCGAGGCAGGCGAGTTCGGGGGCTCATCGTTCCGGTGGCGAACGCAGCCGAGGCTAGTGCGGTGGAGGGTGTGCGAATCGTGCCCGTGCGCGATTTGCGAGAGGCGGCTGAAGTTATCGATGGGAAAATGATTCCCTCTCCAGCGCCGCAAAAAAAAGGGGCCTCACTAGAGGAGGTACTTTCGGGAGGGGGAGGGGAAGATTTTTCCGAGGTCAAAGGACAGGAGGCGGTGAAGCGCGCTTTAGAGATCGCAGCCGCAGGAAATCATAATGTGCTAATAATATATCCAATTTATATTTGAATTAATAGGAGCGAACATCTTAATAATGTAGCCTATTAAATTAATTTTAATGTTAAATGTATATCATTATATATCAACATTTTATAATTTAATAATCAAATTGACAAAAAACCAAATTTAATTATAATGGATACATGGTCAAAGCGTACTCCTACATCAGATTTTCAACGCCTGACCAAAGGAAGGGTGATTCGTATGAGCGACAATCTGCGAAGTCTAGGAAGTACTGTGAGGAGCGAAATTATGAGCTTGTTGAGGAATTTCTGGATGATGGTGTGTCTGGTTTCAGGGGACAGCACCGAAAGAAAGGGCGACTTGGCGCGTTCCTACGACTAGTAGAGCAAGGGCAGATTGAGTCAGGCTCTGTACTATTGGTCGAGAACCTTGACCGATTTAGCAGGGAAGTGGCCATTGAATCATTTCTGACCCTCCAAAACTTGTTAAAGAAAGGGATCGATGTCGTAATCCTTGAATCAAACAGACACCTGACTGGAAAGAACCAGAACGACTTCGACTACATCCAGACCTTACTAGAATTTTCACGAAGTCATAGTGAAAGCCTTCGAAAGCAAGAAACTTGCGGGGCCAGCTGGAGAAAGAAAAAAGAAAATGCGCTTAATAGAGTTATCACTGCAAGAGTACCATACTGGTTGGAGGTAGTTGGTGATGGCAAAAAAATCCAAAAAGAAATTCAGGTCATCCCAGAACGAGCAAAAGTAATCCGAAAGATCTTTGAGCTTGCAGCAGCTGGCTATGGCGGAATGGCTATAACCAGAACACTCAATAAACAAAAAACGGCAGTCTTTGGTAAAAGCAGATCATGGCATGTCAGCTATGTGAAGAAGATACTGAAGAACGAAGCTGTGTATGGAAGGTACATACCATTTACGAGAGCCAAGGGAGTGAAAAGGCAGGAAGATGGAAAACCCATAGACAATTACTACCCAGAAATTATCTCAAGAGAGAAGTTCCTCGCAGTGAGAACGCACTGCCAAGACAGGGTAAATAAAGGTGGAAGAGACAAAGCTACAGGTGAAAACCTTTTCAGTGGGATGCTTGAATGTGGGAACTGTGGAGGACCAGTTGCATATGCCAACAAGGGTAAAGGGCTCGTGTATTTGGTATGTTTGAGCGCAAAGAATGGCGGTGAGTGTCCATACCTCTCTGTTCCTTACAAAGAATTCGAAGCAAGAATTCTTGCCAAAGTTCCAGATATGTTTGGATACCGAGAGGAAGAGCCAATAGTGGATAATCATGAAGCAGAGAAAATCCGTGCAAGGATGTTTGAAATTGGGGAAAAAATCCGAAACCTTGAGCAAGCAATCCAAATAGGAGGGGATTTGAAGAATCTTGTGGGGCTAATGAAAGATTGCCAAAAAGAGCGCAGTAAAACAGAAGCAGAACTTGACCGAGTACTTGGAATGAACCATCGGCAAAAGATTGAAAAACAGGTCAACCAAGAGCTTAAGGAAAATATATTGCAAATTATTGAAGGGGACTTTGAGGGAATAATGAATGGACAAGAGGAGAACCGATTTAAGCTTAAAATGCATTTGTCCCAAGTGATAAAAAAGATAGTGCTTGTGAATGCGTTCACTGAACCAAGCAAAATAAGGGTATGGTTTCCGAGAATTATCCTTCGTAGTGGGAAAGAATTACTTGCATTAAGAGACCCAGAAACACAGATCCAATTTGATAGCTATATCGAGCATAATAATTTAGATGAAAACCTAAATGAAAAGGAGGAACCCATTGAAGCAAACAAATGATCTTGCAGGGTGCAAAGTCCTTGTCACAAAAGGCGAGAAAAGTGGCAACGAGGGAATCGTTTTGGGAAAAGGTGACAAAGCAGGACAATGGATAGTATCACTTGATGGTGAGGACGGTATTCTTGAAATGGGTTTTCCTAATGAAATATCGCTTCTTTTTGACGGGTCTGGGCAACAGGGGTTAAATTAATGGACACAAAAAAAATAAGCCAAATATACAGGGCGCTAAAAAAAGAACTCGGTAAAGACCCATTTCGTGAAATCCTCACTAATCTTGGCCTTCAAGTGACGGAGGATGGCAAAGGCATATTCTTTGTCGAGGGCAGGGAAGCAGTTGGAACAAAGATCCGTTACAATATCGGACAACTTATCCAAGACATTCAAAGAGATTACAAAGAGGCAGTTGAAAAAGGCGAAACCGAATATTCAAAAATGCTTCAGCCAGCATTTAATATTATTGAAAAGCAACTTAGTAGATAAAAACCATCTTCCCAATATACTAAATCCTCTTTCTCATATGCTTTCTTATATCCTTTTCCATATGCCTACCATTTTTGAAAAAACAGAGATAAAGCCATAAATTCAAATAAGGTACCCTGCCCGAAAATATATCTCCCCTTAAGCTAACCAAAATCCAACGAAAACCCATAAAAGCAAGTGCTTGGGGATTGAGTTGGATTGGATAGCGGACTTGATTAATCGAAACGTCTACCGATACGACCCGAGTATGAAATCCAAACGCCACAAAGTAATTGGGAAACCCCCAAAAAAGCAAAGAGGGGAATTTGTGTATTGATTACACTATAAAGGAAAGCATTCTTAAGTCTTATGGATCCTAGGGCGATATTTGTTTCATTAATCCTATGGGGCTCAAGCATTTTTGCACAGGATTCCAATTCACCATACTTCTTCACTTTTCTAACTACCTCAAATAATCCATCTGTCTTTGGTGCAGCTGGTCAAACCCCAGATGTAAAACCTGATAATGCTAAAGAGAAAAAGAACGCAAAACCCCAAGGAGTAACACTACCTGATGGAACATTTATTCCGAACAGCCCCCAAAAGGTAGCTCCCGAGAAGAAAAACGAATTAGGAATACACAGGTCATACGTAGATGACCCGAAAGGCTCTACTGAGATGATTGATCAAGGCACTAGAAAACCACGCTCAACATCAATGGCTCGTGGGCGAGTTAGCAAACTGCAAAGAGTCGGAGGCGGAGTCGTAGCGTATGCACCAAATAAAGAATCTTCAGTTCAAGATGCAGAGGTAAAATACTGGATCACATCCACGGGGAAGCGGCACAACTCCGCGTGTCGTTATTATGGAAATACAAAGAGTGGTCGATATACTACAAGTAGGGATGAGGGATCGCCTTGCAAAAGATGTGGTGGATAACGTGACACTATGAAAAGAATGCTCAAAACTAAAACCATAGGCTAAAGATATGAGTGAGTTCAATTACGATCAATGGAGCGCTTTTGCTGCTAGTCGTGCTGCAAGTCGACTAGATGAACTAGTAGGCATCGAAAAAGCAGAAAGAGAAGCGATTAACGAGATCTTTCAAATAAATCAAAAGGTTGAAGACCTTGAGCGTAAGATTCAAAACTGGTCACAAAATGAAGTAAGACTATTATATGATTGTGATAAAGCACTCAAAAAAGTCGAAGACGATAAAGTATCTGTTCTTGAATATAAAGAAATGCATCTAAGGACAGCAGCCAAAATAAAAGAACTGATCATTACATCCGAAAATCAAATACCAAATGCTTGGGCAATTATCGATGTTGAAGAAGCAAGACTTGTTGCAGAGCGGAAAAAAGAGAATGAGGAAGCTTTTTCCAGATTCATTAATGGAATAATAAAGGTATTTGCCTATTTGTTTTCGTTTGTAGCTGGAGGTGCAATTCTTCTGGTTCTTTTCATTCTTATTGCAACAGCATTAATTATTGCTCGTTGCCATGGTTCGTAGTCGTTCACCAATTCGCTACCCACACCGCAGTACTAAAGTGAAATACTTAAGACTATTTCTTTTCGGAGTTATTTACTTTGCCCTTTGTGGAATCTCTGTAGGCGAATCTCCAAAGGAAATTACTCCAGCCTTAGCCATCGCTGACCTCACTGACCCTGCCAAGCTTGCGACTCTCAAGGGTGAGCGAGCCGCAAATCCAAGGCTCCAGAAATGCGTTTACTGGCTGGCCTCTGCAGAGGAGCACGGAGAAAAGCCCAAAACCGTCTTAGATGAATCTGCCAAAATGAATAAGACTGCTGGTAGTCCCTACGCAGGTTTTGTTAGTTGGGGATTACTGGAGAACCTAAAGATTGCAAAAGAGCTTGGACTTTTAAACCCCAAAGGAATGTCCGAGATGAGGCGAGGTAAGTCGGCTATGATTACCAAGGGGCAGTATGCGGGGCAAGAAGCTGAAGCTGATCATGTGATTCCCAAAGCAGTGTGCCCTGAACTTGAAAACCAAGTTATGAACTTAGAGTTACTACCAGCAAAGCTGAATCGAGCCAAGAGCGACAAGGTGACAGATAGGGCAAAAGGCTTCGCCAAGGAGCTATATGATGCCAATTTGCTGTCGGAGGAAGGGTGGGGTGCTGTGAGAAGTAAATGATCAACGTGGTATGACGATTTGGATAAAAGCTATGGGAGCCTAAACAACGGACCAACGGACTGCCGAAAAGCTCGGATCAACGGACTGCCGAAAAGCTCGGATCAACGGACTGCCGAAAAGCTCGGATCAACGGACTGCCGAAAAGCTCGGACCAACGGACTGCCGAAAAGCTCGGACCAACGGACTGCCGAAAAGCTCGGATCAACGGACTGCCGAAAAGCTCGGATCAACAGACTGCCGAAAAGCTCGGACAACCTAGCCGCGTAATAATAACAAAAGGCGGAAACTGCGCGGAATGCACGTTGGTGGCGAAGCCAACATAGAGAATGAAGCCTAGTGAACCGCCTGATCTGAATGTGTGGTACTAAAGACTGATTGTACACATGGGGTAGAAGCCCATCGCAAAGCGAAGAATCAAAAAAGGGGAATGCGAAATCTGCAGCGATTCGAGGCGTTGGTACGCCAGTACCATAGCCAAGAGAGCTGTAGATAAGCAAAAACTGTTCTGGCTGGGATGGACCCGAAGCAAAAGACAGCAAAAAAAACACCTACTCTAAAGGGAAGTGTGCGCACCCTGCTGGATTTTGCGAGGGGTATCGCCGAGTCGAATGAACGAAAAGAAGTGGAGTGAAAGAGCTACGGCGACCAATCTGGAAGAGGAGC
>Ga0214921_10002431_pt1 | contig 30282 bp, 49 predicted proteins | sample LL1505_MetaG_FD_177992 | JGI IMG/M metagenome (GOLD analysis project Ga0214921, IMG submission 177992) | Freshwater microbial communities from Lake Lanier, Atlanta, Georgia, United States - LL-1505 | ecosystem: Environmental > Aquatic > Freshwater > Lake | place: USA: Georgia | collected...
TTACTATTCACAATGGTAACGCTAAAGTTCGTTTCACAGATGACATGGTCCGTCGTATTAAGCAATTCACTAAAGGTGGTGCTAGTCGTGTAGACTTTGTTGAGTTGCCGTCAGAAATGACAAAAGTGGAAGCATTGAAATATCTTGCTACACTACCTGAGTTTGCTAGTGCAAGTGATCAGGCAACTATTGCTGATACTCTTGAGGACAAAACTAAAGAAGCAAGTAAAGGTGAAGTTAAAGTTAAAACTTCTAAAACAAAGCCAAGCATTGATGCAATTAAAGCACGTGCAAAAAAAGTACAAGTGTCCGCAGAAGATATTTTGTCTGCTGTATCTAATTAAACTAATGGGGCTTCGGCCCCTCAACTATGAATATGAATCTATCTACCTTTCGCCGAACCTTTAATCCACGTAGAGAATTTAATCCATCAAGTAATATTGACTTGAAAGAATTAAAGTTCTTTAAGAAAAATGGTAAATGGAAGAATGGTTGTCCATTCTATCTAGAGGATCCATTCGTTGAGATTCCGGCAATGTGTGAAAATAAATACACTGCTTATATGTTAGACAAGATGAAATAAAAAAAGCCCCTTAGGGGCTTTTTTTACGGATTGTTAACTGATTTGATAATCCAATAATCACTACTCATACTAGTATTTGTAACTACATTGAATGGCATATAGAAGTAACCCTTATGACCCCAATTTGCACCCCAACTGTTTCGTGCAATAAAAACTTTCTTACGCTTATCGTAACCTACAAGCAATACAGCATGACCTCCTAATAGTCGTTCACGTCTAGTATTAGGATATGGCATATTACCGGTCCTTGCTACATGAGCAGACATAAAACTAGTATATACATTAAAACCCATTATAATTGGATAACCATTTGTTAATGCATCTATACAGCCATTAAAGTCTGATATTCTTTCATAGCGGTTTACTTTACGATTTAATGCATCATTCTTTGCTTCAGTAATAGGTTCTATTTTAAATTTACTTATATCATATGGCCATAATGATTCTAAACTTGCACCATAATGATTTGTTACCTTAATACCATCACGTATATAAGCACCACTATCGTAGTTAACTGTTCCTAATATTAATCGTTCATAATAATATATGAATAGCCTGCTGATATCTTTATAATTACCACTACGTTTGTTTAGTAGTTCTATTGCACCTGCAATTGCTTGTCCGGTACAGCTACCTAGACTACCTTGATTTTCAATTGGGCTACAATAATTTCTTAAGTCTATTATATTAGGACTTGTTTTAGCTGTTACTTGATATTTGTAATCTCTGGGGTCAAGTTTATCTGCTTTCCATATTAACGAAAATTTATCAAGTGTCCTAGGTATAACTTTTTTGTCGGTCGGAGGGTTAAAGGTATGATCCTGACTAGTATCAATAATTGTACACGGGTCTTGTTTTGTCATATTATGCTAATCGTTCAATACTTACACTATACAAGTTAGCACTTGTATTAGCAATCATACCAGTTACACGCCATGTGCCTGAACCAGCGCCTTGGTCAGTGATATTTAGTACTACTGTATCACCTGCACCACTAATAGCTCCGCTCATAGCAAATCCATTACCTACACCAGTAACTATAGGTACATTAATCCAACTACTTACAGCCATACTACCTGAAATCATTGTTTGTGACTGTCCCGCCATCGTCATATTACTTGACGCGGCACCAATGAATAATCTAGTAGGAGTTCCACCAACAAGTGCAGTTAGATTATCTAGTGTGACAACTGTATTAGAACCACTAATAGTATTAGCGCGGCGCACCATATTAGTACCAACGCCCTGGGCTGTCACGTTACCAGTAGCACTAATATTATTACCTGCAATGTTACCATTACCACTGATACCCACAGAGTTAATGATGCTAAACCCATTGATTGTTGGCGCAGGACTTGCACCGCTAGATACCAATCCACCTGATACAATAATTTGGCCGTTTGTAGGTAATGTTAAGTTACCGGTTGTGTCAAGTGTCCAGCTGGCAGTACCGTTAGTAGTTATTACAACATTACCATTAGAAGTAGGAATATCTACATTACTATTGCCATTAGCAATTTTAGTAACACTGATATTGGTTACATTACTACCATCACCTTTTAGATATTGTGCACCGATGACATTGGCGTTAGCAAAGAAATCAACGTTAGTATTAATTCTACCATACTGACTTAATTCTATATTATAAGTAGACCAATTAATATTACTAACTTGTTGTGGGAAATTGATAGCACCGTATATATCTATATTACCCGGAGTTCTTAAACTACCGTCTTTATTAAATATCCATTGCTTACTAGTACCGTTATTGGTAGTGATATAAACGTTATCACTAGAAGTAGGGACAGATACATTACTATTGCCATTAGCAATAGTTGTTACACTTCCAGTCCAAGCTGTATTTTGTTCAGTAGCATCAGGGAATGTGATTGTTGCACCAGTACGTGATAATTCTAATGAATTATTTGAGTGAGATATTCTACCAAATATATTACTAGTTAAGAATCCACCTGTACCAAATATAATATCTTTTGTTGTACCTTGATTACCAGTAGCTAATACTAAATTACCACCGCCATCTAATAGTGTTTGTCCAGGACCATATGATTGTGCAAATACGTATCCGTCACCTCCACCTGTAATTGTATAGTTAGCATCTCCGAATCCTGAACTAGTAAAGCCCATATCTGCCCAACCACCGGTGTCATCACCGTGATGTCCTTGAGCCACCCAATCAGCACTACCGTTATCAGATACATTATTAATAACACCTTGAATATATGCAAAGTGGTTACTACTTGCTATTAACACTGCATGTTCAGTACCAGCTAAGGTGTTAGCACCTGGGCCAATGTAAATACTGTTACCACCTAATACAACATTGTCCGGTGCATAAAATGTACCATCATCGGCAAATATAAATTCATGTACACCTGCATTAGCAAAAATAGTTAAATTAGCATTTGCTGGACCTACAATATTACCTGGTGTTTGTAAGTTGCCACTATTATCAAATGTCCAAGCACTTGCTCCTGCTTCAACAAGAACATTACCGTAACCTGATAAGCCTAAGGCTGATTGTCCACCTCTAACTGTAACTGCACCACCGTTAGCTGATTGACTATAACCACCTTGTAGCAATACATTGGCTCCATTTATTCCTGTACCACTAGATTGACCACCTTGAATTTGAATATTACCACCGATACTATTGCCACCTGAGCCACCTGTGATATTGATATAGCCACCGGAACCGTTTGATCCATATCCACCTTCAAGATTGATATAACCACCAGTGTCGGCACCATCTCCGCCGGATAAATTGATATAGCCACCGCTACCGGTCGCCCCGTCACTATCGCCTGCGTAAATCTTAATGTCACCACCGTTGTAATCACTATCACCACCCCAGACATAAACATCACCGCCCTCAGCGTATGTGCCGTTAGCACGTTGACCTTGAATGATTAATCGTTGTGCTGAATCACCGGCTGCAGGAGTAGGCCCTGTAATGACTGCTTGTTTAGTTGAGTCACCAAACTGTAATGTTTGTGCTTGTTGATTACCACCATTATGTAAATCAACTGTTAGTGTTGGGAATATTGTCCCACCACCATTAGTAAAGGTCCAATTATAATCCTGCTCAGTAATAGGGTCACTTACCCCAATGCCTACCAATTTATCTGCGCTACTTATTCCTACCCTAGCAATATTATTACCACCGGCATCATAACTGTTCAATCCTAAAAAGCCATTAGGACAAGTATTGAATTGAGTTGTATTGCCGTATATAGCAATATTAGCGTCATTCGGTAATGTAAGATTACCATCGCCGTCAAATGTCCAAACACCACCTTGAGTGCCAGTATTAGTATTCCAAGATTGTATACTGACGTTGCCGTTCCAACTGGTCATTACATTGGCTTGATTGTCTTTGCCTAATACAAGATTTGCGGCTGCACTAGCGACAAGGTGAAGGTCTGGACCAGATGATATAAAGATATCTAAATATGAACTAACATTAGCAGGATCTGGCTGTAAGTGTAAGTTTCCTGTACCAATGATATTAATATTATCAAATGTAACATTTCCTGTGTTAGCACCACCACTAATTGATACTTGAGTACCGTTAGCATATTTTATATCAAAAGTGTTACTCGGTAATGTTAGGTTACCGTCCGCGCCAAATGACCATGCCTTTACTGGTTGACTATTTCCGATATTACCTGCTAGTAAATTAACATTGCCGTAACTGTTATATAATGATACTGCATTCCCGTCACCTTGTACAGGAATTGATAGCCCGGCTGTTTGACCACTAACTAAATCTGAATTGTTTACAATAATACCACTATTAGAGTAAATGATATTATTACTAAATCCAATATTACCTGTGTTAGCACCACCTCCACTTATCGGAGCAAACGCACCGTTACCATATAACACATTACTATTGCTACCGGTTAAATTAATTGTTGCTATATTCCCTAAACCAGAAACATTTGCGGCTGCTACTGCATTAGCTGTAGTAGCAAAACCAACAGCACCAGCAACATTAGCACCTGCTACTGCATTGGCTATGGTAGCAAATGTAGCTAAACTAACAGCACCGGATACATTAGAACCTGCTACAGAAAATGCTGTATTAGCAACGTTGGCATTTGGAACAAATCCAGAGACATTACTACCTCGAATGTTACTTAAGTTATTACCAGAACCGCTAAAGAAATTAGCTGTTGCTAAGTTACCTAAAGTAGCATTACCTGATGTAATATTACCTGTTACTGCTAAACTTGTTAATGTACCAACACTTGTGATATTTGGTTGAGCATTAGTTAATACCGTATTTGCTATTGTTGCTCTTGTGGCTGCTACATAGTTACCACCGGCACCAGCTAATACAACATTGGCAATATTTCCTAATACAGTTTTTTCTGTAGTAGGAGTGCCTGCCATATTGACTACTGGTATAACTGTAGAACTAACTAAGTTTGCGCCAATATTGGTTAGTTCTGTAATTTTAATTGTTGTTGTCATTTTTATTTCCTAATATTTTTAATTAAATACTGCACCATTATTACCGATACAGAACCATTTGCTCGCTATATATTGTAATGTACATGCATCGCCGGTGTTACTAAATCTTATTGTACCTGATCCTCCCCAGGCTGGGTTAGTCACAGTAATAACCATATTACCACCTGAACTAAGCATCATAAATGTTTTTATTTGTCCTACTGCGCCAGCCGCTAATGTTGCGGTACTTGCAGTGGTCGTAGTAAAATAACTAGTGGTTACCGATACATTAACAGCGGAAGTGGTAGTTAAATTCTGACTACCACTTAGTAATAATTGTCCAGTAATAGCTACATTTGCCGGCAAATCTACCGTCAATGTTCCGGTTGTAGTTAATGGACTTCCAGTAACAGTTAAATTGTTACTAGTTAAACTTACATTGGTTACACCTGCATTATTTATATTTACAGTACCTGCTGTAGCATTTGCTGTAATAGTTACCCCATTCCCGGTAAATGTGTTGTATGGGCTGGCATTTGTAAATAACGTATTAAAGTTATCTTTTGTTTTGTTAAATGCTGTGTATAGGCTATCGCTACCGGTAGATTCGTTTTGTAATCCAATATTAATTACTTGTAGTCCTGAAATTGCCATAATTTAATCCTTATTATGTATTTATCAATAAGGACTAAATGTAATATCATCAGGTTGGACTAAAACTTGACCCGCATCCGCATGTAGTTTCCGCATTAGGATTATTGATTTTGAACTGCGATCCGTTCAAATCTTCAACATAATCTATGCTTGCATTGTGTAAATATTGTGCGGAAATACTGTCTACTAACATACTTAAAGATCCTGCAGGTATCTCAAAATCATCGTCATTTTGTTCTTCATCTATAGTAAAACCATATTGCATTCCACTACATCCTCCACCTTGAACAAATACACGTATCTTAGCTTTTGGATTGTTTTCTTCTGCTAATATATCAGCTATCTTTATAGAAGCATTTTCTGTTATTTCTATCATAAACTCTTACCCCACCTGGTATTAATCACATTCCAATTGATGATTTTCCATTGCTCTTTTAGATACTTTTTCTTGTCACTTCCGTAATCTAATAAAAACGCATGTTCCCACCAATCTATCAATAGTAATATATCATTTCTTACTTCATGATTTTTGATTGTTTTAATACTACCGTCATATGCTAAATAAATCCAACCAGATCCTTGGATCTTCATTGCTTCTTCTTCAAACTTTGATTTCATATCATCAAATGTTTTATAATGTTTATTGATAAATCCGTACATAGGGCCGTTTGGCTTGTTGTTATTTCTAACTTCACGGAATTGTGGGAATAATGTGTTGTGCAAGAAAGCACCTGCATAATTAAAATCTTTGTCACCCTCACCTTTGTTATAGCGTTCGGCATAGCCTTTAGCTAGTTTATCATAATGTAGGTCAAGGGTATCCTGGCTTAATACAGGTTTAACCTCACTAGCGGTGAAGTTTAGTGGTATTATTTCTATGTCTTGAGGCTTACCCTTATCCTCAAGTAATTGAATTATATCTCTCATACATATATTTATCGTATGAAAGACTATTGGGGATTAACGTCGGCGCACGATACGGCCTTTAGTTAAGTCATATGGACTAAATTCTAATTCTACTGTATCCCCAAGTAGAACTTTAATATCATGCTGGCGCATCTTGCCAGAGATATAACCCATTACATTTGTGCCATTTACGGTGACACGGAACATGGCGTTAGGCAACACATCAGTTACCGTACCGTCCATTCGTAAACCTTCTTCTTTCAATTTTGTTTCCTTTTTTTACCTTCTTTAGAATTGTGAAAGACCCAGTCTTTCTGTTCATCTGAACCCAGTTGTGAATAAAAAATTTCTTTTTCTATTTTTTTAATTTCACCTATTTTATTAATACATACAATTTTACCTTTTAGTTTTTCTTTAGTTTCAGCAGTAAACACTTGAAGTTTTCTTTTATCTTTTATTTTTTGTTTAGTTTCATCTTTCATTGGTCCTTTATTTTGTTGGGCCAATTTCATTTTTTCAATGGTTTCGGGTGTTTTTTTCTTACCTAAAAGTTTTTCACTTATTTCAGGTCTTTTTCTACCTCTTAGTTTTTCAGCAGTTTTTTTGACTGATTCTGGGTTTCTTTTTTTCCCGATGTTGGCTTCTGATAGTAGTTTCTTTGTGGCATCGCTTCTTGGCAATTTATTTCCGGGATTAACACCCTTTTTTCCTGTATTCCAAGGTAGTTGACCTTGTTTAGATGAAGATATTTTTTGTTTTGTTTCTTCTGTGTGAGGTTCATAATTATTTCTACCAGTATCACCACCGTCTAAACCATTTTCTAATACTTGATTAGCCCAAATCTTTTTACCACTTTCATTTATAGCATTTACAATATTGTTTTCTTTTGAAAAGTTTACAGCAACTTCTACGCATTTTTCTTTATTTTCAAAAAAACCTATTATTTCAGTAGATATATCCTTGCCATGAATTTTTAAGTGGTTTAACCAATATTCACCTGACCCAGTATAAGAATAAGGATTAGATTTGACAGTTTTTCCAAAATATTTTAAACCGGTAATGTTATGCGTTTTAATATAAAGATAGGTAGGCATAAATTTCTTCATTAATATATTTATGCCTACCATCTTATTTCCAGTATATTATCTACGCATAGAAGCCGCATCAATTGCTTCCTGCTGATTGAATACAGGTTGAAGGCAACTTTTATGAACAATAGTCACGCCCAAAACTTCAGTTCCTGTATATTGTGGAATATCTTTTGTGCGTACAGCACCTTTGTGCCCGGTATCTAAACTGTTAATACGTACAGTTTCACGTCCAACAGGTGCGGATAACTTATATGATAATGGTTCAGCCATTAATGCACGTTTGCGCTTTTTGTCATCGGCATCAACTTCCCATTTTTTCTGTAATTCTCTCCAGTCGGCTTCAAGCTGACGAGCCTTTTGTGCCTCTGCGCTATTGCGAAACTTAACTTTACCTTTGCGTTTACCACCGGTACTAAGCCAGGGTCCTTCTAAGTGCATGGTCATGATGTATGGGTCATAGTTATTAAACAGTTTCTATTATAGCAAAATATGTATTATTTGTCAAGTTTTTTACTTCTTTAAAATTGACCAAACCTTCTCTTTTTCTATGATTTCAGCTTCAAGTTCTTTATAGCGTTTGCCCAATTCTTTCAACTCAGCCCATTTATCTTCTAACTCAGGATTTGGGTAAAGGATAGCCAATCGTTCTTCAATCTTGTTAAACATATCAGTTAGGCTTTTTCCCTTGATAGTAACCTCACCTTCAAAATCAGCATCACCTTTGACTTGAAGTGAAGCTCCGGAAAGTGAGGGTTCTGCCAATGATATACCTGATGTACCGTTCAAACCCCAATATAATCCACTACCTGATGTATTATTTGTAGTGTATACTTGCCCAGCGGCACCGCCTATTACATTTCCTGTAACACTAAATACCTGAGCAGAATTTCCTGTTCCAACTGACGATATGGAAAATGTATCACCGATAGCAGTAGTGAATGTGTCTCCTATCATATCGGTATTGTAATTTGGATAACTCATTTGTTTGATTTTTTTAAAACATATCGGCCCTGATCATTTACTGCAAATTCTATCTCATCACCCTCACGCCATCCTAATTCATCTAATAATTTTTGTGGTATGGGCAACATTAAATCACCAGTAACTTCATCTTCTTGGGTAATTACTTCGTAACGAACTAGATTTTTGTTGGACATCTCATACTTATCTATTTAAATAAGGGCCATAAATATTTTCTAATTCTTTAATAGTATGATTAGTATTGTTATCTTCATGTTTAACAGCAATTCCACCTGCATCACTCCAAGCATTTAAATACTTACCAAAATCATCTACTAAAACATTCTGTTCATTGCCATTCTTTGCATATTTGTATTTTGCACTTGTAAAAATAGCATCACTACTTGTACCTGGATTGTATTTTTCTAACCAGTCTTTTTTAGCCCTGATACTATCTTTAGCATATGGGCCACGTAATGGTGCACTTAATACAGTGAATGGAATCTTATGTTGAACTAGCCACTGTATGATTCTCATACCACCTAATAATGGTTTCAGGTCATGGAAAAAATCGTACACTTTTTCTGGACTGCTATTTGCTAATTCTTCAATAGCTTGTTCAGGATGAGAAATTTCTTTGTAATTATTAAGACCATGCATCTTTGCCCAAGCTCCAAAAAAATCAGCTTGTACTCCGTCCATATCTAAGTATAGATGAGGCATTTTTTTGTTTGTGTCTTCCATTAATTCCCTAAGTTTCATTAACCTTCTCCGCTACTAGCAGACTTATCATCTTCTGATTTCTTAACATTGTTAATCTGCTTTTCTGCCTCTACACGTTCAAACTCAATTGTTTTACCACGTAAATGTAATACAGTATTAACCTTTTGATTCAATCGTATCAAGTCATTATCTAACATCCTGATACGGTCAATCAATGCTATCAAAACTGTATTAGCATCACTAATGACTGGCTTAACTTCTTTTGTGGCCCATTCCCAAACGTATTTGATAATGAATCCCATCCCAACTGCCATAACAATTGGGAAGCCATATTTATTAATTAGTTCTACTATATCCATATTATATCACTAATGGCACAATAAGCCAAATGCCTTGGGCTAATAGAAGTGCACCGAATGCACTAACACCAATACTACCCCAGAACATGCGCTTATCCACAGCTAAGATACTAGCGGAAAGTAACACAATAGCTAACTGAAATGCCATTGCGGCAAATGTCAACCATGGTGTATGCTTCTTAGCTTCATCACGTTCTGCTTCAATCTTTAGTGCTTTAGCCATTAACTCTTTCTTACCCTCACCTTTATCAGGTTCACTTTCATATCTTTCAATCTTAGCTTGTAGTTGTTCTTTACGCTTTGGATCGGTTGTAGCTTCTAGTTGTCCTTCAGCAATACTTTGTTTGATAGATTTTGCTTGGTAAAAGTTCCAAGTATCATTTGCTTTAATAGTGTTACTTAATATTTTGCTACTAAATCCACTAGACATGTATGTTGTAATTGCCAATAGTAATGCAATGACGGTGATGACCCATCCTGCTCTATCTTTAATTTGTGCTTCACGTTCACTGCGTGATAATGGTTTTACTTCTGTCATTTTCATTTCCTTTTAAAATAAATTTTTCTAATCTATCAAGTTTAACTAATTTTTTAACTCCAGTTTCACTATCTTCAACTAATTTGAAATAGTCACCTTCTTCCCAACCTAATTTATGTATTGGTAATTCTTTGTCAAATACTAAACTATCTGGGGTTAAATCCCATGAATAATCATAATGATACATTTAGTCTCTCCTAGCATCATTTTTACCGTCAGCACGTGCAATACGATCCGCATCTGGTCTTAATCCTAATGCATTACTAACAATTGTATCAATACGTATAACATCATGGTTCATGGTTTTTACACGATTATCAAGTGCCGTAATGATACCGGCCATGCCTTTTATAGACCCTAAAACACCCTGCAATAGTAGTTTAATAGTCAAATAAACAAAGTATCCACCGGCTAAAGCGACAGCGATTGGGAACCCCAAATCACCTATAATCTTAAAAATGTCTCCCATATATGCTCTTTCTATGTATTACACTATATTATTTGATATAAAATGACTAAATATATGTATAATTATATTTATCGGAGCACATAATGAAAAGAGGTATAGCAATAAGTACCCTGACGATGCTCACTATATCAGCCTTTGCGGCTGAATTACAGCATCAGTTTAATAGCCCTAGCTTCAGTGGTTCAGGATATAGTAGCCATGTCCTAACACTAAAACAGTTAGAAGATTTACAAAAAGACAAAAATAAAGCACTTGCAGACACATTAAAAGCAAAAGCTGAAAGTGAAGCACTAAACACCCCTCAAGCTAAGTTTTTAGCTAACTTAGAATCAAGAATTTATAGTCAATTGGCAAAGCAATTGACTGATAGTATGTTTGGTGAAGGATCAACATGCACTACAAAGGGCGTTATTTGTGGATCTATACCTGATTTAGGTGGCAATAGTATCACTTGGAAATTAGGTGATGGTAGTGATAATGGATTAATTATTATCACAATTACAAACAATGGCAATCCTTCACAAGTAACTATAATGAAAGTACCAGCTGGAACATTTTATTTCTAATGAATAAACTACTAATATTATCATTTGTTGTTATGTTATCAGGTTGTGCTTTAAGTAGCAAAACTAACAGTCTAGTTACAGGTGAACAATTTGATGAACCTATAGTTGAACAGAATGTTTATATGAAAAAGGACGATAATAAATTACGTCCTCCGGCTGATGGTCCAATTGCAATTGCAGTATATGGATTTGCTGATAAGACCGGGCAACGTAAAAGCATTCAAAATATTGCTAGTTTAAGTTCAGCAGTAACTCAAGGTGCTGAAAGTTATCTAATCAAAGCATTACAGGACGTAGGTGATGCTAAATGGTTTATTGTATTAGAACGTGTTGGATTAGAAAATATAATTAAAGAACGACAGATGATACGTCAAGCACGTGAGCTATATCAAGGTCGTGATGCCAAACCTTTACCACCAATGGTATTCGCCGGAGTATTAGTTGAAGGTGGTATTATTGGATATGATAGTAATACATTGACGGGCGGATCCGGAGTAAGATTATTAGGTATAGGAACAAGTACACAATATCAAAGTGATACAGTAACCGTCAATTTACGAACAGTAAGTGTTAGTACCGGTGAAGTATTAACCAGTGTAACCGTTACAAAAACCGTATTAAGTTATATGGACAAAGTAGGTGTATTGCGTTTTAAGGCAGAAGGCACAAGTAGCGTTGAAGCTGAAACTGGTGCTAGTATTAATGAGAGTATTAATAAAGCCACAAGTATAGCTATACAAGCGGCAGTTATAGATACAATACGTGAAGGCGCTAGAAAAGGACATTGGAATTTTAAACAAGAGGAGAAAAAAAATGAGTTGGTTCAAGAGAAAACCCCACCTAAAGACACCCCCAAAATTACAACCGCACCATCTAAGCCCAATATCGGAAAAACTATTGAAGGAAACGAAAAAAGAAGTTTCTGGAGTAAAATCAAAGATGAAATTACAAGATTCACAATTGAGCATAGTGACGGAAAAGAAGAAGAATTAACAGATTAACATATGTTTGTTAGATTATTCCTACAGTCTAACAAATATCTAAAAAAGAAGTAGGAAATAATAAGGGATAAATCCCAAGGAGCGTAATCAGGATAACTGATTACTGTAAAAAATGAAGCATTATAAAAATTATAAGACGGTGCTTTCAATATTAGCATTATCATTGCTAAGTGTAACTAGTATGGCACAGGTATTAAATACCGCAACAGGGCCAAATAAAGTTTATATTGAACAAATTGGTAACACTAATACTATTACACTTGAACAAACAGGTGGTACTAATAATATTGGAGGTGTAGCCAACGTTACCCCCAGCAATACAAACTATGCCACAATAACCGGCAATAGTAACGTTGTTGCTATGGTTCAAAAAGGTGATAACAACTTAGGTCAATATAATATTAGAGGTAACAATAACGAATATACAAGTACTGTTACTGGAAATAATAACAAAACTAAGTTAACTGTCGGTGATGCCCAAAACACAAATAACCTACGTAACATTATTACTGAAACCATTACTGGTAATGACAATACTGTTATTCAAAATATTATTGGCAACGATATATTAAGTACATTAACTATTACAGGTGACACCAATGAAGTTACTAAGGATCTAAAAAGCACTAACGGTAGAAGTGACATTAGTATCACCGGTGATAATAACAAACTTGACATTGAACAAAATGATGCTAGTGGTGCGAACGGTCATAATTTGAAAAAAGTTATTCAAGGTAACACTAATAGCATTGTAACTCAACAGCAAGGTACTAATGATACTACTATTGATATTAAAGCCAATGGTGACAATAATACCATTACAGTTCGTACAACAAGCGCGGCTACCATTGCAAACCCAAGAACAGCAGTAGCAAGATAAAATGCGTAAGTTTGTGTTGTTCTTATGCTTGTTTACAAGTATTAGTACTTGGGCAAGTATAGGAAATGTATCAGAATTAACCGGGGCAGCCGGCGAAATATCCCGCGGTAAACAAAAAGTTGTGGGTAATAAAGGCGCCGGCATTGAAAGCAACGATATATACACTACTAGAAACGGCACAGTACAATTAGCCTTTAAGGATGATACAAAAGTAAAAATTACAGAAAACAGTCGTCTACTAATAGATGATTTTGTTTTTGACCCTAACAAAAGTGATGCAGGTAGATTAGCACTTAAAGTTGGTATGGGAACAGTACGTTATGCTAGTGGACAAATAGCAAAAACAAACACACAACAAGTAGCAATTAAAACACCAACTGCAACTATTGCAGTTCGTGGTACAGATTTTACAATGACAGTTGATGAAGCAGGACAGTCATTAATAGTTTTAGTTCCAAGTTGTAAAGACAATGAAAAAGTAAAAGATTACGAATTAGAAGAAAACAAATGTAGAGTAGGACGCATTGAAGTAGAGACCTTAGTTGGTAAAGTTATATTGGACCAAGCATTTCATGGTACATTTGTAGCAAGTAATAACATTTCACCTACCACACCGGTCGTTATGAATACAATTGAAGCAAAACTAACAAACAACTTGATTATTGTAAAGCCAATGGAGATTGTTAAAGCAGTTAATAATCAAAATGGTAAAAGTAAAAAAGAACAACAAGAACTAGAAGAAGAACAAAACAATAGATTAACCAACATAGTTAAAAAACAAAGTGTTGAAGAACAAGCAAAGATTATTGCCGCTAATAGTTTTAAACCCGATCCAAACTGTAATGCAACAACTACTGTTTGTATCTTATGGGAAAAAAGTGACGGTGAATTATTAGCTAGAGGTAGAGCTATAGCGTATCGTAATAGTGAAAACGAACATTATGCTGAAGTTAAAACACAGGGTTATATGTCAAACACACTAGTTACCATTGTACACAATGACACCATAGCATCAGAACTTTTAGGTGATGGTCAGCCCGGTGGAAATATAGTGTATATCAAACAAACTGCGGGATTAAAAAGAAGATGACTAGTAAAGAGTTACAAATAATGTACCAACAATGGTGCCAGGGAAATGAGGATCACGGATTTCGTTGGTTAGACTTTGTTGAAATGGCAGCAAGACAATTCAAACATCCAGAAAGTGAAGTACTTAGAGAGTTACAGAAACATTATTGGTTCGTTAAAAATAACAAATGAAAAAGATACTACTATCATTATTATTTTCTAGTTCAGCATTTTCTCAAGTGTATATTGAGCAAATAGGTAACTTCAATGTTGTTAATGTAGAACAGATTGGTAACGGAATCAACTATATTAACTACTATAGTGCTGGCTCTAATAATAATGTAACCATGGAACAGCGTAGCACCGGTGGCAATAAATCAATACAAGCTACTGTAAACAATAGTAACAACACAGTTCTGTTACAACAAAAAGACAACGGAAATCATTCTATCATATTAAACTTAGTTGGTGGACATAAAGATGTAGACATATTACAGCAGGGAAGTGCTGGACATCAAGCAAATGTAACATTGACCGGATTACCATCTGGTATAAGTTTAAGTCAAAGTGGATCTACCCAGCAATTATACTCATTAACCTTTAACTGTGCTATACAGGGTGGATGTGCCAAATTGTCAGTACAACAGGGCCAATAGATAAATATATGAATATTAATGGTGGTTTCACCAATAAGGAAAGAATAAAATGCAAATAGGAAGCGGAATAACATTTACTAGTGGCCTTACTTTAACTGCACCCCCAACAGCACCATCGGCACCTACAATAGGTACAGCAACAGCTACCGGTGCAACAACAGCAACAGTGACCTTCACTGCTCCTGTTAATAATGGCGGTGCAACAATTACAAGCTATACAGCAACAAGTAGTCCTGGTAGTATTACTGGTACACTAAGTCAAGCCGGATCCGGAACAATCACTGTTTCTGGATTAACTGCGAGTACAAGTTATACATTTACAGTAACTGCTACTAATAGTGTGGGTACAAGTAGTGCAAGTAGCGCAAGTAATAGCATTACAACAGAAAGTGCGGCAGTAGGACAACAAGAATTTACTACAACAGGAACATTTTCATTTACAGTCCCTGCAGGGGTGTCGTCTATATGCGCTGTACTAGTTGGTGGAAGAGGTACTAGTCAAAACGGCGGAGCCAAGGGAGGCAGAGGTGGAGCAGGACTACGATATATCAATAACTTAGCAGTTATACCCGGTGATGTATATACAGTGGTAGTGGCAGGCGCGGGTGGCAATTCGTCTTTAAGTAAAGGGGGCAATACTTACGTGCAAGCAAACTCCGGCGGCAGTAGTGGGGCAGGTGGTACCGGAACTGCTTTTGGAGCTGGTCCTTTTGGTGGTACAATAGGTGGTGGTAATGGCGGAGCTGGAGGGCCAGCGCCAGGAACTGGTTTTGCTGCCACTGGAGGAGCCGGAGGGTATTCAGGTGACGGAGGGTATGGTGGTGGCGGTGGACAAGATGGCGGAGCCGGATCCGGAGGAGCCGGAGGTGGTGGCGGTGGTTCAAGTCTTAACACTGTTGGACCGGGCAATGGAGGATTAGTGGGCATTTATGGACAAGGTGCTAGTGGTGCCGGTGGTACTGGTGGTGGTGCGCCTACATCAGGTGGTGCTGGATCTGGTGGTGGCTTTGGTGGATTCCCGGGTGGTGACGGAGCAGTTCGTATTATTTGGGGATCAGGTCGTGCCTTCCCATCAACTAACACCGGTAATTTATAAACTATTTGTATGATTAAAAAAATAATTCTCAGTCCTTGGACAGCACTACTAACACTAGTGCTGATTCTTTCTGTGCGTATCGCAGATCCTCAATTCGTAGAATCAGTTCGTTTACGTTATTTTGATACTCTTATCACTAATAAAACCCCAACAGAAAACAACATCTATACAGTAAATATAGATGAAGCAACACTAGACAAGTATGGTCAATGGCCACTACCTCGTAATGAATACGCAAAAATAATAGAAGATTTATATAAGCGCAACGCTGGTCTTGTTGTGTTCAATGTACTAATGCCTGATACTGATAGAAACGGTCAAGACAGTAAGTTAGCAAATACAATGAAACAGTATCCTGTTATTCTTCCCAATGTACCTAGCGATAAAACAAAAAACACTCCACGTAATCCAGGTGCGGCTGTACTAGCCCCTGAGTGGCTAGATCAAATAGTTCAATATCCCGGTATCATTGCTAACGTGCCTTTATTAGAAAACAGTGCGTATGGTGTAGGTACTGTTAATACATTACCAGAGATTGATGGTGTCAATAGACGTATACCATTGATTGTCAGTGTTGATGGTAAACTCTATCCAAGTTTAAGTATGGAAGTATTAAGAGTAGCCGCAGATGATACAACATTCCAAGTTAAACTAAGCGAGAATGGTGTAGAGAAAATGCGTATACCAAAGTTCGGTCCTATTACTACTGACAACTTAGGACGTATTTGGATTGATTACAGTCAACAAAGTAAATCAGTAAGTTTGATGGATCTACCAAAAGACTTCGGTGGTGCTATTGTTATTGTAGGTTTAACAGCAAGTGGATTAAACAACCCAGTACCAACAAGTAAAGGTAGTGTATGGCCGCATGATGTTCAAGCAAGTGTAATAGGTACAATGTTTAACAAAGTTGTTATTGTAAGACCTGATTATGCAGATGGTGTAGAACTTATCGCTATACTAGTGTTAGGTTTATTAGTTATATTTTTATCAAGGTGGACATATGCTTTTATCCCAGTTATTCTTGTTCTTACTTCTGGTCATTTTATTGCGTCATATCTATTCACATCCAATCTATGGCTCTATGATATTACCGCCCCTATTATTGGCGTTGGTTTGGTTTATCTTCACGCTTATACTGTTAAGTTTGTAAGTGAATTCTTACAAAAGCAACAGATTAAAAAACAGTTTGGTAGTTACGTTAATCCAACAATCGTTGAACGACTACAGAAAGATCCTAGTCTAATTAAACTTGGTGGTGAGAAACGTGAATTATCTATCGTTATGACTGACTTGCGTGGCTTCACTAGCTTGGGCGAATCATTTGGCGATGATGTTGAAGGACTAACACAGATTATGAATGACTACATGACTGCACTAAGTGTTCCTGTATTGAAGAACGATGGTACATTAATTAAGTTTATTGGTGATGCAAGTTTGCATGTCCATGGCGCCCCATTAGATGATGTTAAACATGCGGTAACTGCTGTTAATACCGCTATGCAAATGATTGATGCTATTGAAGAATTCAATAAAGAGTTGACAGCTAATGGTCGTCCACCAGTTGGTATGGGCGCAGGTGTTAATACTGGTGAAACGTTGATTGGTAACATTGGTGCTAAGACTAAGTTTGGTTATGATGTATTAGGCGACAGTGTTTCTACTGCGGCTAGATTAGAAGGACAAACTAAAGGATATGGTGTATTATGTATCATTGGCCCTAATACTAATGAACAGGTTAAAGATGAAATATTTACACTAGAACTAGATTGTATTGCTGTAAAGGGTAAAACAATAGGATTAAATATCTTTACCCCATTAAAGACTGATCCAAATAGTATGGCGGAATATCTATCAGCACGTGAGATACATGATTTGATGATAGATTACTACCGTGAGCAGAAATGGGACCAAGCATTACATATGATAGACCAACTTAAGGGTGAATTTGATTCGCATATGGACCACTATTATGATATAATGATAGAACGAATAGGAGAACTACGTGAAAGCAATTTACCTAACGATTGGGATGGTGTGTATAGGGCTACTAGTAAGTAACTCCTACTCACAGGAAATGAAGGACAAGGTTGAAATAGAGTTACCTTGTTATGATTCAACTGCGTTATTCAAAACATTAAGAGAAAATCACAAAGAGATGCCCATAATGATGGGTAAAGCTAGTGATGATGTTAAGTCTATAGTCAGTATTTGGATAAATCCAATTGATAACAATTGGACTATAATAGCAACTAAAAATGATCTATCATGTGTTGTAGGATTGGGGAACGACATGAAACTCGTACCCTATAAGAAAGGACCTAATATATGATTAAAAAACTAATAGCAATATTATCATTGTCTATCTGTTCAGCATATGCAGATACACCATTAACTGCACAAGCCTGGTTAGTAGCTGATAATAATGGGAAGATTCTTGAAGGGTCTAATACTACTGAGATTCGTAGCATAGCAAGTATTACTAAATTAATGACAGCAATGGTTGTATTAGATAGTGGTCAATCATTAACTGAAATACTTCCTAAAAAGCTATACAATAAACAATTAAGTAGAGAAACATTAATTGATTTGGCGATTGTAAAAAGTGATAATAATGCCGCAAAATTGTTATGTGATTATTATCCCGGTGGATATAAAAATTGCATAGAAGCGATGAATGCCAAAGCAATATCATTGCAGATGGGTAACAGTAATTTTACTGATCCTACTGGTAGATATCATACTAATGTAAGTACTGCACAAGATTTAATCAAATTAGTATTGGCAGCCAGCACCTACCCATTAATTGTTCACGCAAGTAATATGGATGCTGTACGTTGGAGTATTAATAAGAAGAAAAATATAGAATTTAGAAACACAAACAGTTTAGTTGGTAATGGTTATAAATTCTTAGTAAGTAAAACAGGTTTTATCAATAAAGCAGGTGGATGTATTGTAATGATGATTGATACTGCAAATGGAATCAGGACCGTAGTCCTGTTGGGTTCAAAGAATACTAAAACACGTATCCCAGAAGCAAAGATGTTATCTATGCTTTATTAATCTTTAGGCCCATATTTAGAGACATCTTTCTTGGGAGTATAGTCAACTCCCGGTACTGGACTATAATCTTTAGTTAGACTAGGGATCATTTCATCACCATATTTTAATGTAATATAGCTGAATGTTCCGCTATTTGTAGATTCTTCCATCCCAATCATTAAATGTCCGTGCCATGATATTTTCATATCAATAACTTTTTTAATGTTAATGTCAGCTAAGATATCAGTGAAATTGTTGTTTTCACGGTAAAAGGTATAGTATTTCATTTTTTCCAAAGTATAAAGTTTATGTAGTCGGATTCAGTTTCAAAATAGAAATTGTATAATCCACCTTCATGACCGCCTGCAAATTCCAGGCAATTATATCCCCAGTCATTAGCACAATTTCTTGTACACCATTCAATGACTGGTTTCAATTCTCCGTAGCCAATAGTTATTTCAGTTTTGTATTGGGTATCGGGTGACACTTACTCCGCCTTGTTCTAAAAATTCTAATCCTCTTGTATCTCTATATGCATCCCGATAATAAACCTGTTTTATACCAGATTGATATATAGCCTTTGCACAATGGATACATGGTGCATGTGTAACAAATAATGTAGCATCTTCACTAGATTCCGTACTTGCGGATACCTTTGAAATTACGTTCATTTCTGCATGTAACACCTCGTCCTTAGTAACTAAACGATATCTACGATTACTTTCAACTGTACTATCATATTCTTCTAATGGATATAACTGTACATCCCAAACATCACCGGGCATATATTCTTTATATTCACATTCATTAGTCCATCCAGTCGGCATACCATTGTATCCTGTACCTAGAATCTTATTACCTTTAACGATAACAGCACCAACATTTAACCTGATTGCACTACTTAGCTTGCTTGTAAGGTCGGCAATATCCATGTAATAATCTAAAAATTTTTGCTTCATTTGTTGTTTTCTTCAAATCTTTCTTTTACACTTTTTGCTGTTAGATTTAAATAAGTTGGTGATTCACTGTTCCCACTAACTCCTGAAAAAAATGTATTAAATGCTATTGTATATCTTACCCCAGTTTCAGTTAACGGTAGCACCTTATGATTAATATGGCTAGGAAATAATATTAATTTGCCTTTAACTGGTTTATTTTTACCAATTATCCGCGGAGATACCTGATTGTATGAAGAACTGTTATTAGTCGTTACTAAGATAGTAGGATTATTTATTCTGTCATACCACGGATCAGGTATTGTGAAAACCGTGTCACCGCTTTCGTGTGTAGTTAGATAAAAAATTCCACTAATAATAGAGTTGCTATGATTATGATAATGATGATATTGAAACTTAGAATTTTTATTAACCCAACAAGAAATTATAGGTAATTCTATTATTGGATGAATTTGTAACTTATCTTTTAGTTCGGACAGACATTTATCAAAGAATTCAAATAACTTAGGATGATAATAAAAATTATTAGATGATGTGTTATTTCCTAAATTAGATTTTTTAAAATCTAGATTTTTAACATCTGATAATACGGCATCTGTTAATTGTTCATCAGCCACAAATTCATATAACGGTACAGATATAATGTTTAATGTATTCATTTAACGTAGAATTTCTTAATATGTGCTTTTGCACTATGATCGGGTAATATACTTAGTACATAATTTGGCTCGTTATACTTTTTGCAAAAAGCTTCACCTAAATTAAGTTCACCTTTAATTTGTTCAAATAGAAAACCTTTTAAAAATTCTTCAAACTCTTGTTTACTAATCTTAAAATCTTTTTTACCTTTACCTAGAGTTTGTAAGTCTAGTTGTTTTGCCATTGTATCAAACATCAATTAATCCCACAAATTTCTAAAATATTTACCAAATAAATCTAAACCTTCTTGGACACGTTCTTCATGTAGTTGATGACCTTCAGCATCATACCAATGTGCATTTGGATCTTTATCAACCATTTGAAAAGTTTCTTCTACTTTACCTGTAATGGGGTTAGTATATGATTTATCACTTTTAACCCAATCATAATCACTTTTACCATGATGATACTTGTCACCATAATCTTCAAATGCAATTTGTTGAAAACTCCAAATCATTTTATCCAATGTCTCATCCCAACGTTTAGCACCCTCGTTCCATGCCTCATCATGTGATTCAATATAGAAATCAAAGCTTTGTTGTGTACTATATTCTTCTCCACCAACATCTACAAATTCCTGAGGGATACCCTGTTTGGTTTGTTTTAGTTGGATCAATGCTGGATATATAATAGTAGCTAAAGTGTGGTCTAAACTCCAGGTATCAAATCTATCAATTTGTACATTGATTTTTCTGCGAGATCCCTTTTTAGGATACTTGCCAATATTTATTTTCATACTTTTTCAGTTACCTTGCCTTCAATAAATGCAACAAAGTAATCTCCGTGCTTTACTGTAGCATATTCAATTTTCTTGTATTCTCTACTTAGCTGTGCTAGTTGTTCTAATGAATTACCTTGACAAATAAAATCGTTTGTATCACGGTCAAATAATAAAATTGTGTTATCTACTAGTTCTGTTTCTAATTTAAAAACAGTGGGTCTAGTTTCTTCTTGTATGATAAGATATGAGCGAATGTTTTTACGTAATTTATACATTGCATAAAACTCGCCCATAACCCAACCTAAGGCTAAAATAAGGATGATATCAAGTAATGTCATAATATTATTTATTAATAGTTAAGTTAGACCACTTCTTTAATTTCTTAAATTTATTCTTTTTAGCTGTTTCTAAACCTTCAACAGTAATACCCACATTGTTATCTGTAATCAATTCTACCATAGCTAATAGATCACCCAATTCTTCTTCAAGCATTTGGATATTAGTCATTGGCTTATTTGGTTTCATTTGATCTGGACCAAATCTAAAACACTTACTTACAGCTTGTGTAACTTCGGCACATTCTTCTTGTAAGATTAAAAGAATTTCTCTTGTATCTTCGTTCATTTGTTATTCCATCTGTAGTTATTTAATTCTGCCACCACTTCGTCTAATGATTCCTGTACTTCCCAAGTTCCATGAGGAGGACAAAAAACATATGTAATATTTTCAATTATTCCATCTTCTTTTTTAGCAAGATTAGGTGTATTGTATACCGTCGCAATTAAGTCAATATTGATTGCAATTTTATTGCCTTTGTGTGCGTCACTGGCATTTGTAAGAGAGATAAACATTGTTAAAATCCAATCATATTAGTTATATATATAAAAACAATTGCAAAATTAAATGCAAAAACTAACCCATCCATATAATACATCCATTTAGGGTTTTGTGTATAATCTTTGGTAACTAATAAATAACCAAAGAATAATGTAACAAGAACATTAATTAGTATCATTGTTGTTTCCTATTCATTTTAGACACAACATATTTTTCGTGATAGGGTTTCCAATCAGTCAAGTAATGTTCATGTTTAATCCAACGATGTATGCCTTTCTTTGCTTCCACTAGAAAGCCCCAGTCACGTTGTTGACGGCCCATAAAAAATAGTGTTGTTGCAGGGGTATCACCATCAAGTTCAAGCCAATGATATTCACCTGCACCACGTTTGATGATAGATCCAGGACCACGCCATGTTTGAAATTCTGTAATCATTTTACCTTTATCATCAAATACTGGTGTATGCTCCCAATAACCACCTTTCAATACAATTGTCATATAGGGCCAAGGATGGTCATGAAAGATAGGATCATCACTACGAACAATCTTATGTAATGTAACATTCAATGGGAACCAACTACGGTCTTTTAGAAATAAGTAGTAGCGGTGCATATAGTCCTCACCTGTCCTACGATCAGGTATCAAACGATAACGATCTAACTTATTCATAATTTTGTGAAATAAACTCATTACTATCTCCTATCTGATAGACTATTATATCATACAATTGAATTAAACACAAGTTAATAGGTAGAAAAAGGGTGACGAATCACCCTTTATTCACATCTCAAATTTGAGATTAAACAAGGCCCAAAGACATTGCACGATAGCCAGCGGCTACGATTTCACGACTAGGAGTACCCAAACGATACTTAGTGTAAGTACCACCAAGTTTGTTTGTACGCTTGTTAGCGTAGATTGCCAATCCACCACGCAAGCGCAAATCGCTTACGGTAGCAGTTGGGTTAGCAAACCCAAAACGTTGGGTAATTTGTTTTGCAGTCAATTCTGCACCTTGCTCAAATGCCTGGATAAGGCGTGCTTGTTTAGTTAATGTCATTTTATTTTCCTTTAAAAAATCGCTGTTCTCACAACGTGTTACTATTGTATAACAACTAGTAGCTGTATACAATATCTTTTGGTCACCTAGTTTAATTTAGATATCCAAAAACTTCGTATATATTGTGCATGTGTCCGTGTTAAATATTAACATGTTTAAACCTACCTACTTATATATTAAAACACATAATATCACTGGACTAAAATACTTTGGTAAGACAACAAAGGACCCGCAGAAATATGATGGTTCAGGAATTAAGTGGCTTAATCACTTAAACGTACACGGAAAAGATGTAAAAACAGATATCCTAGGATATTATACGGATAAGGAAGAATGTTTAAGAATTGCATTAGAGTTCAGCCACAAAAATAATATAGTAGAATCATCAAATTGGGCAAATTTGCGAGTTGAATCATTGGATGGCGGAGACACAAGTAATACTGAAAATTTTAAAAATTGGATACCTAGACTAATACAAGAAAACAAAAAAAGACGATGGTGGAATAATGGAGTTTCTCAGGTCTTTGTTGACGTACCACCCGATGATAACTTTTTAAAAGGTAGATTACCTTTTAATAACTTAGGTGCAAAAAAAGGTTCTGCTATGCAAAAAGGAAAAATTTGGGTAAATAATGGTATTACTGAGTATATGACAGATACCGAAGTATCTACAGGATTTTTAAAAGGTAGGTTAAAAGAAAAGGCGTTTAATAGACAGCAAGGCCTACACACTGTAGGAACCAAATGGTGGAATAATGGAATGAAATCAACTATGGCAAAAGAGTGTCCTGGTCCTGAGTGGACTCTGGGTAGACTTTAATCTCTTGTCCAATTCACACCATCAAACTTGTTTGGCAAGTTATCTAAATCAATGTATCGTAGTTTAAATGTGGCAGCATTTGGATCAGCTCCCAAATAACCTCGCGGATTACATACTACATATGTATCACCTATGTAATAACTATGTGGGTCATGCATATGGCCTAATGTCCATAATTTTATTTGTGGATGATCTAAAATGAATTCACTTAATTCACTATGATAACCACCGTTCATTACATAATGAACATTATGTTTATATCTGTCATGTGTACTCATTGCACTAGGTGCATGATGTCCTACAAATACAACTTTTTTATCCTTCATATCAGCTAACACTTGTTTCAAATAACTTAATGTTTGTTGATGACGGTGTACAGTATGTGCTGGACGTAACTTGGTATATCCATGCTCATCATTACGAATTACCCGATAATCATTCATCATATCAGCTAATGCATGTAATGTTAGTGGATCGCCTTTATTACAATCGGTCCACAATGTAGCACCGATAAAGGACACTTCATTGATTACCTTGATATCGTTTTCTAGGAAGTAAACATTACTGAATTTGGCACATTCTTCACGCAAGTAGTCAAGACTAGCCTTCCACTTACCATGATAGAATTCATGGTTGCCTGCAACATAAACAACATGTGGAAACTGAAAACTTACACGTTTTAAGAAGTCACGGAAACGTAGTGCCACTTGTTGCCTACGACCCAAGTCAGCAAGATTCACACTGGAATACATTCCATAATTCATTTCTGGATGATTATGTAAATCTTCGGCAATCATAATGTCGCCGGACAGGATAAGAACCTCAGCACCTTCGGTGTTCTTAAGGTTGATATCTTCAAACTCTAAATGTAAATCCGAGCAAATTGCAATCTTAGGCATAAATACTTTCAGTAAAATAACATTTTAACACAGGAATAAATTTATGTCAATCTATTGTGTATATCTAACTATATATATGGGTAAAAAGTTACCCATGTTTTATATTGGATCTTCTACCTTAACCAAAATTAAGAATGGATATAGGGGGTCTGTATCTAGTAAAAATTATGGTAAAATTTGGAAAGAAGAATTGAAAAATAACCCTGAATTATTTAAAACAAAAATAATATCATTACATGATTCTAGGGAACAAGCATTTGATAAAGAAGAAAAACTACAAAAAATATTAAATGTAGTTAAAAACTCATTATACATAAACAAATCATTTGCCAATTCTAAATTTAGTTTGAAACAGCATTCGGCTTGGACAAGGGATAAGTTTAAAACTAGGGTGCCATGGAACAAAGGAAAAACTGATATTTACTCTGATACCACATTAGAGAAAATGAGTTTTTCTAAAAAAGGTAAATCAAGGCCATGCAGTGATGAAACTAAAATAAAATTAAGTGGACCAAACCCAGCAAAAGCAAATGTTGGTGAAAAAAATGGTATGTTCAACAAAACTCACACTGATGTAGTTAAAAATAAATTAGGGGCAGAAGCCTCTAAGAGGTTCAAAGGTAAATCATATGAAGAATTATATGGTCCTGAAAAGGCGGCTGAACTAAAAAAAATAAGGTCTGAGAGAATGAAAGAGATTAGGAAAAATAAAAAGGATATTTTATTACTTTCATAACCATCTCAAACTAAACATGATACAATCTTCTTCGGTCTTAAGACAAATAACATTTCTATTCACATAATATCGGCTGGTAAGTTTTGTATCACACCATTCAAGTACTTGATTCCAATCTTCAGAATCGGGTACACGTACTTGGTACGGCCAGATAACTTTGTTCATAACTCTCATTGTACTGCCAACAACATTGCGGTTAATATCTTTTCATCACGCATTGTAATAAAGTATGGACGACTGTTGGTTGTAGTTGGTCGAGTACCATAATAACCATGCCAACTGACATTATTCCAATCCATTCCGTATATTTTTTTCAAATACGCTTCGTATGCATCAGCCTCTTTATACCAACCATCAAACTTCAAGCCAACAATATGCCCACGTTCTTTGAACATTTTGTATCTACGATTTAGCTTGATAATTTTCATGATACCTGCCACTTCTTTTGGTCGAATGCATTACAATGAACACAGAATCTATTTTGGCGCGCCCATATTGAACTGTTGCTACTTTCTACAGGACCCCACTTAGTCCAGTTGTGCCAATTAAATCGGCACCAAAAACTAGTAACAGCAGGCGGCAATTCTTGTAATGCTCTAAATGTATTCAATTTTTCGTTCATAACCACTTATATGCTGTATTGTTTTCTTGGTAACGCTTACTAGCCTTACCTTTTGTTGCAAAGTATTTTTCTTCAAATCTATTATACACTATAAACCATTTCTTTTGAATTGGTCCGGGTGAATGACAACCTAAATAATGTAAACGACTAAAGATCCTACCTAATGTTTGACGATTGACTCTCCATCCTGCAGGATACCATCTTACACGGCTACGCCAATGAAAGGATTCGCTACGTCCTGTCTCTAGCCTATATCGGATACGGTATTTTTTACTAACCTCGATAGGTCTATACTTTTGATGTAGTTTAATCATTACATTACCTTATTCAAAAAGTTTGCAAAGTTCAGCGAACTCATAAAAAGATTAGTCCAACCCCAAAGGTCATTATCATCTCTGAAACAACTATAGGCACAATATCCGCAAAATGCGGATACTGATAATAGAATAATTTCCATCATGTCATTAACTCAGTTATATGTTTACAAGTACCACGATACATAAAGCCGGGACAAGTGCATGTGGTAGCCTCCGTATCAATAGAATAGATATTACCTTTACTACCGGACACTTTAATGATTGTACTCTTTTCTTTTACTGCCTTGAAAGGATTTGGCTTTACTGGAGTAAACTTACGACCACGCTTGTCTATTGTGATCGGGTTTTTGAAGTACTGAGGAGTAGTAGAACCAACCTTGATATATGCAACCATTTTGGATCCGTCAAGTAAGTATGTATGATTGGCATTGTTGCTATCATTCCAAACTGTTGTTTCTACTACTGCTTCCATATTAATATGCTACCTCGTCTGTTTCTTCTTGTGCAATACGATCTTCTTCATCCTTAATTGCAGACTCTAATGTAACAAAGGCCCCGTCGTGGTCACAAACAAACCAAACAGCCTTGCCATCAATGTTGCGCAGGATATAGTCATATTCCTGATGTTCGCACTTATTAAAATAATCATTGATATCATTGTAATAGCGAGCCTCGCAACCTACTTCACCGCGATCACGACCATAGAATGTAGTCATGTCCCGATACAATGCATAAAATTCTTCAGTTGACATTCCATTGTCAAATTGACTGAATGGATGTTTTGTACCAATTGTTGGACGCAAGCTAGACAAGTCACCGAGGTCAATCAAGTCACGCATGATAAAAGGATTAGAATAATACTCCATCAACATTTTACCGTTGTGAGCCAAGTAACCATCCCAGTGACAGTACACCTGACCGATAGTGCCATCAGCGAATTCTAATGCAATTGTAGAACGAGTAGCCATTTTGTAAGTCCTTTATTTAACTGTTTAAGATTCTATTATATACCCAAAACCATTTATTGTCAAATTTTACACCAAGTCAATTTGGACTTGTTTTCCACGAATAGTAACACCTAGACCTACAGGCATTAGGGCATTGTCTTTTTTAGCATTGTAACGCATATAAGACAATTTCATCAATGCTTCCCAGCAAACTGTGCGGGCCGTAACTGTAGCAAATTGCTCGGTCATTTGCTTGATAGTCATATACATACCAATATCGTTTTCGGATCCGTCACCCTTGAAAATCACACGGAATTTCTGTGAATTATTGAAGCCGTCAATGATAGTTTTTGTACGCATTTTCTAGTCCTTTATTTAACTGTCTAAGATTCTATTATATACCCAAACCCATTTATTGTCAAATTTAGGCTACTTTTTTATCCATCATTTCAGAGAGGATAAATTTGGCAACATTCATTTGTTGACGAACGTACTCAACCGAACGAGGACCTGTACCCATTGCCATCATTTCTTGGCAATCTGACATAATACCCATTACGACCATTTCTAGACCAGAAAACTTAGCGGTAGTACTTTCCATGTACTGTTTACGGATATCCTGTTCGGTCATACCGTAAATATTGATTTGACGGGTTCTTTGCATGTCCCTAGATACGGCTTCTGATAAGTTCATTGTTAACTCCTTTTGACTGAATAAGACTCTATTATATACCCAAAACCATTTATTGTCAAATTTTGTAGGTATTGTAACTACGGATTTTGCTTTGACGGTTAGTGTGGCTTTCGTTGAATTTGATTTCGTACCCACGATCCCTGAGGGCTACTAATAAAGTACTCAAATCGCAGTCCTCTTCCAAGAATGCATTGGAACCATTCATGTAACTATAAGTACTAATTTTGTCGGCGATACCAAGCTTGACTAGTCCAGCTTTAGGAAAGCGGGCCCAAGCATGACCTGGATCCGCAAACACTTTGATAGAAATTTTCTTAGTCATTTTGAGTCCTTTATTTAACTGTCTAAGATTGTATTATAGACCCAAAATGATTTATTGTCAAATTTAGGACATGTTGCGTTTTTGCAACACACTATCAGCTAGGCCATACGCCACTGCCTCATTTGCACTCATAAAAAAGTCACGTTCCATGTCTTTTGCAAGTTCCTCAAACGTCTTTCCGGCACTATTGTGGTCAACATAGATTTGTGTTAGAGATTTTTTCATAGCCAAAATCTCTTTAACTTGAATTTCCATATCAGTAGCTTGACCACGTGCTCCACCACTTGGTTGATGAATCATATGTCGTGCATTGGGAAGGATCATTCGTTTGCCTTTTGCACCTGCTTGACCTAACAAACTACCCATTGAACAAGCTTGACCCATTACAATAGTTTGTACATCTGGTTTAATAAATTGCATACAATCATAGATTGCCATACCAGCTGTTACTGAGCCACCTGGACTATTGATATAGATACTGATGTCCTTATCTGAATCTTCACTTTCCAAATATAGTAGTTGAGCAACGATTAGATTTGCCATTTGGTCATGTACCTCACCTTCAAGCAAAATAACACGGTCACGTAGTAAACGACTGTAAATGTCATAACTACGTTCGCCTTTACTTGTTTGTTCTAATACCATTGGGACTAAGCTCATATTGTTTCCTTCTTTAAAAATGTTTTGCGATAAATACTTAATGGTGCTATAATTAGCACTTCATTAACTCTTTGAGATATTATACATGAGATATACTGAATTTACAAGAACTTTGGTGGAAGCTGTTGACCAAATTAAAGCTGTTACCAAACATGATGTGGAGCAGACTCTGCGTAAAGCTGGGTATGAAGATTTCAAAATTAACGGTAACAAACTCAATGTTTTAGTACAGATTCCAGATGGTGCAAAGAAAGCTGAATTCCGTAATGATATCTTGCAAGAAATATTAGCCGTACTTAAAAAAGCATACAAGCATGATGGAGTAGAGTATTCTAGTGATCCTGGCATTAGCAGTTTAGGCGGTGTAGTATTTGCCAATAGTCCAGTACAAGTTGTTGTAAAAGATAGTGGTAAACAAGGTGAAAAAAGTGCTGGTGTAGCTAATGAACTTGAATTAGCTAGTATTATACAATCCGTAGTTGAAACATATGGTTCAGCTAATGTAACGTTTGTTGATCCACGTGGCAAAAAGATGACCATTAAGAACTGTATCAATGTTGATGTTGCAGGACGTGATACAGGTGGACGTAAAAAAGCTGATGTTGTGTTACAAAGTCCAAAAGGGTTCTTACCAATTAGTATTAAGAAATTAGATGCTGATATGTGGGAAAGTGCTGATAATTTGTTTGGTCAACGTGCTCGTGCTGTATTAGATAGTTTAGTAAAGAACGGTGATGTTAAACTTAACAAGATCGGTGAACGTAAATTAAAAACAGGTACAGTTCCTGTATATGAACTAAGTAAAGAGATTGTTATGGAGCCTACTGAAGAAGAAGCATTAAATGCTATTTTTGGTAGTGATTTGAACCCTAAAGGTGGAATTGTTATTCAGACATTCAAGCCAGAACATTTTGTACAAGATGG
>Ga0214921_10002433_pt1 | contig 30244 bp, 30 predicted proteins | sample LL1505_MetaG_FD_177992 | JGI IMG/M metagenome (GOLD analysis project Ga0214921, IMG submission 177992) | Freshwater microbial communities from Lake Lanier, Atlanta, Georgia, United States - LL-1505 | ecosystem: Environmental > Aquatic > Freshwater > Lake | place: USA: Georgia | collected...
ATAAATTTAATATTATTACATTTGCTAATATTCCTGCGCTAAATTTTTTCGGGAATAAATTAATAGGTGAAAACATTGGATCTGAATTAAGAATTCCAGACTTATTAGATGCCATAGATCAGAATCGGCAAGACAAATTAATAAAAAAAATCGATTTGGAAATTAAATTGCCTACTTATAAATATTTAAAAGCAGATATTATCTCTACCGAATTAGAAAACGTAATTATAATTATGAGAGATTATACCGAGGTTAAAAAATCTCAAGATCTCAGATCCGACTTTGTTGCAAATGTAAGCCATGAATTAAAAACCCCTTTAACTTCTATAAAAGGGTTTTTAGAGGTAATTGAAACTTCAGCTAAAGATGATCCTCAAATGCAAAAAAAATCTATTAAGATTATGCAAGCCCAAGCTAACAAAATGCAAATTTTAATTGATGATCTGTTGTTGTTAAATAGAATTGAACAACAGGAGCATATTAAACTCAGAGACAAGGTAAACATTATTGAAGTATTAAAAGAAGTTATTTCAAATTATTTGGAGCTAGCTAATGAAAATAATATAAGCATAAAATTTGCTAACCCTAAAAAAGATTTTTTAGTTAAGGGTGATAAAGAAAAAATTACTGTATTATTTAAAAATATTTTGGATAATTCAATCAAATATTCACCACCTAATACCGCGATTAGTTTTGAAGTAAGTTCTAAGAATAAAAAAGTATTAATTGTGATTCAAGATCAAGGAATAGGGATTCCCAAAAAAGATATTTTAAGAATAACCGAAAGATTTTATAGATCAGATAATGGCAAAAAGTTAAAAATTGAGGGAACAGGTATTGGTTTATCTATTGTAAAACACATAATTAATCAGCATGAGGGGCAATTAAGAATCTCTAGTATCGAAGGAAAAGGGTCGGAGTTTATTGTTGAGCTGCAGCAATTTGAAAACCCTTAAAAATTTTTTTTTGCTCAATATATTTAATTAAATACAACTAAGAATTTAGTTTTTGTAACAAATCTTTAACAAAACTGTAACATAATAGCTAATTAGAAAGCATAAAACAGGCCCCACTAATTTAATTAAACCAAGGAAAAAAAATGAAAAAAACTAAGTTTATTTTATCATTTGTTTTAGCGTTGTTAATTTCAACATATGCTTTTGCAAAAGGTATTGAGATCACAGGTGCAGGAGCTTCTTTTCCAGCACCTATTTATACTAAGTGGGCTGAACAATATAAAACAGTTTCAGGCGACAGCTTAAATTATGCTTCAATTGGTTCTGGTGGCGGAGTTAAGCAAATTAAAGAAAAGACAGTTGATTTTGGAGCTACAGACAATCCATTAAAAGGTGATGAATTGGAAAAAGATGGAATGGTTCAATTTCCAGCGATCATCGGAGGAGTAGTCGTAATATTTAATCTTGAAGGATTTAAGCCCGGAGAATTAAAAATTGACGGTGATACAACTGCAAAAATTTTTGCAGGAGAAATTGAAAAATGGAATGACAAGCAAATCGCTGCTTTAAATCCAGGAAAAAAATTACCTGATCAAGCTATTACAGTTGTAACAAGATCAGATAGTTCTGGAACAACTAAAATATATACAGACTATCTTTCAGCTGCGAGCCCTTCTTGGAAAGAAAAAATTGGTTCAGGAGGGACAGTTAACTGGACAGCTAAATCTACTACAGGCGGAAAAGGTAATGAAGGCGTTGCAGCAAACGTAACTAGAATTAAGGGTGCTATTGGTTATGTTGAATACGCTTACGCTAAAATTAATAATATTCCATACTTGAGCATGAAAAATCTTGATGGAAAATTTGTATTACCAAGTCTTGAATCGTTCGGAGCAGCAGCTGCTAATGCTAATTGGTCCGGAACACCAGGAATGGGAATTACGCTTGTTAATCAAAAAGGTGAAAAATCTTGGCCGATTACAGGTGCATCTTTTATTTTGATGTACAAAGACTCAGTTAACAAAGAAAAATCAAACGCAGCCTTGAAATTTTTTGAATGGTCATTCAAAAACGGTAGTAAATCTGCAGCAGAATTGGATTATGTTGCTCTTCCTGCTAACGTTATTGACTACATTTCTAAAAACGTTTGGAGTCAAATTAAAAAGTAAATTAATTGTCTAATTACCCCAGTCTATTAACTGGGGTAATTTGCTGATACAGTTTTTTAATAATATTATAAAAATGCCTAAAACTGCTAAAACTAAAGTAGTTAAAATTCAAAGGCTACAGGATTTTCTTTTTCATAAATTCACTCTTTTTTTTGCCGTTTTAGTTTTAATTTTTTTAGCAGGAATTATTTTATCTTTAATTATAAGTGCCTGGCCTACTTTTAAAGAATTTGGTTTTAAATTTTTTATTAGTACCGATTGGGATGTGGTAAATTCTAAATTTGGAATGGTTATTTCTATTTATGGTACTTTAATATCAGCCTTAATAGCCTTAATTATTGCTGTTCCTATAAGTTTTGGGATAGCTTTATTTTTAACAGAAATTTCTCCTAATTGGTTAAAAAGACCTCTAGGTACAGCTATTGAATTATTAGCTGCAGTACCATCAATTATTTATGGAATGTTTGGTTTATTTATTTTCGCTCCTATTTTTGGAGATTACATTCAGCCATTTTTACAATCAGTATTTGGAAAAATTCCTATTATAGGAGCTTTATTTGTTGGGGCGCCTAATGGAATAGGAATGTTGTGCGCAGGAATTATTTTAGCATTCATGATCATACCTTTTATTGCATCAGTGATGCGAGATGTATTTGAGATAGTTCCACCAGTATTAAAAGAGTCGGCATACGGGATTGGATGTACAAAATGGGAAGTTGTTAGCAAAATTGTATTTCCCTATGCAAGAAATGGAGTTGTAGGTGGAGTGATGTTAGGTTTAGGAAGAGCATTAGGAGAAACTATGGCTGTAACTTTTGTTATAGGAAATGCAAACAGAATTAATGCTTCTTTATTTGCACCAGGATCTTCAATTGCATCAACTTTAGCAAATCAATTTGGTGAGGCGGAGCCCGGTTTGCATTATTCATCTCTTTTTGCTTTAGGACTTGCGCTATTTATAATTACTTTCGTTGTTTTAGCTTTAGCAAAGTTCATGTTATTTAGTATGGAGAAAAAAGAAGGGATTAGAACTTAAAATGAATAATTCAATCTATAAAAGCAGAAAAAGAAAAAATTTTATTGGTTTGTTTTTATCAAACGCAGCGATGGTTATAGGTATTAGCGCTTTAGTTTGGATCTTGATTATACTTTTTTCTAAAGGTTTTTCTGCTTTACTTAATTTAAATATCTTTATTAACAGTACGCCTGCTGCTGGATCTGCAGGCGGTGGTTTAGCAAATGCAATTGTAGGAAGTTTAATGATTGTTTCTTTAACTACTATAGTCAGCACACCGATTGGAATTTTAGCTGGAATTTATTTATCAGAATATGGAAATAAAAATTTTATTGCATCACTTACTCGTTTTGTTTCTGATATTATGCTTTCAGCCCCTTCCATAGTGATCGGTCTATTTGTTTATGCTATCTACGTTGCTAGAGTGAAGCATTTTTCTGGATATGCAGGATCATTAGCACTCTCATTGCTTGCTATACCAGTTATTCTAAGAACTACTGAAAATATTTTACGTTTAGTGCCGACGCAATTAAGAGAAGCAGCTTTTGCGTTGGGAGCTCCAAAATGGAAGGTTTCTTTAAAAATCGTTTTACGTTCGGCAAAAGCGGGTGTTATGACCGGCGTTCTACTTGCTATTGCAAGAATTAGCGGTGAAACTGCACCACTATTGTTTACTGCTCTTAATAATCAATTTTTCTCTTCAGATATGAATAAACCAATAGCTAATTTACCGGTGGTTATTTATCAGTTTGCTTTAAGCCCATATAAGAATTGGATAGATTTGGCCTGGGGCGGTGCTTTATTAATTACTTTAACAGTTTTAATATTAAATATTATAGCAAGAGTTTTTTTAAAGGAGAAAACAGCATGACAAAAAATGCTATTGAGGTAAAAAAATTAAATTTTTACTATGGTAAATTTAAAGCTTTAAAAGACGTTAATTTAAATATTGAAGAAAAAAAAATCACAGCATTTATAGGACCTTCAGGCTGTGGAAAATCAACTCTTCTTAGAACATTCAATCGAATGTACGATTTATATCCAGACCAACGTGCTGAGGGGGAGATTAATTTTTATGGAGAAAACATTCTTAATCCAAAACTAGATTTAAATTTATTAAGATCTAAAGTTGGGATGATTTTTCAAAAACCAACACCATTTCCAATGTCCATATATAATAATATAGCATTTGGAGTGCGTCTATATGAAAATTTAAATAAAAAATTTATGGATGAACGTATTGAATGGGCTTTAAAAAAAGCTGCGCTATGGAATGAAGTGAAGGATATTTTAAATCAAAGTGGACTTTCCTTGTCAGGTGGTCAGCAACAACGCTTATGTATAGCTCGAGGTATTGCTGTAAAACCTACAGTATTGCTATTAGATGAACCAACATCTGCATTAGATCCAGTTTCAACAAATAAAGTAGAAGAGTTAATAAATGAATTAAAAAAAGACTACACTATCGCAATTGTTACCCACAATATGCAACAAGCAGCGCGTATTTCTGATTTTACAGCTTTTATGTACTTAGGGGATTTAATGGAGTTTAATAAAACAAAACAAATGTTTCTCAAGCCAGACCGCAAAGAAACGGAGGATTATATCACAGGTAGATTTGGATAATTTTATGATGAATATAATTATATATAATTTTTTTTTTACAATAAGAACCAAAGTGTATAATAGTAATTTAAATTGGAGGCTTAAATAAATTATGACTGAACACATTGTAACTTCGTTTGAAGGCCAATTGCAAAATCTACATAATACAGTAATTAAAATGGGCGCTTTAGTAGAAAGTCAGTTCTCCAGTTCTGTTATTGCCTTACAAAAAAGCGACCAAGATTTAGTAGACAAGATTATTGGAAAAGATGACAGAGTTGATGAATTTGAAAAAAAAATAGAGACACAAGTAATTGATCTTATAGCTTTGCGGCAGCCTATGGCCATAGATTTAAGAGAAACAGTTTCTGCGATGAAAATATCATCAGAACTTGAACGAATTGGTGATCTTTCAAAAAATATTGCAAAACGATCAAGAATTTTAAAATTAAATTTAGATTCTAAAATTTTAGCAGATATAAAAAATTCTACGGAATTTGTGCAAAAAAACTTAAAACTTACAATGGATTCTTACGCAAAAAGATCAGCTGAAAGCGCCTTAGAAGTTTGGGGAAAAGATAAAGAAATTGATGATTCAATTAATTTGTTAATGGAAGAATTATTAAAATTTATGAAATTAAATAAGAAAAATTTAGAAGATGGAACTCATCTTTTATTTATAGCAAAAAATATTGAACGAATTGGTGACCATGCAACTAATATCGCAGAACATATTTATTTTTTAATCAAAGGAACACAAATTAAAGGACAAAGACCTAAAGGGCAGGATTCTATAGTTTCAGGCAAATAACTTAATGTCAGCAAACATAGTAACAGTTGAAGATGAAAAACCTTTAATCACTCTACTAAAATATAATTTAGAGAAAGAAGGGTATAAAGTTAAGAACGCAGAGACTGGCCAAGAAGCATTGCAATTAATTAAAGGCACACTGCCAGATCTTGTAGTTTTAGACTGGATGTTACCAGATTTTTCAGGGATAGAAGTTTGTAAACAAATAAAGAGAGATAAAAAATTAAAAACAATACCGGTCTTGATGTTAACAGCAAAAAGTGAAGCAGAAGATAAAATTATAGGATTTGAAAATGGTGTAGATGATTATTTAACAAAACCTTTTAACAATAAAGAATTAATTTTAAGAATAAAATCTTTATTAAAAAGATCAAAACCCTCTTTACTTGAAGATTTAGGAATATTTAAAGATTTAAAAATTGATCGTATTACAAGAAAGGTTTTTAGAGAAAATAAAGAGATTAAACTAGGACCAACAGAATATAAGTTATTAGATTTTTTAATTAAAAGTCCACAAAGAGTGTATTCGCGAGAACAGCTCTTAAATAATGTATGGGGGGAAAGTATTAATGTAGAAACCAGAACTGTAGATGTTCATATTAGAAGATTAAGAAAGGCAATAAACATTGATAAAAAGAACGATTTAATCCGAACCGTTAGATCGTCTGGTTATTCTTTAGATTCTTAGATTAAATCTATTGGTCTTTTAAAAAAAATTAATTTTCCAACTCGTTCGTTAAGTTTTTTCCATTTTTTTATAGAAAAAGTTATTTTTGCAATAGCTGATGTACTAAATTTTTTCTCTTTAAATAAAAAATAATTTTTTTTTATAAGTTTATTAACTAAATTTTTACAAGCTGGCTCATGATTAACAAGAAGAATATTTTTATAATTTTTTTTAGTATTTTTTATTATATTAAATATTTTATTTTCATCGGTTAAATATAGCTTTTTAGATAATATCTCTTTTTTAATTATTACTTTTTTTTTTAATAATTTAAAAGTTTGTGTAGTTCTTTTAGAAGATGAAACGTAGGCAAAATCAAATTTTATTTTTTTCTTTTTTAGAAATTTAATTATAAATTTTATATCTTTTCTTCCTTTCGAAGATAGAGGTCTCTCAAAATCGTTTATATTAGGGACATTCCAGCTAGATTTGGAATGCCTCATGACATATAAATTTAACATTATTGTAATATATTAAATCGTAGATTTTTAAATAAACTCACATGCAAAGAAAAGAAAAAAAATTAAACAAGTATATTAATCGAGAAATATCTTGGTTAAAATTTAATTTACGTGTTCTTGCTGAGGCTTCAAATATAAAAAACCCTATATTAGAACGTCTAAAATTTCTATCAATTGCAGCAAATAATTTAGACGAATTCTTTATGGTCAGAGTTGCTGGAATTTATAATCAAATTAAAGATAAAGTTTCTTTTTTATCGCACGACGGACTTACAAGTGAAAAACAGCTTGAACGTATAATTATTAAAACAAAGAAGTTATTATCTACCTCAAATGAAGCCTGGTCGAATTTAAAAGTTAATTTAAGCAAAGAAGGAATATTGTTTGCCTCTTATCGCGACCTTAATAAATCAGAAAAAGTTAAATTAAATAAAATTTTCAGAGAAAATATTTATCCAATATTAACTCCACTAATTATAGATCCATCTCACCCTTTTCCGTTTATTCCTAATAAGGGACATTTTTTAGTGATGTTATTAAATAAAAGAAATAAAAATAAAAAATTTTTTGCTACAATTTTAATACCACAAAATGTTGAACGTTTTATTAATATTAGCAATAAAGTTGATGTGCAAAAATACTTAAGTATTGAGCATGTTATTAGTAATTACGTAAATTATTTATTCCCAGGTTATCATCTTAATAAATACACCTCAGTCAGACTTATCAGAGATAGTGATATTGAGTTCGAAGAGGAAGCAGAAGACTTAATAATGTATTTAGAAAAAGCTTTAAAGAAAAGACGAAGAGGTCGAATTGTTAAATTAGAAATAAGATCTAATGCAGACCCTTTATTAAAAAAGTTTGTTTATAAAAAATTAGATGTAACAGAAGATGAAGTTTATGAGATGGATAGTTTTGTTGGAGTGCATCAGATTGATCAAATTTATAATAAAAAAAATACAAATCTAGTATTTAGATCATTCAATCCAAGACAAGTTGAAAGATTAAAACAGTTTAATAATGATTATTTTGCAACTATTAAGGCTAAAGATTTTATAGTGCATCACCCATATGAAACTTTTGATGCTGTCATTCAGTTTTTAATGCAAGCCGCTGAAGATCCAAATGTTATTGCAATAAAACAAACTCTTTATAGAACTACTTTTGATTCACCAATTGTTAAAGCATTGGTACTGGCATCAGAAAAAGGCAAATCAGTTACAGCTGTAGTAGAGGTCAAAGCAAGATTTGATGAAGAGACTAATATTAGTCTAGCTTCTATTCTTGAAAAGGCAGGCGTGCAGGTTGTTTATGGTTTTATAAAGCTAAAAACACACGCAAAAGCTAGCTTAATTGTGAGAAAAGAAAAAAGTAAATTAGTTAGTTATGTGCATCTTGGAACAGGCAATTATCATCCAATTAATGCCAAAATATATACAGACTTATCATTTTTTAGTTCAGATAAAATTATATGCGATGATGTAGAGAAATTCTTTAATTATATAACAACTTATGCAGAACCTAAAAAATTAAAAAAATTAATTTTATCTCCATTATCTTTAAGAATGAAATTATATTCATTAATAGATCAGGAAATCGAAAATATATCAAAAGGCAAGCATGCTGAAATATGGATAAAGCTTAATTCTTTAGTAGATAAAGCGATGATCGATAAATTGTACCAAGCATCTAACGCTGGAGTTAAAATTTGCCTATTTGTTAGAGGTATTTGCTGTCTAAAACCTGGTATAAAAGGACTTTCAGAAAATATTATTGTGAAAAGTATTGTGGGCAGATTTTTAGAACATTCAAGAATTTATTGTTTTGCCAATGGAGAAATGATGCCATCAAGATCTAATCTTGCATTCTTTAGTTCAGCAGATTTAATGACAAGAAATTTGGATAGAAGAATTGAATTATTTATACCTATAGAAAATTCTACAGTACATGAACAGGTACTAGATCAAATTATGCTTGCTAATTATAAAGACGCTGAAAATAGTTGGTTCTTAAAATCTGATGAGAGTTATGAAAAAATTAAAGTGACAGAAGAGGATAATTTTTCTGCACACAGTTATTTCATGAAAAATCCTAGCTTGTCTGGTAGAGGTAGTTCTATTAATTTAAGTATGCCTGAAAAATTAAGATTAGTTAGATAATATAAAAATGATTTCACGAGAAAGAGATTTTATAAATAAAGAAGCAATTATCGATCTTGGATCTAATTCTATCCGAATGTTAATTTATGATAATATTCTAAATTCACAAATACCAGTTTTTAATGAAAAAGCTGTTTGTCAATTAGGAAAAAATTTAGATCGAACTGGAAAGCTAGATCCAAAGGGAGCTGAATTTGCTTTGACTGTTTTAAAACGATTTAAGCAGATCCTTAGTAATCTTAAAGTTAAAAAATATAAAGTAATCGGTACCGCTGCCCTTAGAGAAGCTACAGATGCTAAAGAATTTATTATTAAAGCTCAAAAAATTATTAAAAAAAAAATTATAGTTTTGTCAGGAAATAAAGAAGCTGAAAATTCTGCGCTTGGTGTTGTTATAGGTTTTCAAAAAGTAAATGGTGTTGTAGCTGACTTAGGAGGGGGTAGTTTAGAGCTTGCTAGAGTAGAAAAAAATATTATTTATGAAAAAATATCATTGCCATTAGGCGTTTTAAGGCTTTTTAACCAACCAAAGAGAAATAAGAATAAAGTAAAAAAAATTATAAGTTTTTATTTAAATAAAATTGAATGGTTAAGAAAAAATAAGATTAAAAATCTTTATTTATCAGGGGGCACATGGAGAACCTTTATGAATGCACACATGATAAAGACTAATTATCCCTTAGCTATTTTGCATCAATATAAACTTTCAAGCTTTGAAACTTCAAAATTTGCAAATAAATTAAATACTGTCAAAGCAATTAAATATGAGAAGTTAACTACAGCTACCAAATCAAGAACTAATTATATTCCAATAGGAGGATTCATATTGTCAAATTTAATTAGAATTTGTGATCCAGTTAGTGTGTTTCTTTCTCAATCAGGAGTTAGAGAAGGCTCCTTAATAAGTAAATCTCATTTAAGAGTTCTACAGAATAATTCGTTAAATAGATCCGTGCATTTTATTTCTCATAAAAAAGCAGACTATGCAGCCAATTACCTTAAACTATATAATTTTGTTAAGAATCTTTTTTTAAGTAATGATAAATATTTCCCACATAGACTTTTGCTTCCTGCCTGTTCGTTAAGTAATTTTGATTGGGGTCTAGGGGTTTACCAAAGAGCTGAATTAGTTTTTCAAGAAGTTATTAATGCCCCTATCTTAAAATTATCTCATAGTGATAGAATTAAACTTGGATTAGTTTCTTTTTGGAGACACTGTTCTACTAAATATTATCCAAATGTTGAGTTTGTAAAATTACTAACTAATGAAGAAATTATGGCTTGTAAGCAAATTGGAGCAGCCTTGCGATTAGCTTCTTCGATTGGCGTTATATCTAATATATTCTTTGATAGGGTAAAAATTTATAAGAATAGTAATAAAGATTTAATTCTAAAAGTTTCTAAAAAAGATACACAAGTAATTTCTAATCAAGTTCAAAAAAGATTAAGATCTTTAGGTGAGGAAATGAAACTAAAATCTAAGATTATCTACACTAATTAAGCAGACTTAATTTTCTTTTCAAAAAACTCTGGAAGCTCTTCTGTTCCTTTTGTATTTTTATCTTCTTCTTCATTTTTCCAACCTTTAGGCTGGTAAGCGTGAAGAACGTGTAATTTGCAGTAAACTCTTTCTTCCATGGGATTTCTTCCACAGAAATAAAAATTAGCTTCATCTGGGTGTCCAATGGGCCATCTGCAAGTTTTTTCGTTTAAATTTTCTAAACTAGTTGGATTTTCAGGCTCAAAATCTTTCTCAATAATAATAGCTCTAAGGCCACGAGGCTTTCTTAATCTCTTTAAAGGAACGCTATTTTTATGATGAAACTTGTTTTCGCTTTTTTGAATATAAATATTTCTAGAATGAGATCTGCCAGCAAGGCCTAAACGGTGTGACTTTCCAATAACAGCATTTCTAGAAATACCATCTCCTAGCATTGCAGCTATCTGGCTTGCAGTATGGCCTTCGTTCCAAAGTTTTTTTAACTGTTCAGTTTTTTCTGGCGTCCATCCCATAAAGGCTGGTTAAATACTATATGTAGTCTAAGCTAAAGTAAATTATACTATATATAGGTTAAAAAAGTGTAGATAAATCAGTGATTTATTTAATTTACATAAATTTATCCACATTTATCTATATATTTTAATAATACTTAAAAATATGAGCGCAATTAAAGATTATAAAATTAGAATTCCACAAGTCATATCCATTAACTGGATTGGATTTTACACGCTTTATAAAAAAGAAATTTTAAGATTTCTGAACGTTTGGATTCAAACAGTATTTTCACCCGTAGTAACTCTCGTGCTTTTTTTAGCTGTTTTTACAATAGCTTTAGGACTTAATAGAAATAATATTTTAGGACATGAATATGGAGTGTTTATATTACCAGGCTTAATTTGCATGCAGATCTTGCAAAATGCTTTTGCTAATACTTCCTCATCATTAATGATTGCTAAAGTTCAGGGAAATATCGTCGATATTTTGTATCCACCACTTAGTCCCATGGAAGTAACAGCCGCAATGCTTTTAGGAGCAATCACAAGAGGTTTGGTTATTGGATTCTTTTCAGTGATAATTATTATTCCGTTTGCACATGTTCCAGTTCATAACATTTTTATAATTCTGATATTTGCATTACTTGGGTCGTCAATGCTTGCTTGTTTAGGATTTATTACAGGATTGTGGGCTCAAAAGTTTGATAATATGGCAACGGTTACAAACTTTATTGTTGTCCCTTTATCATTTTTATCAGGAACTTTTTATTCTATACAAAACCTACATTCAGTATTTTATTATATTAGTCACGCTAATCCTTTCTTTTATGCAATTGATGGATTTAGATACGGATTTTTAGGACAATCTGATGGATCTATTATTATTGGATTCTTTTACTTAACATTTATCAATTTAGCTTTATGGGTAATATGTTATATCCTTTTTAAAAAAGGATACAGAATTAAAAGCTAATTTTCATGAGTTCAATATTAGGTACATATAAAAGAAGAGAAGTTTCTTTTTCAGAAGGAAAGGGAACTTACCTTACATCAACCACAGGAGAGAAATATTTAGATTTCGTCTCAGGTATTGCTGTAAATTCACTAGGACATTGTCATCCTTATTTAGTTGAGACCATAAAAAAACAATCTGAAAAATTATGGCACGTGTCTAATGCTTTTACAATTCCAGAACAGGAAAAATTAGCTAAAAGATTAACGGATAATACTTTTGCTGATTTTGTTATATTTGTAAACTCAGGAGCAGAGGCAACAGAGGCAAGTATTAAAGTTGCAAGAAAATATTTTTTTGAAATAGGTCAGCCAGAAAGAAACAGAATTATTACTTTTGAAGGTGCTTTTCATGGAAGAACTTTGGCCGCTTTATTTGCAGCCAATAATAAAGAGCATACGCATGGTTTTGGTCCAAAAGTTGATGGTTTTGATCAAGTTCCATTTGGAGATCATGAGGCTTTAAAAAAAGCGATTACAAAAAATACTGCTGCAATTATGCTTGAAACTGTTCAAGGAGAGGGTGGAGTTAGAGTTGTTCCCGATTATTGTTTAAAACCTTTAAGAAAGCTTTGTGATGATAATGGAATTTTACTTATTTTAGACGAGGTTCAATGTGGAATTGGAAGAGCTGGAAAATTTTTTGCATTTGAATGGGCTAATGTTAATCCGGATATTGTTCCTATTGCAAAAGGAATTGGCGGTGGTTTTCCAATAGGCGCATGTTTAGTAAATAAAAAAGTTGCGGTTGGAATGAAACCTGGATCGCACGGTAGTACATTTGGAGGAAATCCTTTAGCAATGAGCGTTGGCAATGCAGTATTAGATATTATTTTACAAAAAGGATTCTTAGAAAACGTCCAAGAAGTTGGTAGTTATTTTGAAACAAAATTAAAAGAAGTACAAAAAAAATATAGCAATGTTATTGAACAAGTAAGAGGCATTGGTCTTTTAAGAGGAATTAAGTTAAAAGTAGATAATAATAAGTTTTTAGATCATTTATTTCAAAATAAGATGCTAGCAGTAAAAGCTGGCGATAACGTTGTAAGATTATTACCTCCACTTATTGTTGAAAAAAAAGATATTGATGAAGCAATAAGAATAATCACAAAAACTTGTTCTGAATTTTAATTATGAAACATTTTTTAGATTTAAGTCTGATTGAAAAAAAGGATTTAAGACAGATCGTCGAAAATTCTAAGACTAGAAAAAAGAATAGAAATAATAAAGGCAAAGTTCTTGTTGATAAAGACAATCCTTTAGAAGGAAAGATGCTGCTTATGGTTTTTGAAAAACCATCTACAAGAACAAGACTTTCTTTTGATTTAGCAATGAGACAACTTGGAGGGCAGACGATAGTTATTAATTCTGAGAATTTACATGTTGGTATTGGTGGGGAAACTATTGAAGATACAGCAAGAATCTTCTCAGTTTTTTCAGATATTATTATGCTTAGAACTTTTGAACATAATACTTTGTTAAAATTCTCAAAGCTTCTTACAGTGCCTATAATCAACGGACTAACGAATGATAGTCATCCTTGTCAGATTTTGAGTGATGTTATGACATTTGAAGAAATCAAAGGATCTATACAGGGTAAAAAAATTGCTTGGGTTGGAGATGGTAATAACGTTACTAATTCTTTAATGGAAGCAGCTACTCAATTTGATTTTGAATTAAAAATTGCATGTCCAAAAGATTATATGCCGTCTAAAAAAGTTATGGATTGGGCTAAAAAGAAAAAAGCAGATATTGAGATATTGCACGATGCAAAAGATGCAGTGGATAATGCAGATTGTATTATGACTGATAAATGGATTTCCATGGGGGATAAAGGAAATTTAAATAAAAAAAGAAAAGCATTTAAGAATTTTCAAGTTAATGAAAAATTAATGAAAATTGCAAAAAAAGATGCAATTTTTATGCATGATTTGCCAGCGCAAAGAGGAGAAGAAGTAAGCGCCGGAGTTATTGATGGCAAACATTCAGTTGTGTGGCAACAGGCTGAAAATAGATTGCATTGTCAAAAGGGAATTATTGAGTGGTGCTTAAAAGGTAAATGATTGAAAGAGCAATCGTTTTAGCCGCAGGCTTTGGAAAGAGAGTTCTTCCCCTTACAAATACTACACCAAAACCATTACTTAAAATTAACAATATTAGTCTACTAGAGAATACTTTAAATTTTTTAAAGAAATTTGGAGTAAAAGGTTTTGCCATTAATACTCATCATCTTGGTGAGCAAATAGAAACTTTCGCTGAAAAGAATAAAAGCACTTACGATATTAAAATTTTTAAAGAGAAAGAAATCCTAGGCACAGGAGGCGGAATTAGAAATGCTTTATCATTTTTTTCTGACAAACCTTTTATCTCTATTAACAGCGATACAATTTGGTCTGATGAATATTTATCTCCATTAAAAAATTTATATAAAAATTTTACACTGCACAATGCCAACTCGGGTCTTTTGATGATTAAGAGAGAGAATAGTTTTGATAAAACTTTAAAAGGTGATTTTACCATAAAATCTGAACCTTTTTTATTTAGGCAACCTGGGGATACTAATAATTTAATTTTTACAGGCTGTCAGATTGTTAATCCTATTTTATTAAAAAATAAAAAAAATGAAAATTTCTCAATCCAACCAGTTTGGGATGAAGCTATCGCTGACAAAAAAATGGTTGGAGAGGTTGCTCAAACGATATTTTACCACGTAACGGATTTACCAATTTATGAGAAGCTAAAACAATTAGATCTTATTCATTAATTAAGATTTTTTTAGCTCTTTTTTGATCCAGATATAAATACTTTGATAAACTCATATTATCTTTAAATGTAAGATGAATTGGATTTCCAGTTGGGATTTCTAATTCAACAATTGAGGCATCCGTAATATTAAATATTTTTTTACAAAGAGATCTTAAACTATTACCATGTGCTGAGATGATGACGTTTTTTTCTTTTTTTAAAACGGACAAAATATTTTTTTCATAATAGGGAATAACTCTTTTAAAAGTATCTTTTAAGGACTCGGTATCAGGAATTAAATTCTTATTAATATTTTTATAAACTGGATCATGAACCGGGTGATTAGGATTGCTTTTATCCATTGGTGGAGGAGGAACATCATAACTTCTCCTCCAAATTTTTACCTGTTGTTCACCATGCTTTTTTGCGGTTTCTTCTTTATTAAGGCCCTGGAGAGCTCCATAGTGTCTTTCATTTAACTCCCAAGCTTTAAATATATTTTTGATACTTAAATCTAGTTTTTTATTTATCTCATCTAAAGTTAAAATGGCTCTTTTTTGAAAAGAAGTGAATGCAAAATTAAAATTGATATTAAGATTTTTAATTAAAGAACCCGCTTGTTGTGCTTCTTCCATTCCTTGCTTAGTAAGCTCTGAATCATACCAGCCTGTAAATCTATTTTCTAAATTCCACTGACTTTGACCGTGTCTTACTAAAATTAAATTATACATTTTTTATTTTTTAAATTGTGATACTAAAAATTTATGAGTGATTATAAATTATTTTACATGACTTGTAAGAATAAAGTTGAAGCAAATAAAATCGCTTTTGATCTTGTTAAAAAAGATCTGGTAGCGTGTGTAAATATTATTCCAAGCGTTAAATCTTATTTTAAATGGGATAAGAAAAAAATTAATATTGCAAAAGAAAGCATTCTGATTGGAAAAACAGTAAAGAAGAATATGAATAAAATTATTGCCGATATAAAAAAAATTAGCTCATATGAATGTCCGTGCGTTGTTTTCGTAGATATCAAGAATGGTAATAAAGATTTTTTACGTTGGATTAAAAGCTCTACCAAATAAAATTATTTAAACTAAGTTTAGTTTAATGATTCGAAATAGATTTAAACTTTTATTATATTTATCTCTATTGTTTATTACTTCTTGTATTTCAGCACCAAGAGACACTTCAAATACATGTCTAATGTTTACTGATAATTATTTTTGGTACAAATCTGTAAAAGATTCAGAAAAAAAATGGGGAGCTCCTGTAGAGTTACAGATGGCAATTATTCAAAGAGAATCTGATTTCGATTGGTTAGCAGCACCTGAGTGGGATAAATTGTTTAAAGTTATTCCTTATAAAAGAAAATCCAGTGCATTTGGCTTCTCTCAAGCTATAAATAAAACTTGGGATCAGTTTGTACGTGAAACAAATCAGCCGCTTGCTCTTAGAATAAGTTTTAATGACTCAGTAGATTTTATCGGTTGGTATATTAATAAAAGCAATCAGTTATTAAAAATTCCAAAAGATGATTATTTTAAACAGTATATTGCTTATCATGAGGGTTGGGGAAATTTTAAAGATTATAAAAAATCACCAAAAGTTATTCCTTATGCAAGAGAAGTTGACAGGGTTGCAAAAAAATATCGAGCACAACTTAATCAGTGCAAAAATCAACTAACGACGAATAAGTATTTTATTTACTAGAAGATTCTTTTAATTGTTTTTCAAGCTCAATCTCAACAGCATCAATTCTTCCAGTATTTTTTCCAATAATTAAATACATCACTGGAATTACATAAAGAGTAAAAAGAGTTGCAAACAACATTCCCATAAAAATAACAATTCCAACCGTTGCTCTACTTGCAGCACCCGGTCCTGTTGCAAAAATTAAAGGGACTACACCAATAACAGTTGAAGCAGAAGTCATTAAAATAGGTCTTAATCGAACTCTGCAAGATTCAATTATAGCCTCCTTTAATTGCAATCCTTGAGTTCTTAATTGATTTGCAAATTCTACTATTAAGATTCCGTTCTTGGCGGCGAGCCCAATTAAGACTATGAGCGCAATTTGACTGTAAATATTAAGTGAACTTCCAATAACCCAAAGACCAATAATTCCTCCTAAAATAGCAAGGGGCACCGTTAACATAATTGTTAAAGGATGTTTCCAGTTTTCAAATTGAGCAGCTAAAGAAAGATAAGCAGTAAATAGTGCAAGTAAGAAAATAAAATAAATATCAGAGCTAGTATTTTTATATTCTAAAGATTCTCCTTTATAATCAATTCTTGCATAAGGGGGCAATTTTTCTTTTGAAAGATTTTCTAAATAACCAAGAGCTTCACTGATTGTATAATTTCCAACAAGTCTTGCTGAAATTGTAACAGATCTTTGTCTGTTATATCTATTTAAAGATGTGAAAGTTGACTCTTCATAGAATGTAGCAACACTTGATAATGGAACTAATTTTCCACTATTAGATCTAACAACCACTTTGTTTAAATTAGATGGCTCTTGTCGATTTTTAATATCAGCCTGTAACATTACAGCATACTCTCTGCCTTCCTTAGTATATTTGGTAACTTCTTTTGATCCAAACATTGTCTCAATTGTTTTGCTAATAGATTCAACAGAAACTCCTAAATCTGCCGCTTTATCTGCATTAATTTTAATTTTTAATTGAGGCCTAGTTAAATCTAAGTCGTCATCTACATTTACTAAATTTTTATTTTTTACAATTTCTGCTTTTAGTATTTCTTTCCATTTTATTAATTCTTCATAAGTATTCCCTTTAATTACAAACTGTATTGGCTTGTCACCCGCTCCACCTCTTAAACCTTGAGGCATAATTGGAAATGCTTTAACACCTGGAAAAGAATTTAATTTTTGAAATACTCCCCCTAAATCTTGACCAGAGAATTTTTTTCTTTTTGCCCAGTCTTCTAACAAGACAACAAGAAATCCAGTATTTACCTGGTCTATTCCACTTTGAAATCCTGGAACTCTAGCAAGAATTTCCTTGTAAGTACCCTTTCCTAAGTCTTCCAAAAATACTTTTTCAATATTTTCAGTTTTTTCTTTTGTATAATCAAATCCAGAACCATCAGGGGCTTGAATAACTACATAAAAAACACCGCGGTCTTCAGGTGGAATTAATTCTTTTGGGGTTATTTTAAATAAAACAACAACAGCAATTAAAACACTTATTAAAAATATAATAATTTCTTTTTTTTTATAAAGCAGCAACAATAGTGTTTCAAAATAAAAATTTGAAAATTTTTCTAAATAACTATCAAATTTTTTTAAAAATGCTGGTTTAGAATGAGTTACTACTAGATATTTTGAAGCAAGCATTGGTGATAATGTAAGAGCAACAAAGGCAGAAATTATTATTGAAAAAGTAAGAGTAAGAGCTAGTTCTGTAAATAATTTTCCAACTATCCCTTTAACAAAAATAAGAGGAACGAATACAGCAACCAATACAACTGTTGTTGCAATGATTGCAAAGGAAACTTGACTGGCTCCTTTATAGGATGCAATAAGTGGTGTTTCACCAGCCTCAACTCTTCTATAAATATTTTCAAGCATCACAATTGCATCATCGACCACAAGACCAATTGCAATAACGAGGGCCATTAAAGTAAATAAATTTAAACTAAAATTTGCAGCATAAATTAATAGGAAAGTTGAAATTAACGAAACAGGTATAGCAAGGGTTGGAATTATTACTGAACTAAGATTTCCTAAGAATAAATAAATAACGCCGACAACTAGTGCGACTGATATAAATAAAGTTACATAAACTTCATTAACTGCAACACGAATATAATTAGACCTATCAAAAGCTACATCTAATTGAGCTCCCTCAGGTAGATTTTTTTTAACTTCAATTAATTTTTTTTTAACTCCATCAGCAACTGAGATAGTGTTAGCATTTGATTGTTGATAAATACCAATACCAACAACAGGATTACCGTTTCCTTTAAACATTGTTCGCGTATTTAAAGGTCCAAACTCAACTTTAGCTACGTCTTTAAGTCTAACTAAAGATCCATCTCTTGCTTTTTTTAAAGGTAGATTTCTAAAATCTTCAACATTTTTATAACTTTTGTCGACTTTTAAAGTGAGATCCATTCTTTTAGACTCTAATCTTCCAGAAGGAAATTCAACGTTCTCTTTTAACAAAGCACTCTCAATGTCTGCTACAGTTAAATCTCTAGCAGCTAAAGCGGATGGGTTAATCCAGATTCTTAAAGATATTTCTTTTTCACCAGCTAAAATAATTTGACCGACGCCATCAACGCTTGCAAAATAATCTTTTAAATATCTACTGGCATAATCACTAAGGTCAAGATCGCTTAAATTTGCACTTCTCAATCTTAGCCATATCGTAATAGTGCTGCCTTCTGATGTTTTAAAAATGTCAGGACGGCCTGCATTATCAGGAAGAAAATCAACGATTCTTGATACTCGGTCTCTAATATCGTTCGTTGCTTCATCAACACTAACGCCAGGCTCAAATTCCATTCGAACCACAGACCTTCCATCTTCACTTTTAGAGTCAATGGTTGCAAGTCCAGGAGTTCCACCAACTATATCTTCAATTTTTTGAGTAATTTGAGAGTCTACAATTTCTGCAGAAGCCCCTTTATAAATAGTTCTAACAGTAACAATACTTGGATCAATATCAGGAAGTTCTCTAACAGATATTTTATTAAATATAACTAAACCAAATATAACTAAGACAATCGACATCACAGTCGCAAAAACTGGACGTTTAATACTTATGTCGGTTAAGAACATTTATTATTTATTTATTAATTTTATTAGAGCTTTATCTCTAATTTTTGAAACGCCTTCTGTTACAATTTTATCACCAGGATTTAATCCAGATATTATTTCAACTTTTCCATAATTTCTAATTCCTGTCTTTACCTCTGTAAGTGCAACAGATTTATTTTCGATTACTTTGTAAACAATAGTTCTATTACCTTGAAGTATTAAAGATTCTTCAGGAACTCCCAAAGATGTTTTTTCATTATAAATAATTTCAATATTGACTAACATACCAGGAATTATTTTGTAATTAGGATTTTTAATTTTTACTTGAACTAAAATAGATCTGGTGATTGGATCAATTCGTGCGCTTACAGTATCTAATGTTCCAGAAAAAATTTCACTAAATGTTTCTGAGCTTGCTTTAATTTTTAAATCTTTTTTAAGAATATTTAAATAACTTTCAGGAACTTTAATATCGAGCTTAATCGTTTCAATATCGTCCAAGGTTGCAATTATAGAATCTTCACCTCCTAAAATTCCAGGGGTAATTTCTCTAATTCCTAGTCTACCACTAAAAGGAGCTGTAATTTTTTCAGTCTTCAACTGAGCAATTAGCTGATTTTTTTGGACCATTAAATTTTTATCAAACTCTAAAGAGCTAATTAATTCTGTTTTTTTAATACGGATAGAAAATGATTGATTAGCTAATGCAGTTCCAAATGTTTCAATTTTTTCGTAAAATTCTAATTTTTGAACCTCTTGCGCAATAACTTCAGTTGGTTTGACTTCATTAATTTTTTTTTGAATAATATTGTTTAAAATCATTCGACCAGCGATGATTGCAACAACTAAAACAACAATGATACTGACAGCTATTATTATTTTTTTTGAAGTATTCATGAAGCAGCATGTAATAACATGCTTTAATTAAAAAAAAAATTTCTTTGTTATTCAAATATACTTGATTCTAGCAGTTTATTTATTGACTCGCCCATTCGGTCCATGACCCGTCGTAAACCGAGAATTTCTTCCCATCTATAACTTCAAAGGCCTTTGCAACAATACATGCGGTAACACCTGAGCCACAAGAAAATACAACGGTAGAATTTTTATTAATATTTATTTGTTCAAATTTTTTTTCAAGTTCTTCTTTAGATATGAAACATTTTGTGACAGGATCAATGCATTCTGCCCAAGGCATATTGGAGCTTTTAGGAATCGATCCACTTTTTATATCTGGCCTTGGTTCATTTTCGGTGCCACTAAACCTGCCTTTGCTTCTAGCATCTACTAATTCAAACTTTTTATTATTAATATTTTTTTTAACATCATCAATGAGCACGAGCATTTCATGTTTTGTGATACACTTAAAATTACTTTTTAAAAATTTTTTCTCAGGTCCATTTTCTATTTTTTTATTTTCATTTTTCCATTTAACTAAGCCACCATCTAGTATGGATATTTTTTTATGACCAAAATAATTAAACATCCACCAAACTCTAGGAGAACTAAAAATGCCAAGACTATCGTAAACTATAATATGATCTGAGTTCTTAATTCCAAGTTCAGAGGTAAGTTTTTCAAATAAATTTGCAGAGGGAATCGTATGAGGAAATTTTGCCAAAGGGTCTGAAAATTTATCTATATCAAAAAAAATTGCTTCTGAGATATGTTCTTTTAAGAATTCATCTTTACCAATTCTTTTGGTATTTGGCATATGCCAAGAACAATCTAGTATTTTAATATCTTCTTTATAAATATTTTTTTCTAACCACTCTGTTGTAACTAACGACATTAATATTTTCCAAGTTTTTTTAGATACTTCTGATGATATTCTTCTGCCAAATAGAATTCATTAAATTTAGTAATTTCTGTGACAATGTTGTTGTCAAACATACTTTCATTCATTTTTTTTTTAGATTCTTCAGCTTCAAGTTTTTGTTTATTATCTAAATAAAATATCGCTGAACGATATTGTTTGCCAATATCAGGCCCTTGTCTATTTAAAGTAGTTGGATTATGACAAGACCAAAAAACATTCAATAATTCTTTGTAAGTTATAATATTTTCGTCAAAATTGACTCTTACTGCTTCAGCATGACCGGTTTCTTCATAGCAAACTTGTTCATAAGTTGGGTTTTTAGTTTCTCCACCAGTGTAACCCACCTCAACTTTTGTTACACCTTTCGTAAGATCAAACTTTTTTTCAATACCCCAAAAACATCCAGCTGCGAAAATAGCAATACTCATAAAATTTTATATTAAAGTTAAATTTTATATTAAAGTTATTTTTATATGTTATGAAAAGATTTAGGTAAAATATATTGATGCCATCATCCAGTAGAACAGGTTCTTTTTATATGCTGTTAAGCGTTATCTGTTTTTCTATGATGGATATTTTAGTTAAATTAACAACAAGCCACTATCCAATTGGTGAGATTGCTTTTTTTAGAGGCTTATTTGGATTAATTCCTATTTTTTTCTTAATCCCTAAAAATAAAATATTTACTTTCTATAAAACTAAAAAACCCACATTGCATTTTATAAGAGCCTTTGCTGGAACGTTTGCAATGATCTCAACGTTTATTGGCGTAAAATATATGAAATTAGCAGATGTGGTTTCTATTGCTCAAGCAACACCAGTATTTGTAACAATTTTTTCTATAATTTTTTTAAAAGAAGTTGTTGGTTACAGAAGATGGCTTTCCGTTATTGCAGGCTTGATTGGTGTTTTGTTTATTACCAAGCCAGGATCGAGTCTTTTTAATATATATTGCATTTTCCCAATTTTTTTCTGCATTGGATTTAGCATTGTTGCAGTTTCAATTAAAAGATTATCAAAAACTGAACCAGATTATTTAATAGCTTTTTATTTTACAGCTTTGTTAGTGATCGTCAGTTCTATAACATTCTTTTTTGAAGAATGGACAATGCCAAGTATTTTAGACTTTTTTTATTTATGTATGATAGGAATTTGCGGATCTATTGCGAATTTATTTATGACAACAGCATACAGAAGAGCTGATGCATCATTAATAACACCGCTCAAATACCTAAGTGTGTTGTCTGCAATTTTTTTCGGTTATTATATTTTTTCTGAGATTCCTTCGGTTTCAACAATTATTGGTGCAATAATAATTATTGTTAGTTCTTTTATAATATTTAAGCGCGAACAAGTTAAAAAAATAAGAAGCGTTAGTTTGTAATGAAAAAAATTAAACCACCACATTATTGGCATGAAGCAAAGAAATTTTTATCTAAAAAAGATAAGAAATTAGCAAAAATTATAAATCAGTATGATGGACATTTGGTTACAAGAAACGATCCATTTTATTCGTTGTGTAGATCAATTATAGGTCAGCAAATTTCAGTAAAAGCAGCAGACTCAATATGGTTAAAATTTGAAAAAGTTATTAAAAAAATTAAACCTATTAATTTAATAAAATTACCAAGAGCAAAACTCGTCTCAATTGGATTGTCACGTCAAAAAATTTTGTATTTAAGAACGATTGCAAAAGAGTTCTTTGACAAAAGATTAGATATAAAAAATTTAAAAAACATGTCAGATGAAGAGGCTATTAAACACTTGGTTAGGATTAAAGGTATTGGAATTTGGACTGCGCAAATGTTTCTTATTTTTAACCTTAATCGATCAAATATTTTTCCATTTTCAGATATTGGTTTAATAAAAGCAATTTCTATAAATTATAAAAAAGAATACCCTTTAAAAAAAGATCAGTTAGATTTTTTTAAAAATAAATGGCAACCATACACAACGGTTGCTACTTGGTATATGTGGAGAAGTATAGATCCTGTTCCGGTTGCGTATTAAATTCCTTCTACAATCATCAGGTCCCTAACAACAGTATTTTTAGCTATGGACCACGCTTCTTGATAATTATTAGATTTATAACAATTTAACGCGGTATCATAATCATTAAATTCCCAAATAACTGTTCGAATAAATTCTTCACCCTCAAGAGTAATATATTTTCCTCCCCTTACTAAAGGCTTCCCCCCAAAATTAGTAATAGCTTTCAAAGCTTTTTCCGCATAACTGCCTAATTTTTTTGTATCTTCTGCTTTTTTATATTTTGCAATCCAGTAACCTTTCATGAATTTCTCCTATTTTAGTTTGATTAAGTGAATATATATTTTTTTTGTTATATTAAAATAAAACAATGTCAGTTGAATTTGAAGACTCTAAGGAATAAATTAGGTCAATTCAAAAAATAAATTAGATATTAAATTGCAACACATCGATAACAAAAAACAGTTAATAGAATATTTTTTAAAAGGTTCTAAAACCAAGGATAATTGGAAAATCGGAACTGAGCATGAAAAGTTTTTATTTGATTTAAAAAATAAAAATCCCATTCCTTATGATGGTGATGTTAGTATTTTAAAAATTTTTTCTGAACTTATAAAAAATAATTGGACACCAATTAAAGAAGGAAAAAATATTTTAGTTTTAGTTAAGGATAAAAAAAATATTACTCTAGAGCCAGGTTTACAATTTGAATTATCAGGAGATGCTGTTCAAAATATTCATCAAACCTGCAATGAAATTAATTCTTATTTAAAAGAATTAAAAATTGTTTGCGCTAAATTAGGAATTGGGTTGTTAGGAAATGGATTTGCCCCCATTGTAAAGTTAAGTGATGTTTTTAAATCTCCAAAAAAGAGATATGAAATTATGAGAAAGTATATGCCAAGTGTTGGTCTAAATGGGCTAGATATGATGCATCGAACTTGCGCTACACAGGTTAATTTAGATTATTTAAATGAGACTGATTACAAAAAAAAATCAAAATTAATAGCAGCCATTACCCCTGTAGCAGTATCTTTGTTTTCTAATTCTCCATTTAAAGAAAAAGAGTTGAATGGTTATTTATCTTATAGAACTCATATTTGGCAAAATACTGACAAAAATAGATCTGGAATTCCAGAATTTTTCTTACAAGATGAAAATAGTTTTGAACGTTATGTAGATTTTGCACTTAAAGTACCAATGTATTTTATAATTAAGGATGATGAATATATTGATTGCGCAGGTGAAAGTTTTAATGATTTTATCTCTGGAAAATTAAAAAACTATCCAAATAAAAGACCGACCATTCAAGATTGGGAGAATCATATATCAACTATTTTTACTGAATTAAGATTAAAAAAATATTTAGAAATTAGATCTGCAGATTCCTGCTCATCCGCAGGAATATGTTCAATACCAGCATTTTGGACAGGACTTCTTTATGATGAGGATTCATTAAATCAGGCTTTAGAGTATGTAAAAAATTGGAATTACCAAGATATTCATAATGCATATTTAGAAGTCCCAAAAAAAGGTTTTGATACTGAAATTAAAAATAAAAAAATATTTGATCATGCTAAAAAGTTAGTAGATTTGTCAGCGTTAGGATTGAAGAATAGAAATCAGACTAATAGCAAAGGGATGGATGAGAATATTTTTCTTAAAGATATTCATAATTTTATTAAAGATAAAAAATCACCAGCTCAGTCACTTATAGAAAAGTATAATACTAGATGGAAACAGGATATATTTAAGATCTTTGATGAAGAAGCATTTTAAAATAGCCATTCAAATGGACCCTCTTGAGTCCATTAATATCAAATCAGACAGCACATATATTTTAGCTCTGGAAGCGCAAAAAAGAGGACACAGACTATTCCATTACTTGCCAGAGAATTTGATTTATGAAAATGGACGAGTATCTGCCTTCGGCAATGTTTTTAAATTATTTCCAAACCAAAGAATTTTTTTTAAAAAATCTAAAACTCAAAAAATATTTCTTGATGATTATGACGTTATTTTAGTTAGACAAGATCCACCATTTAATATGAATTATATTACAGCAACTTACCTTCTTGAGATGGTTTCAAACAAAACTCTTATTTTGAATGACCCTAAATCAATCAGAGACAACCCTGAAAAATTATCAATGTTTAATTTTAAAAGTATTATCCCGCCAACTATTATTTCTAAAAATGTTGAACAGTGTTTTAATTTCCAAAAAAAATATAAAAAAACAATTATTAAGCCACTTTATGGTAATGGAGGTGAAGGAATTTCAAAGCTAGAAGGAAAAAATACTATTTTAAAAAGAAAGATTTTGAAATTAATCAACAGATATAAGCAGCCAATAGTAATACAAAAATATTTGAGCGAAATTAAAGAAGGCGATAGAAGAATTATTTTAATAGACGGAGAATATGCTGGCTCTGTTGCAAGAATACCAAAAAAAGGGAGTGTTACTGCTAATTTTCACACCGGTGGAACCGCGAAGAAAGTTGGTTTAGTAAGAAGAGATAAAAAGATATGTAATATTTTAAAACCTTTCTTAAAGAAGAATAAATTGTTTTTTACTGGAATTGATATTATTGGAAATTATTTAACAGAGATTAATGTAACCTCGCCAACCGGAATTCAAGAAATTAATAGATTAAATGGAGCAAGACTAGAAAAGTTTTTCTGGGATCGAGTTGAAAAAAAATTAAGATAGCATTTTACAAATCTTTAAAACAAAACCATATTCCATTGCTATCTCTTTAAGATAATCAAATCTTCCGCTAGCACCACTGTGCCCAGCCGTCATATTCATATGAAGTAATAATAAATTATCATCTGTTTTATTTTCTCTTAATTTTGCAACCCATTTTGTCATTTCCCAATACGTAACTCTAGGATCAGAAATTCCTCCAGTAACCAACATATGAGGGTAGTTTTGTTTTTTTACATTATCGTAGGGTGAATAACTTTTTACATATAGAAAAGATTTTTTATCATTTTTAATATCTCCCCATTCTGGAATTTCTGTAACAGTTAAAGGGAGATCCTCATCAAGCATAGTGTTACAAATATCAACAAAAGGTACCTGCGCAATTATTCCAAGAAATAAATCTGGACGTTCGTTTGCAATATAGCCCATTAATAAACCACCCGCAGAACCTCCTTGAGCTATAATTCTTTTAGGAGAAGTATATTTATCTTCACATAATTTTTCAGCGCAACTTATAAAATCTAAAAAAGTATTTTTTTTGTTTAATAGTTTTCCGTTTTCATACCACTCATATCCTTTTTCTTTACCACCGCGGATATGGGCTATCGCATATACAATTCCTCTATCAACAAGACTTAATCTATTGGTCGAGAAATTACTTGGTATAGATATTCCATAAGATCCATAGCCATAAAGCAACAAGTGATTATTAGAATCTAATTTAACCCCTTTTTTATAAAGGATTGTAATTGGAATTTTTTCATTATCATGTGCGGTCGCAAATATTTTTTTGCAAATATAATCATCTTTATTATGACCAGAAGGAACTTCTTGAGTTTTTTTTAATTCTTGTTTTTTTGATTTACAATTATAGTCAAAAATACTTTTCGGTGTTGTAGGAGATGAATATGAGTATCTGAATGTATCTGTTTCATATTCATATCCATGATCTAATGAAAGATTATATGCTTCTTCATCAAAACTAATTTTATGTTGATTCTTATTATTAAGATTTAATATGATTATATTTTCAGAACCTTCAGTTCTTTCTAATCTAATAAGCCAGTCTTTTAACAAGATAAAATCTAAGATTAAATTAACCTTCTCATAAGTAATAAATTCCTCCCATTTTTGATAAGATTCTTCATGGCTAATCATTATTTTAAAATTTTTTGCATTATCGATGTTTGTGCTTATTAAAAAAAATTTTTCATGATGTTCTAAGTCATATTCAATTTTTTTTATTCTTTTTTTAAAAATAATTGGTGTTAATTCATTTAATTTTAAATTGATAAAAAGATATTCAGAAGTCTCGTGATCTGCCGTTCTTATAAATAGATATTTTTTTGTTTTTGATAAATTTATAGAACAAAAGAAAGAAGGGTCTTTTTCTTCATAAATTAATAAATCTTCTTCGCCATCAGACCCAATTTTATGTTTAAAAACTTTTGTAGGTCGATGATTTTGATCTAATCCAACATAGAAAATATATTTATTATCTAACGACCAAATAATATCTCCAGTGGTATTTTTTATTTCAGGACTTAATATTTTTTTTGTTTCAATATCCTCAATAAATATAGAAAAATATTCAGAGCCGTTGGTATCGGTATTATAAGCCACATGTTTATGATTATGACTATGCGCTATCGAAGCTACATTAAAGTAAGAATGTGTTTTAGATTTTCTTTCACAATCTAAAACAATTTCTTCAAAATTATTTTCAGTATTTTTTCTATAATAAATCGGGTATTCATTATTTTTGTTATATTTATAGGCATAAAAATAACCTCCATCTTTTTTCGGAACCGAATTGTCTTCATTTTTAATTTTAGATTTTAATTCTTCAAAAAGTTTTTTTTCTATATCTTTGATATCTTTAAGTTGATCTTCTTTAAATAAATTTTCTTCATCTAAATATTTTTTAACTGCAGTATTTAATTTATTAGGATCTAATATTACTTCTTTCCAATCTTTTTGTTTAATCCATGAATAATTATCAACCAATTCTTCATTATGAATTTTTACTGCACTTAAAATTTTATTTATCTTTGGTATGGAGGTATTCATTTAAATCTATATTGCTAAAATTTTAATTTTATATATTGATATACATTAATGGTCATTAAAGATTTTTTAGAAGTAATAAAATATTTTTTTATTAAAAATAAATTAATAGGTTTTATTTTATTATTTCCTATAATCATTATGATCTTGCTTTTTACTATATGAATAAAAAAAAGTTTATTATTCTTTCGTTAGTTTTTTTAAGCTTAGTATTCTTAATTTTAGATTTTCTAAGTTATCGAGTAGATAAAATAGTAAAAAATTTAATTATCGATCAAGGCAATCAGGTTTTAGGACAACAGGTGTCCGTTGGGAAAATAGACACTAGCATATTAGGGTCTTCCATTAAAATTAGTAATATTGAAGTTAAAAATTTAGATGGTTTTAAAAATAAAAATATTATTCAGATTAAAAATATTAATGCAAATTTTGTATTAACAAGTCTATTCAAAGATACCATTATTATTAAGGATATTAACATTGATGGTGCAACTTTGTACTATGAAGTGTTAATTAATAACAAAGAAGTTAAAGATAATGTTAGTTCGTTTAAACCCGCTGGAAAAAATTCTGCAGGTTCATCAGCTAAAGAAATTGAAGCATCCAAAGAATTAGAAACTAAAAATCAATTTAAGAAAAAAAATAAAGATTTTTTAATTAATCAAATCACTATTAACAACACTAAGATCAATGCTTTTTCAGAATTTTTAGATATTAATAAAGACATTAATCTAAACAAAATGTCTTTTAATAATGTAGGAACTGTTGAGAAATCTACTAAATTTAAAGAAGTTTTGCAGATGGTTTTTACAAATGTTTTATTAAGTATTAATAATGAAATTATTCAAGGTGATTTAAAAAACAAGATAAAAGATAAACTAAAAAATTTAAAAAATAAAATTTCTCCAGAATCTTTAAAAAAATTAGAAAAAACTTTTAGATAAATTTTTTAACTTCCTTCAATACCTGATCAACTGTTATTTGGTTCATAGCCATCGAGTTGTGTCCTACTGTTTTGAAGTTTTCAGGAATAATAGGTAAAATATTTTTAGTATATTTTGCATAAGATAATGGCGTATCACCAAAAAGACCTATAGCTGAGATATTTAAACCAGCACTTAAATGCATGAAACCAGTATCGTTTCCGATATATAATTTGCTAGAATTAATAATTGGCATAATTTCTTCAATATTTAAAAAACATAAAGATTCTATTCTGCTTTCTTTAACCTCATTAATAATTTCATTTGCGATTTGATTTTCAATCTCATTGTTTCCACCGGCTAAATAGAATTTAATATTTTTGTTATTAATTCTTTTTATTAATTCAATATAATTTTTTGTTGGCCACTTCTTAGTCGGTCCAGAAGATCCAATTCCAATAATAATTTGATTATTATTTTTGCTATTATTTTGAGGGTAAGCTATTTTTGTTTGACTAGAAAGATTGGGATTCTGAAGCCATCTCTTATTTTGTTCTAAAGCATTTAGATAAATATCTACATTTTTTTTTAATATTCCATATTTATAAATATTTTTAATACCTGATATTTTGGCTACTAAAAACCAGAATATACTAAAATGCATAATATAAATTTTTGAAAAATTATTTTTTTTTATAAAATTTATTATTTTAAAAAAATTATTAATTTTAGAATTTGTTATTTTTAATATTTCATCTTCTAAATAAATAATTTCATTAACTGACGGTTCGTACTTTAATATTTGTTTTGCTGCTGTTCTTTTTTTAGTAATCAAAGTAAATTGAAAATCTTTATTATGCTCTTTAATTTGCTGAATATAAGGAAGAAACATGCATAAATCTCCAACACCAGGTCTTGTTTGAATTATTAGTCCGTTATTCATTAAATTCTTATCGATGATCGCATGTTGATATTTATTTTAAATTATTGTTTTTTTACAGATAATATCTAAAACCTAGGTAATTAAAAAATATATCATGGAAAAAGCAGTTTATTCAGCAGTTTTAACTCCTTTTAAAAAAGACTTAACTATAGATAAAAAATTATTTATTTCACATTGTGAATTTTTATTAGAAAATAATATTAGCTTAGCACCACTGGGAACAACTGGTGAGGCAAATTCAGTTTCTGTATCTGAAAAAATAGATTTAATTAAAACAATAGCAAATAGTGATTTACCAAAAGAAAAAATAATCATAGGAACCGGTAATACTTCTTTTGTAGACGCTGCTT
>Ga0214921_10002434_pt1 | contig 30240 bp, 27 predicted proteins | sample LL1505_MetaG_FD_177992 | JGI IMG/M metagenome (GOLD analysis project Ga0214921, IMG submission 177992) | Freshwater microbial communities from Lake Lanier, Atlanta, Georgia, United States - LL-1505 | ecosystem: Environmental > Aquatic > Freshwater > Lake | place: USA: Georgia | collected...
TAGCATCAATTGCAATCGCAATATACTGACAGCGCTCACCTTCCATTGTCTCAACCAATTGTTCGATCAGTGATACCGGTAAGTTATCAACGCAATCGTATCCAGCATCCTCAAATGCGCGTAATGCAACTGATTTTCCAGAACCAGAGATACCCGTAATGAGTTGGATACGCATCTTATAAAAGACGGCCTTGGGATTTATTATTTTCGCTCTCAAGATTCATTTGATTGCGTTGGCGCTCAATAAAGTCTTTCAGCGTATCAATGCCCCTCAGTTGCAAAATCGTATTGCGAACAGCTGCTTCAACAAGAACTGCTAAGTTTCGTCCGGCAGCCACCTGAATCTTTACTGTCCGAATCGGAATATCGAGAACCTCAACAAACTGAGACTCAATCGGTAAGCGTTCGAATTCGCCATCATTGCGACGAACCAATTGCACAATTAAGCGTAATTTCAACTTGCGGCGGACTGCTGTCTCACCAAATATTGTCCGAATGTCCAATAATCCAAGACCCCGAACTTCGAGCAAGTCCCGCAAAATTTCTGGGCATCGACCTTCAATATAATCGGGTCCCAGTCGAGTAAAGTCAACGGCATCGTCAGCCACCAAACCATGACCCCGAGAAATTAGCTCAAGACCTAATTCGCTCTTTCCTAAGCCGGATTCGCCAGTAATTAAGACACCGAGGCCTAAGATATCCATAAAAACCCCGTGCATCGTGATGCAAGGTGCCCCAATCTTAGTTAAATAGAACCGGAGGTGATCAATGACCTCTGCAGCAGAAGTATTGGTAGCAAAAAGGGGCGTGGAGGAGCGTTGGCAATAAAGTTGCAATTCCTCATCCGCATTACAGCCATCGGCCACAATGATGCAGGGCGGGTTACTAGCAATCAAGGCGGAGATTTGGGTTTGGCGCTCAGCACTTGGTAGTTTGGCGTGGTAATCAATCTCTTGGTTCCCAAAGATCTGTATTCGGCTTGGATGGATCATATTCAAGTGACCAACCAAATCCGAAGAAGCTGCAGCAGACCGAACAGCATCCGCGTTAAATTTTCGGTCTGCGCCCTCTAGACCGCTGATCCAAGACAGCTTTAAATCCCCGATATTTTCATCAAAGATTTGTTGAGCTGTGACATCTTCAAGTAAAAGTTGCTGGCTCATTGCAAAGCCTCCCAATCGCAAATCAAGTCCCTTACTTTCTCAGGATCGGTCTCATTTTGCAACTGGTCACGTGATTGAGGATTGGTGAGAAGTTGGGCAATTACCGCTAGGATTTCAAGATGCGCTTGGGTTGCATTTTCAGGGACTAGGAGAAAAATAAGAAGCGAAACAGGTTTGCCGTCTGGGGATCCAAACTCAATTGGGGTCAGAAGCTTAAAGACAGCCGCACAGGGCTCTTGTAGACCCTTAATTCTCCCGTGGGGGATGGCCACCCCAAATCCTAGACCGGTTGACCCTAGGGCCTCTCGGGCGCTTAGGAAACTTAAGAGGGTATCGGATGGAATTTGTAGTTTGGTCGCAAAATACTGACAAGCAATTTCGAATGCTTGCGTCTTACTAGACGCTTGTGCTTTCAAATGAATGCTGTCAGTAGTGAATAGGCGACTAAGTACGTTCATGACCCCTGATTATAGGGGTCAATACACTAAACGTTATTGCAGATGTTTATCGTGATGATGGTCCTGAATTCGTTCTTTGTGCTTGATGACTTGTCGATCCAGTTTGTCGATAACGGCATCCATTGCATGATACAAATCCTCATGGTGGGCCTGTGCAAATAATTCTTTACCCTTCAGGTGCAGTGTTAATTCAGCCGTTTGTCTGAGCCCCTTTTCTTTCGCTTTATCAACCATAAGAAATGCTGAGGCATCAATCACATGATCAAAATGCTTTCGAATTCGTTCAAGACGATTTTCTAAGTGATCGCGGATGCCTGGAGTAACTTCGAGATGACGGCTGTTGATGCGTAAATTCATTACAAACCTCCATAGTGAAAAGCTACAAAGATGATTTATTCAAAATAATGAAGATAAAAAAGGTTTTAAGTGAAGGTAGGAGTCCTTTAAAAAAGAGGATTAAAAAATTGACTGCTTACTCGATGATTTTTAATTAGGTTATCAGTGATTTGATTTAAAACCAATCAATTCAATAAAAACCTTATGTGAAAGTACGATTTATTGCTGCGCAGTATTTTTTGTAAAGTTTTTTACCAACAAAAGCAATAGCTTACATGCGGAAGTTTTCACCCAAATAAACCCTTCGAACTGCATCATTTTGGATAATCTCATCGGGCTTACCTGCAGCCAGGACACTACCTTCACTAATGATGTAAGCGTGGTCGCAAATACCAAGGGTTTCTCGCACATTGTGATCGGTAATTAGGACCCCGATTTGGCGGTCTCTTAGAAAGCGGACAATCCGTTGAATCTCGCCTACGGCAATTGGGTCGACGCCTGCAAATGGCTCATCGAGCAGAATAAATTTAGGGGAAGAGGCGAGCGCTCTTGCAATTTCAACCCGTCGCCTTTCTCCGCCGGATAGGGAGAGGGCCGGATTGTTGCGTAAGTGACTAATTTGTAATTCACCCAGTAGCTCATCTAAACGGTCCTGGATTTGTTTTTTACTTAGCGGCTTGCCATTGGTTTCTTGAAGCTCAAGTACTGCTTGTATATTTTCTGCCACGTTTAGTTTACGAAAAACAGAGGCCTCTTGAGGTAAGTAGGATAGGCCCATTCGGGCACGCTGATGGATGGGGAGATGGCTAATTTTTTTCTGATTTAAGCGTATATCACCACCATCGAGAGGAACTAAGCCAACGATCATATAAAACGAGGTTGTTTTACCAGCACCATTTGGGCCCAATAAACCAACTACCTCTCCACTCGATACTTCAATACTCACATCGCGAACAACGGTACGTGAGCCATAGCGTTTTTGAAGCGATACCGCCTGAAGAACTGAAGGAGATGCAGAAGCCATCTTATTTGATAACAACTTTCTTTCTGGGTGACAGAATCGCTCTTGATTCCGGGGGGCGATTTAAATCCAATTTTTGCGGTTTGATCTTATAGCTTTCTTTGACATCTTCGTATTCAATTTGCCAACCTTGGAGCTGATCGAGCATTTGCATATTAAGGAGACGCTTGACAGTGGCATTTCCAACGAGCAAGAGCTTTTCCTTTTGATCATCATAAAGAATATCTTTAGCGATGCCTTGCATAAACTCATCTTGTAAGGTTTCGCGACGTTGGCGCATTGATGCTGGCAAATTAGACTTGCCATTTAGATCAATCATTTGATAACCCTCTGGTGTCACTAGGATAAAGCCACGCTCACCAGTACCAACCATGCTGCCACGAATTAAAAGAACATCGCCAGTTAGAGTGTATTTTTGTTTTACATCATCAAAATCAACTTGATCGGCATTAATAATGAGCGGTTTGTCCCGATCAGTCTGATTCGCTTGGGCAGATAGTGGCAGCGCACTCAGAGCAAGAATAAAAATGAGAACTCTCAATTGCGCCTCTTTTGCTCACTTGGCTCAATTCGTCCACGTACTTGGCCTTTGAGGCTGGCACTGTGATCAACATTATTAAACGTTCCGCCACCACTTGAATTCATGATTGACATTCCCTGTTGAAGCTCTAACGGCTTATCGGTTCGAACAATATCATCATTGATTAAAACCTGAAAGTAGCTTGACCGCGCAAGTAATTGGGGGGCAGCCTTACGATCTCCAATCGCTTCTTGAGCCGGTCGAAATATTTCACTATTTTCGTATAGATCCAAAATCGTTAAATCACCATCAACATGGCCGCGATCGGCACGGACCGTAACTGGCGCACCTTGATCTTGAAAAATGCGAATCCGGGGCCGTTCTAAATCAATTGATGCATCATCTTCGTAGTGAGTCAATTTTTTCCCTAGAACGCGGTATTTTGTCTGTCCTTGTTCATTGAGATTGGATAGGGATGCATTTTTGAGAATGTAATCAGGCACGTGTTGAGGAACGCGCGCAAGCGCGAGTGACTCTGGTGGAGTGCTCCGTTTGACTAGCCAGAAAGTCGCCAAGGTAAGCGTACCCATCAACAAAAAGGGCAGTATGCGAAGTAAACCCCGAACGACCCACAGATAAATGATGTATCGAGAAAGTCGCATAAAGGATTTACTCAGCCTTTAGCTTTGGTTAATAGTGAATCGTATTGATCCTGGGCTTTAAGGATCAAATCGCATGCTTCACGAACAGCACCAAAGCCACCCTTGGCGCGAGTAACGTAGTGCGCAATTTGACGAACAGCCTCGTGTGCCTGAGCCGGAGCAATGCGCAATGCTGCAGACTGCATGATCGCGAGATCAGGCCAGTCATCCCCCATCACCGCTAGGTCGATGGCAGGATTGCATGTAACTTTTTTTTGTAAGTCATCAAGCGCTGATTTTTTATCTTGAACGCCAGTAAAAACATGCGCAATCCCGAGTTCATCACAACGTCCAAGGACCATTTTGGAGTGGCGACCAGTAATGACAGCACATTCAACCCCAATACTTTGGAGCAGTTTGATACCCAACCCATCTTGAATATCAAACCCCTTGACCAATTCTCTACCGTCTGGCCCGAAAAAAACCTGACCGTTGGTTAGAACGCCATCGACATCAAGTACCAATAAGCGAATTTGAGCCGCCCGTTCTAAAGCCTGGGGGTAGTGCGTTAATGGGTTTGTTGTGTGTGTCTGAAGAGTTGGTGCCATCGATCAAATTACCTTGGCTGCAAATAGGTCGTGTAAGTTGAGGGCCCCTAGTAAGTGTTTTTTGGGATCGGCCACGATTAAGTGATTAATCCGATGTTGCTCCATCATTCCAATCGCTTCTTCAGCGATTAAATCGGGCGGGATTGTTCTTGGATTGGGGGTCATGGCATCCACCAAACTGATGGAGCTCATGCTCACCTCTTTTTCCATAAGCCGTCGCAAATCGCCATCGGTCAAAATACCCAACACCTGATTGGCGTCATTCACAATCACGACTAAGCCCATTTTTTGGCGACTCATTTCAGTGAGTGCTTCTGCAAAGGTTGCCTTCTCATTAATTTTGGGGGTACTTGAGAGATCACGCATGACTTCTGAGACATGGGCAATCAGTTTTCGGCCCAGCCTTCCACCGGGGTGAGACCGCAAAAAGTCTTCAGCTTTAAAGCCGCGAGCATCTAAAAGGGAAACAGCCAATGCATCACCCATTGCTAAGGCTGCCGTTGTACTGGTTGTTGGCGCCATATTGAGTGGGCACGCTTCCTTATCAACGCTAATGTCAAGATGCGCATCCGCTAATTTGGCAAGTGAGGAATTGGGATCACCCGTTAATGCAATTAACTTTGCGCCAGTTCTTTTGATGATCGGAACAATCGTAAGTAATTCTTCGGTTTCACCAGAGTTTGAAATCGCTACGAATACATCCTCACGAGTAACCATACCTAAATCACCATGACTTGCCTCGGCGGGATGCACAAAAAATGCAGGAGAGCCTGTTGATGCAAAGGTAGCGGCTACCTTACGCGCAATGTGACCTGATTTACCAATTCCAGAGACAACGATCCGACCGCGGCATTGTTCTAGAAGATCAACCGAAAGCAGCAAGGCCGATTGTCCCCCTTGAGCCAAGCGGTCACGCATTTTGCGAATCGCATCCGCTTCTAATTCAAGGGTGGCGCAGGCTAATTCTAGAGCGCGTTGGTTCTTTGCATTCATGGGGATAAGTATATGCCGACTGCCCCATTGCTGGATTTAAAGACCAAGCTTCTCGAGATCCTTTTTCTTGATTGGGCTTGAATTAACCTGCTTTTTTAAAAGAGGCTTTAAATATTTGCCTGTAAAGCTAACGGGGTGATTTGCGACTTCTTCGGGGGTTCCAGTTGCAATGATTTGACCACCACCAGCGCCTCCATTGGGCCCAAGATCAATTAACCAGTCTGCCGTTTTAATCACATCCAGATTGTGCTCAATGATGACTACAGTATTTCCCTGTTTTTTAAGAGTATGAATGACCTCAAGTAATAGTTTGATGTCATGAAAATGCAAACCCGTTGTTGGCTCATCAAGGATATAAAGGGTCCGTCCCGTATCCCGTTTTGAGAGCTCTAGCGAGAGTTTGACGCGTTGCGCTTCTCCGCCCGAGAGAGTGGTGGCGCTTTGACCAAGACAGACATACCCTAAGCCAACATCAAGTAAGGTTTTAAGTTTACGTTTCACAACCGGGACCGCTTCGAAGAATTCATGAGCTTGTTCTACCGTCATCGATAAGACCTCATGAATGTTTTTGCCTTTATAGCGAATATCTAAAGTCTCACGGTTGTAGCGTTTGCCATGACATACATCGCAGGGCACATACACATCCGGTAAGAAATGCATTTCGACCTTGAGGACGCCATCGCCCTCACAGGTTTCGCAGCGGCCACCTTTGACATTAAAAGAGAATCGACCTGCCTCATAACCCCGTTCACGAGCGGCCGGAACTCCCGCAAAGAGTTCTCGAATGGGAGTGAATAAACCAGTATAGGTTGCAGGATTGGAGCGTGGTGTGCGGCCAATCGGCGATTGATCCACATTGATCACTTTGTCGAAGTGTTCAATACCGTCGATGTGATCATGCTCTGCTGGTTCAGCGCTCGAGCCATAAAGATGTTGTGCAACTGCATGATGCAAGGTGTCATTAATCAAAGTCGATTTACCAGATCCGGATACGCCAGTAACGCAAGTCAATAAGCCCACAGGAATATGTGCATCAACACTTTGAAGATTATTACCACTCGCACCAATAATGCTTAGAAAGCGTCCATCATGTTCTGTGCGTTTTTGGGGAACCGCAATTTTTTCTTGACCAGACAGGTAGGCACCGGTTAGTGAAGCAGAATTTTGCTCGACTTCGCTAGGAGTTCCAGTCGCAACAATCTTTCCGCCATGCACGCCCGCACCAGGGCCTATATCAATCACATAGTCTGAGGCCCGAATCATGTCCTCGTCATGCTCTACGACCAAAACGCTATTACCAAGATCGCGAAGGTGTTTTAGGGTTGCAATTAAACGATCGTTATCACGCTGATGCAAGCCAATCGATGGTTCATCGAGTACATACATCACACCGGTTAGTCCAGAGCCAATTTGCGAAGCAAGCCGTATTCGTTGTGCCTCCCCACCAGAAAGCGTATCGGCACTGCGTTCTAAGGATAGATAATCCAAGCCCACATCATTCAAAAAGCGTAAACGAGATGCGATCTCCTTAATGATTTTGTCAGCAATTTCTCGTTTGGCGCCCTTTAATTGAATGCTGTTGAAATAGTCTTGGGCTTCACGCAGGGGCAAGGCGCTGATCTCATAAATGGCGCGGGCTTGCTGACCATCGCCTACTTTGACAAAGCGGGCCTCCTTGCGTAAACGGGTGCCATTACATTCAGGGCACGCCCGAATATTTTGATAACGAGCTAATTCTTCACGAACCGCTCCTGAGTCGGTTTCTCGATAGCGCCGCTCAAAATTCGCCAAAATTCCTTCAAACGGATGCTCGCGTACTACGGAGCGACCTTTTTCATTGAGGTACTCAAATGGGATGCTTGCGTCTCCAGACCCATAAAGGATTAAGTCTTGGGCTTTTTTGGGTAATTTTTCAAAGGGCTTTTCAAGATCAAAGCCGCCAAACTTTGATAAGGTTTGTAAAAGCTTGAAATAAAACTGGTTACGACGGTCCCACCCTTTGATTGCTCCTGCAGCCAAAGATAGATCGGGATGTGCCACTACCCGTTTGGGATCAAAGAAAGAGATGTGACCGAGTCCATCGCAACTAGGGCAGGCACCCATCGGGTTGTTAAAGGAAAACAGGCGGGGCTCAAGTTCTTGCAATGAGTAGGAGCATATGGGGCATGCAAATTTGCTGGAGAAAATAGTTTCTTCCCCAGTGTCCATATTCACCACCATCGCCTTGCCATCAGCAAGTCGCAGGGCGGTTTCAAACGATTCAGCAAGTCGTTGCTGAATATCCTCCTTGACACGAATTCGATCAACCACCACTTCAATGGAGTGTTTATCATTTTTTTTCAGTTGCGGTAGATGATCGGCTTCGACGATCTCGGCTTTAGCTGCGTTACTCGTGCCGCCACCCGAACGAATGCGAAAGCGGACAAATCCTTGTGCTTGGAGATTTTCGAATAAGTCAACAAACTCACCTTTGCGCTCACTGACTACTGGGGCTAAGATCATCAGCTTGGCATCAAGCGGCATTGCCATCACGGTATCAACCATTTGCGAAACACTTTGGGCTTCAAGGGCAAGGTCATGGTCCGGGCAGTAGGGGGTGCCCGCACGCGCAAACAGTAGACGCAAATAATCATGAATCTCTGTGACAGTACCAACCGTTGAGCGCGGGTTATGGCTAGTTGCCTTCTGCTCGATGGAGATCGCAGGCGATAAGCCCTCAATCACATCGACATCGGGCTTTTCCATCAACTGTAGAAATTGGCGAGCGTACGCTGAGAGCGATTCAACATAGCGCCGTTGCCCTTCCGCGTAGAGCGTATCAAAGGCCAAAGAGCTTTTGCCAGAACCGGATAAGCCGGTCAACACCACGAGCTTCTCACGCGGGATATCGAGATTGATATTTTTTAGGTTGTGGGTACGAGCCCCACGGATTTTGATTTCGTTATTCATGATTTTTTAGCGTAACTTGTTAATATAGCCTTTTCCCATGAACTCTTCCGAACTGCGCTCAACCCTTGCTCTTGCCGGTATCTTTGGCTTGCGGATGCTGGGCCTATTCTTGCTATTACCCGTCTTCTCTTTACATGCCAGGGATTTGCCCGGAGGAGAGAATGCCTTATGGGTAGGTCTGGCTCTGGGTATTTTTAATATTGTTCAGGCGTTTTTTCATATTCCCTTGGGGATTCTCTCTGATCGGGTGGGTCGTAAGCCCGTGGTTTTATGGGGATTGAGCTTGTTTATTGCCGGTTCCTTGATTGCAGCCAGTCAAGACGATTTGCTATGGATTGCGATCGGGCGAGGACTGATGGGAGCAGGCGCAATCTCTGCTGCAGTATCTGCTTGGGTGGCGGATTTAACCCGCGAGCAAGTTAGAACTGCAGCAATGGCAATTGTGGGGGGGAGTATTGGCATCTCCTTTGCCCTCTCGTTAGTAATTGCTACCCCGATTTATCGAGCCATTGGACTCGATGGCATGTTTTTATTACTGGCAGTACTTGGACTGATTGGGTTTTTGGTGGCTTGGCTTATGGTGCCAAGTCCTCCGAAGCAAATTCGGAGTGAACATCAGTCGTTAAAGCAAATTTTTCTAAGACCTGAATTATTTCGGCTTAATGTGGGAGTGTTTGTTCTAAACGCTACCCAAGTGGCAATGTTCCTTGTTGTTCCTCGTTTACTCGTGGAAGCAGGCTTGCTATTAGACGATCATTGGAAAGTTTATTTTCCAGTTGTCGTTGTTTCATTCTTTCTGATGTTGCCGGGGATTATTTATGGCGAAAAGAAAAAGAAATTACGGCTTGTATTGCTTACAGCCGTTGTCATCTTATTGATTGCACAAATCATCTTTTTGCAAGCCCATTCCATAACAGCCATAGTCAGCGCACTGTTGATTTACTTTGTCGGATTTAATTTACTCGAGGCCCTGCAGCCCTCAATGGTATCGCGTTGGGCCAAAGATGAAAAAGGAGCCGCATTGGGTATCTACAACACAACTCAGTCTGTCGGATTATTTACCGGGGCGGCGCTTGGTGGACTAATGATGCAACTGTTCGGAAACCTTTCGGTATTCATGGGTGGCGCCGTTTTGATTATTGCCTGGCTTATAATTGCTTGGCCAATGCGTGATGTTTCATCGTCGCAAACCGCAAAGTAGCTTTAGCCACACTTTTTATTTAATTTTCTTCGGGAGACAAAATGGCTTCAGTCAATAAAGTCATCATCGTTGGTAATGTTGGGCGCGACCCAGAAACTCGGTATATGCCCAGCGGTGACGCTGTCACCAATATTTCAGTTGCCACTTCAGATCGCTATAAAGACAAACAAACGGGCGAAATGAAAGAGAATACCGAATGGCATCGCATCGCCTTTTTCGGTAAGTTGGCAGAAATCGCAGGCCAATACTTAAAAAAAGGTTCACAGGTTTATGTCGAGGGTCGCTTGCGGACTCGAAAGTGGACCGATCAAAGTGGACAAGAAAAGTATTCCACCGAAATTATCGCTGACAGCATGCAAATGCTTGGTGCTCGGATGTCTGGCTCTGGAGAGGAATCTTCAGGCCGCTCTAAGCCGGCTGAGAGTCCATCAAGCTCGGGAGCCAGTGCGCTTGATGCAATGGATGACGATATTCCGTTCTAGTGTTACTGCCTGGCGTGACGAATATTGTTGGGCCAGGCAGCATTGAAATCGGCACGAAATGGATTGATATCTAAGCCACCCCGTCGAGTGTAACGGGCATAAACAGACAACTTTTCTGGTTGGCAGTGATTTTTGATATCACAAAAGATTTTTTCAACGCAGTGTTCGTGAAATTCCCCAAGATTACGAAAGCCAATGATGTAGCGTAAAAGACCTTCCTCTTTGATGGGTCGACCCTGGTAATGAATTTGTACGCTAGCCCAATCAGGCTGACCTGTGACCGGGCAATTGGATTTGAGCAGATGTGACACTAAGGTTTGCGTGATTGGGGCTGAGCTTTGATCAGCGCTTAGAAGGGCTGGGTCAGCAATTTGTGCTGGATTGACTTCAATATCAAGTCGATCGAGAAGTTGGCCATCCAGTTCTTGCATGAGCGGATACTTTTTTTGGTCTTGTAATTCGGAAGGCTGAAGAAGCTTGATTTGCAAGGGACTACCAAGTACCGCACTTAAATCATGGCGCAGACATACGCGGACTGCTTCAAGAGTTTCGAAAGGATGTTGATTCAAGCTATTGAGATAGAGTTTGAACGATTTTGACTCGATCATGAATGGCGACTCTGCTGGAATCGTAAATTCAGCCAGAGCGATCTGCGGTTTGCCTTTGGGATTTAGCCAACTCAGTTCAAATGCATTCCAGAGATCAATTCCCAAAAAAGGTAAACGCGATCCTTCTTCAATACCCAGTTTCTTGCGATTCTGAGCGCGGGGGATGGGAAAGAGTAGACCCGGGTCATACTGATTGGGATAAGCACTTTGCTGACCGAGAACAAATTCCGACATAGAAAAATTTAGGTTTTGGACCGGTTGGTATTGCTAACCCCAGAGATTACATGCCCTGTTGGAGCGACACTGGAAGCAGCATTGCAATGACCAGTTTGGTCATCAAAGAAAAAGTCGGGCTCGAACTCTTTGAGAAACTCGCGCTTGGATAAGCCCCCAAGAAACATTGCCTCATCCACATCAATCCCCCAGTTCATTAATGTCCGAATAGCGCGCTCATGGGCTGGAGCAGAACGGGCTGTGACTAGCGCTGTTCGAATCCGCATTTCATTTTTAGGCTCAGATTCGGCTTGTAATTGATGAAGGGCAGCAAGCAGTGGCTTAAAGGGCCCTGGTGGCAACGGAATGGCAGCACGCTGGCTTTCATGATCGACAAACGCCTTTAGGCCCTGATCTTGAAAAACCTGTTCTGCTTCATCTGAAAATAAAACCGCATCACCATCAAAGGCGATCCGGATTTCATTGGGATTATTCTCAGCCATTTTGGTTGATTCTGGGTAGACGCGCGCTGCCGGAAAGCCGGCATCTAGGGTAGCGCGTACGTCTTCCTCGTTGGCTGATAAAAAAAGGTTGGCCTGCAATGATTTTAAGTAGTGATATGGCGGTCTGCCCCGAGTAAAGACCCCGCGTTCAATGCTAAGCCCATGGTGTTTAGCGGAACGAAAAACGCGCAAACCGCTGACTGGGTCATTACGCGACAGGATCACGACTTCGACGCGTGGTTGATCTTGATTAAAGCGCAGTAACTTCTTTACGAGGGGAAAGGCAACGCCCACTTGGGCAGGGATCGCAAGACGCTCTAGCTGTAATTTCATGTAGGCGCTATCGTCACTTTCCTCGAACAGGCGGTTTTCTTCCTCAAAGTCAAAGAGTGCTCTCGATGAAATGGCAACGACTAGTTTTCCAGCGAGGGTATAAGACATCTTATTTTAGAAATAGGCGGTATGCAGGATTTTTGCTTTCATCCCAATGAGGATAGCCCAAAGTTGCCAAAAATTGTTTAAAGGCGGACTGTTCATTCTTAGGGACCTGAATGCCCAATAAGATTTGTCCATAATCCGCGCCATGATTGCGGTAATGAAATAAGCTGATATTCCAATTGGGGGCTAGGCTGTCGAGAAAGCGCATGAGCGCCCCCGGGCGTTCTGGAAACTCAAAGCGATAGAGTAACTCGTCTTTCGCTAGTGCAGAACTTCCACCAACCATGTGTCGCAGATGAGTCTTTGCCAACTCATCATGGCTTAGATCAATGGTTGCAAATCCTGCTTTACGAAAAGCACTCGCAATCGTTTTGTTATCACCGGCACGTTGAGTTCCGATGCCAACAAAAAGATGCGCCTGATCCGCATGGGCGATACGATAATTAAATTCAGTGACATTACGTTTACCAAGCATTTTGCAAAAGGCTTTGAATGAGCCTCGCTCTTCGGGAATGGTGACCGCAAAGACGGCCTCACGGAATTCACCTACATCGGCCCGTTCAGCTACAAAACGTAAACGACTAAAGTTCATATTGGCGCCGCATGCAATGGCGACCAAGGTTTTCTTTTTGAGGCGATGCTTCTCCACGTATTTTTTTAGACCGGCAACGGCGAGCGCACCGGCAGGCTCCAAAATACTGCGGGTGTCAGTAAAGACGTCGTTGATTGCCGCGCAGAGTTCATCGGTATCCACCAAGACGATGTCGTCTATCACCCGTTGGCAGATCTTAAAGGTCTCCTTACCTACCTGCTTTACAGCAGTGCCATCAGAAAACAAGCCAACTTCCTTAAGTTCAATCCGTTTCCCCAGCTGCAAGGACTGTTTCATCGCATCTGAGTCAACCGTTTGCACACCAATCACTTTGATCTTGGGTCTAATCGCTTTAATGTAAGAGCCGATTCCAGAAATCAGTCCACCGCCACCAATTGCTACAAAAATCGCATCAATCGGCTCGGGGTGTTCATCGAGAATTTCTTTGGCGATCGTACCTTGGCCAGCAATAACATCTGGATCATCAAAAGGATGAATAAACGTGTACCCCTTCTTTTTTTGGAGCAGTTGAGCTTCTTGATAAGCATCGCTGTACGAGTCACCCGTTAAGACGAGTTCAACCCACTTGCCACCGTGCGCCTTAACCGCATCAATTTTGACTTGAGGGGTGGTAATCGGCATCACGATCACCGCTTTGCACTTAAGTTTGGCGGCGGCCAAAGCAACACCTTGAGCATGATTACCAGCTGAAGCTGCAATTACCCCCTTTTTTAGGGCCGCTGGGCTCAATCCAGCCATTTTGTTATACGCACCTCGCAACTTAAACGAGAACACAGGCTGGTTATCTTCGCGCTTTAAAAGAATCGTGTTTTGGAAGCGGGCGCTCAGATCCCGGGCTTTTTCTAGTTCGGTTTTTCGCGCAACGTCATAGACCTTGGCGTTCTCAATTCGGTGTAAATAATCATTTTTCATCACGAAAGCGTACCATGCTTGGCATATAAGTCCTTAAATTAATTCAGTATTGTGCCAAATTGATTGGCAACGGAAATGATCAAGCTCATCTAAAATAGAGCTTTAATCGACTGGTCACCATGAACGCACCTATCTCCTTAGATAGTTTGTCTGAGATTGATACGCAATCCCATCGTCTTCGTGAGATTCCGTATAACTACACCTCGTTTTCCGATCGAGAGATCGTTATTCGTCTCTTGGGTGTCAAGGCATGGGAAATTTTGGAGCAGTTACGCAGTGTGCGACGCACTGGCCGCTCTGCCAGGATGCTGTTTGAAGTGTTGGGCGATATCTGGGTTGTTGAGCGCAACCCGTACTTGCAAGATGATTTATTGGATAACCCCACACGACGTGAGGCCCTGATTCAGGCTTTGTGGCATCGTTTGGGTGAGGTTGAAAAAAGGATCTCAGGGGATTTTGCTGAGCAGGTTAGCGATTTACTAGCAGCTGCCCGCATTGCAGTGGAATCCTTTGCAAATAATTTTCAAACGGTTTCGCAATTACGAAAACATGCCAAAAAAGTTTTTTCCAAGTTCACGCATGCAGACAACATTGCGTTTGATGGCATGTCGCGCGTTGCTCATGTTACCGATGCAACCGATTGGCGAATTGAATATCCATTTGTTGTTCTAAAGCCAGATACGGAAGCAGAGATTCCCAATTTAGTTAGAGCATGTATCGAGTTGGGGTTGACGATTGTTCCGCGAGGTGGGGGTACGGGTTATACCGGCGGCGCCATTCCAATGGTGGCAATGTCGGCCGTGATCAATACGGAAAAGTTAATTGATCTTGGGGATGTCACACACAGGGTATTACCTGGGTTAAGTAATCCCGTACCAACGATTTTTTCTGGTGCTGGGGTCGTGACACGTCGTGTAGCGGATGCAGCAGAAAAGCATGGACTGGTTTTTGCCGTTGATCCAACCTCTGCAGATGCCAGTTGTATTGGTGGAAATATCGCAATGAACGCGGGTGGTAAGAAAGCCGTTTTATGGGGAACAGCGCTCGATAATTTGGCAACCTGGCGAATGGTTGATCCCGATGGAAATTGGTTGGATGTTGAGCGGCTCGACCATAACCTTGGCAAGATACATGATCAAGCCCTTGCCCGCTTTCGTTTGACTTGGTCTGATGGTAAGGCTGCGCCTCAGGTAAAGGTTTTGCATTCCGAGGTTTTGGAGATCGAGGGTGCCAAGTTCAGAAAGGCAGGCTTAGGGAAAGACGTTACAGATAAATTTTTATCTGGATTACCTGGAATTCAAAAAGAAGGTTGCGATGGTCTGATTACGAGTGCGACCTGGATTTTGCATCGTATGCCAAAGCATATGCGTACTGTTTGTTTGGAGTTTTTCGGTCAAGCACGTGACGCTATTCCAAGCATTGTTGAGATTAAGGCTTACTTGGATGATCTCAGCAAGAAGGGCGGACCACTTTTAGCAGGGCTGGAACACCTCGATGATCGCTATTTAAAAGCAGTTGGATATTCCACCAAATCCAAACGCAACGGCTTACCCAAGATGGTCCTAATTGGTGATATTGCTGGTGAGAATGAAGAAGCCGTTGCCGCAGCAACGAGTGAAGTGGTGCGCATGGCTAATCGTCGGGTGGGCGAAGGGTTTGTGGCAGTAAGCGGTGAAGCACGTAAGAAATTTTGGTTGGATCGAGCCCGAACTGCGGCGATCGCAAAGCATACCAATGCCTTCAAGATCAACGAGGATGTGGTGATTCCGCTTGAGCGAATGGGCGAATATACCGACGGAATTGATCAAATCAATATCGAGTTATCGCTAAAAAATAAAATTCAATTGCTTGATGCCCTCGAGCATTATTTGAGTCAAGCGACGCTTCCGATTCGCGCCAATGATGAGATTGAAGACATCTCCAAAGCGGAAATGGTGGGTGATCGTGTCATTCAGGCCCAGACACTTCTGCGTGAGGTAAGGATGCTCTGGACCGAGTGGTTGCAGAAAATTGATCAGTTTTTCCCACAACTGCAAGATGGAACTCTACGTGCTTCTTGGAAAAAAGAGTTACTAGCACCCCTTCAAATTATTTTCGGCGGCTCCACTTTTGATCTGGTACTAAAAGAAATTAAATCGATTCATCAGAAAATATTGCGTAAACGCGTGTTTGTGGCTTTGCATATGCATGCCGGAGACGGTAATGTACACACGAATATCCCGGTCAATTCGGACGATTATGAGATGTTGCAAGATGCCCACCGTGCGGTTGATCGGATTATGGTACTAGCACGCTCTTTAGACGGTGTTATTTCGGGAGAGCATGGCATTGGTATTACGAAATTAGAGTATCTGACGGACGAGGAACTAAAGGAATTTCGTTCCTATAAAAATCGAGTGGATCCAAATGGCCACTTTAATAAAGGCAAGTTGATGCCAAATGCCAGTTTGCAAATGGCATATACCCCAAGTTTTGGCCTCATGGGTCACGAATCGATCATCATGCAACAAAGCGATATTGGCGCAATTGCCGATAGCGTGAAAGATTGCTTACGCTGTGGTAAGTGCAAGCCAGTTTGTGCAACGCATGTTCCTCGAGCTAATTTATTGTATAGCCCACGTGACAAAATTCTTGCCACCTCATTGCTGATTGAAGCTTTTTTGTATGAAGAGCAAACCCGGCGCGGTGTATCGATTCGGCATTGGGAAATGTTTGATGACGTTGCTGCGCATTGCACGGTTTGCCATAAATGCCATACACCGTGCCCAGTCAAGATCGATTTTGGCGATGTCACCATGAATATGCGCAATTTGTTACGCAAGATGGGACAGCGTCGCTTTAACCCAGGCACTAGCGCGTCCATGCTGTTCCTCAATGCAACCAATCCAGAAACCATTCGGATGAGTCGCAAGGTCATGATTGAGTGGGGCTATGGTTTACAGCGCTTTGCCCATCAATTATTCAAAAAATGGGCCGTTCAGCAAACGCAATCCCCTCCAGCGACGGTTGGAAAGCCTGCTTTGAAAGAGCAGGTAATTTATTTTGTGAACAAGAAGATGCCTGGTAATTTACCCAAAAAGACCGCTCGCGCGCTTTTGGATATCGAGAATGCAGACTACGTACCGATCATTCGGAATCCTTTGGAGACGAGCGTCGATACAGAGGCTGTTTTTTATTTCCCGGGATGTGGTTCAGAACGACTATTTTCACAAGTGGGTTTAGCCACCCAAGCAATGCTTTGGCATGTAGGCGTACAAACGGTACTGCCACCCGGATATTTATGTTGTGGCTATCCGCAAAAGGGAAATGGTGATTTTGATAAAGCCGAGAAAATGATTACAGATAACCGAGTTCTATTTCATCGGGTTGCCAATACATTGAACTATCTCGATATCAAAACGGTCGTGGTTTCCTGTGGCACCTGCTACGACCAACTGGCGGGTTACCAATTTGATCAAATCTTCCCTGGTTGTCGAATTATTGATATTCATGAGTACCTTCTTGAGAAAGGTTTAAGGCTTGAGGGTGTTGGGGGTGTTCGATACATGTATCACGACCCCTGCCATACCCCCATGAAACTTCAAGATCCTTTAAAAACGGTCAATGAGCTCATTAGGCTTGAGGACGGTACAGCCATTCCAAAAAATGATCGTTGCTGTGGCGAGTCTGGTACGTTGGCAATCACCCGCCCCGATATTTCAACTCAAGTTCGCTATCGTAAGCAAATTGAAATGGAAAAAGGCGCTAACGATTTAAGGAAAGACTTTGCTGGTGACGTTAAAGTATTGACCAGTTGCCCATCGTGTTTACAAGGCCTATCCCGTTTTGATGGTGATAGCGATACTAAGGCGGATTACATCGTCGTTGAAATGGCAAAGCATTTATTGGGCGAAAATTGGCTTGAAAGTTACGTGACTAAAGCCAACCAAGGCGGAATTGAAAGGGTACTGGTGTAATGATTCCAACAAATTTAATTGTGCATGAGAACTCAAAGGTTCTCGAGCTTCAATATGAACATGGCAAGAGCTATCGTTTGCCCTTCGAGTTTTTACGAGTCTATTCACCCTCAGCCGAAGTACGCGGCCATGGACCGGGGCAAGAGGTTTTGCAAACGGGCAAGCGAGACGTTGGCATTGTAAATATTGAACCGGTTGGCCATTACGCAATTAAGCCAATCTTCTCGGATGGTCATGATTCAGGTTTGTATTCATGGGACTATTTGTATGGCTTATGTGAAAACCATGAGTCTTTATGGAATGAGTATCTAGAGCGCTGCAAAGTTGCTGGCGTAGATCGTGATGCTTCGATGGCAAATAAATCTCATGGGTGTGGTCACTAGTTATGTCAAAAACCCATTTTGGATACCAAAGTGTTGATGAGTCAATCAAGGCCGAAAAAGTTGCCGAGGTTTTCCATTCGGTAGCCGCGAAATACGACATCATGAATGATTTGATGTCAGCTGGCTTGCACCGCCTTTGGAAAAAATTTACCATCGCTCAGGCCAATGTCAAACCCGGCGATCGGGTCTTAGATATTGCTGGCGGAACGGGTGATCTTGCCTATGCGTTTGCCCAGTCCGCGCAATGGGGTACGCATCCTGAGGCAGAAGTATGGTTGAGCGATATCAATGCATCGATGTTATCGGTGGGCCGAGATCGACTTTTGGATCGTGGCCTTGCAATCCCGTGTATTCAGCTCGACGCTGAAAATATCCCTTTTCCGAGTCACTATTTCGATGTAATTAGTGTTGCATTTGGTCTTCGGAACATGACGCATAAAGAGCGTGCTTTATCGGAGATGGCGCGCGTGATTCGGCCTGGGGGCAAAGTCTTAATTTTGGAGTTTTCGAAGCCAGATCCATTGATAGCCCCACTGTATGACCTCTATTCTTTTAAGGTACTTCCATGGCTTGGGGATAAGGTGGCCAAAGATGCCGCTAGCTACCAATACTTAGCAGAATCGATTCGCATGCACCCCGATGCACAAACCCTTAAAACGATGATGGAGGACGCTGGGTTTGACGAAGTCCATACCCATAGGATGACTGGGGGTATCGTTGCTTTGCATATTGGTATTAAATATTGAATATTCACTGTAAAGTACAACTTACAGATCATAGACAGGAGACTGATTGAATGAAAAGTATCTTTTTGAAATCCAGTGTATTTGCACTTTCCTTTGCATTCTTATCCGTTGGACACATCGCTGTCGTTGATGCCAAGCGTTTAGGTGGTGGATCCAATGTGGGCCGTTCAGCGAATGCGCCAGTGCAGAAGCAAGCTCAGCCAACAGCCCAACAAAAGCCAGCTCAGCAAGCACAGCAACCTGCAGCAACCACGCCGCCACAAGCTGCTGCTCCAGCAGCTGCTAAGCGTTCGGGCTTGGGCGGTATGTTGGGTGGCCTTGCCGCTGGTCTTGGAATTGCTTACTTGCTATCGCATTTTGGTTTAGGTGAGGCTGCTGCATCGTTTATGACAGGTCTTTTATTGGCTGTTCTGGTTGGCTTTGCATTGCTATTCGTATTGCGCCGCTTCATGCCAGCTGGTGCTAAAAATACGCCAAGTCCTATACCCGCTTCAAATGGGATGCAGAAAACGGCAGTGCAAGAACCTGTCTTCGCTCCTAGCCATCCAGTTAATGCCGGATTTGGATCGCCAAGCCCAGTGATTGAGGAAGCGCCGGCTTATCAATTGCCGGAAGGCTTTGATCAAATCGCATTTTTGGCTAATGCAAAACACTATTTCACTCGTTTGCAAAAAGCTTGGGATGCGGGTGATCTTGAGGCTTTGCGTGAATTTACAACACCCGAAATGTTTGCAAGCCTGCAACGTGATTTACAAGGTCGCGCTGAAGGCGTAAATCATACCGATGTAGTTACCTTAAACGCCGAACTCTTGGGTGTTGAGACCGATGCAAATACCTATCTGTGCAGTGTTGAGTTCTCGGGACTGATTCGGGAGCAAGCAGAAGGCCCGGCCGAACCATTTAGAGAAGTTTGGAATCTATCCAAGCCTGTAAACGGCCCAGGAGGGTGGGTTTTAGCTGGCATCCAGCAATTGGTTTAAGCTTTAACCTTTCCCCCACCGGAAAACCCGCCTTGTGCGGGTTTTTTACACTATGAACCTTCGTTTTGATTTTCCAAAAACGGCTTTAGTGCGCGCGATTAATCATGTCTTAAAACATGAAGAGTGGGCTTTGCGTGATCTCAAGAGTCATCAAGGTAAAGTAATTGAGCTGATACTGCCAATTGGAAGTATGCAGTGGCAAATTCAAGATGATTGCTTAATGACTCTTTTGTCGGATGTGCACCCACATCCAGATTTGGTTTTAGAGCTTGATGCCGATGGTTTTTCTGCGCTCAGCACCCCTCAGGGCTCGATCAAAGATCGGGCAATGCGAGCTGTCAAAATTACTGGTGATGCTCAACTAGCCCAACTTATTGCCAAGCTTTCAAACCAATTACGTTGGGAGTATGAGGAGGATTTAGCCAAAATTATTGGTGATGCACCCGCACACTTCATTTGTTCACAAGCTAAGCGCTTTGCACAGGCGACTGAGAAGGCTGTGCTTGATTTACAGGGAAATATGGTCGAGTACTTGAGTGAAGAAAAAAAAGTACTGTTGCATCAACGCGATTTTGTTTCTCATAAAATGCAAATTCAAGCAGTGCGTGATGCAGTAGATCGCCTTGAGAAGCGAATTTCCTTTTTACAAAAAAGTCGGGATTGATTGTGAGTCGTATTATTCGCCTAAGCATTATTTTTTATACAGCTTGGCGCTTTAATTTATTTGGGCTGATTCGTGATAATTTAAAGCCTGGTGTGCGACGGTTCATCCTTGGACTAATTGCATCAACATCCCCAAGTCAGTTGCCGCGTGGCGAGCGAATTCGCTTGGCGCTTGAAGCGCTTGGCCCTATTTTCGTCAAATTTGGACAAGTTTTATCGACACGTAGGGACTTATTGCCCGATGATGTTTCGAATGAATTGGCCAAGCTTCAAGATCGCGTTCCACCTTTCTCCAATGAGCAATCGAAAGCAATTATTGAAAAAGCCCTGGGCCGTTCCATTGAAGTAATTTTTTCATCCTTTGATGCAACCCCCGTGGCGAGCGCATCGGTCGCACAGGTTCATTTCGGGGTTTTACGTGGGAATGAAACCCATCCTGAATGGGTCGACAAAGAAATTGCGATCAAAGTACTGCGTCCTGGCATTTTGCCTGTAATTGAAAGTGATTTGGCATTAATGCATGACCTCGCACGAATTATTGAGAAAGTCTCTGAGGATGGCCGTCGACTTAAGCCGCGTGAAGTGGTCGCTGAATTTGATACTTATTTACACGACGAGCTTGATTTGATGCGTGAGGCGGCCAATGCTAGCCAATTACGACGCAATTTTGCAAACTCCGATAAGCTCATGATTCCTGAAATGATTTGGGATCTATGCCACACCAACGTGATCGTGATGGAGCGGATGTATGGTATTTCAATTGGGAAAACCCAAGAGCTTCTTGCTGCTGGTGTTGACTTTAAGAAGCTAGCAATCGATGGCGTTGAGATCTTTTTTACTCAAGTATTTGAGTACGGGTTCTTTCATGCAGATATGCATCCAGGAAATATCTTAGTTAGTTTGGATCCCAATACATTTGGCCGATATATTTCTTTAGACTTTGGGATTGTTGGAAATTTGAGCGAGTTTGACAAAAATTATTTGGCACAAAATTTCTTAGCTTTCTTTAATCGAGACTACCGGCGCGTTGCTGAGTTACATATCGAATCGGGTTGGGTTCCAGCCAATACCCGATTAGAAGAATTGGAAGGGGCCGTTCGTACTGTTTGTGAACCCTATTTTGATCGCCCACTTAAAGATATTTCCTTGGGTATCGTGTTGATGAGACTCTTTCAAACATCTCGTCGTTTTAAAGTGGAGATTCAGCCGCAACTTACCTTGTTGCAAAAGACCTTGCTAAATGTAGAGGGTCTCGGTCGTCAATTGGATCCAGACCTAGATCTTTGGAAAACCGCTAAACCCATTCTGGAACGTTGGGTAAGTCAACAGCTTGGTTTACGGGGTTTTATTGAGGGGCTAAAAAAAGAAGCGCCAAATTGGGCAAAAATTTTGCCCACGCTGCCACGTCTCATTGCTGAAAATCTGGAACAGGTTCATCGGAAAGAGCAGCGCCCAGAATTTGATTTACTCAAACAACTGCTAGTTGATGAGCGACGCAAACGACGACAATGGCTGGGGATCACACTGTTCCTGAGTGGCTTCCTCATCGGCGCACTCTTAGTTTTGGTCCGAATCCACTCGATTTAGGCCAATTTAGCCTGAATTGGTCTTAACTCGCTAAAATAGCGGGTTAGGCGAAATTCTCATGAAAAAATACTTTATTGCTGGCATTTTGGTTTGGATACCGATGGCGGTCACTGTTTGGGTGATCACATGGGGTCTGGGTGTTATCGATCAAATCTTTGGTTGGGTAATGTCAGCCATTATTACGGTTTCACCTGGTCAGTTTTCAGGCGAGCTTCGGCATTTCCGAGAGATTCCAGGCCTTGGAATTTTGATCGTATTAGCGGTGATTGGATTGACAGGCGTCCTCGCCATCAATTTTGCCGGCCAATGGTGGCTTAAGCTCTGGGACCGGACCGTGACCCGCATCCCAATTGTGCGATCAATTTACTCCAGCGTAAAACAGGTTTCGTCGACTTTATTTTCTGGAAACAACCAAGCGTTTCGTAAAGCGTTGCTGATTCGTTATCCTCACCTTGAGTCATGGGTGATTGCATTTCAAACGGGAACAGCAGCTCCTGAAGTAAACACCAAATTAGGTGGTGAATATGTCAATGTATTTTTACCTACGACACCAAACCCTACCTCAGGCTTTTTTATGATTGTGCCGCGCGCCAATGTGATTGAATTAGATATGAGTGTTCAGGAAGCACTTAAGCATATTGTGTCGATGGGTTCGGTGGCACCTCGAATCGTTCAACCCAAGACCCCCAACCAACCTCATTAGGAATACTTATGTCGATGCGCAGTCATACCTGTAGTCAGGTTACTGATTCTTTAATTGGTCAAGAAATTACCCTCGCTGGCTGGGTCAATCGTCGCCGTGATCATGGCGGTATCATTTTCATCGACCTACGCGATCGAGAGGGTTTTGTACAAGTGGTTTGTGACCCCGATCGCCCCGATATGTTTAAACAGGCCGAAGAGGTTCGTAACGAATACTGTATTCAAATTAAAGGCTTGGTTCGCGCAAGACCGGCTGGAACCGAGAACCCAGACTTAATCAGCGGTAAGGTTGAGGTTCTGTGCCATGACTTGCATGTATTAAATGCGTCGGTAACCCCACCATTTCAGCTTGATGATGACAATCTCTCAGAAACAACGCGTTTGACCCATCGGGTTTTAGATTTGCGTCGTCCGCAGATGCAAAAGAACCTGCGTCTGCGGTATCAAGTTGCCATGGAAACCAGACGTTACTTAGATGCCGCTGGTTTTATTGATATTGAAACACCAATGTTAACTAAGAGTACTCCAGAGGGTGCGCGCGATTATCTGGTGCCATCACGTGTGCATGATGGTCAATTTTTTGCTTTACCTCAATCGCCCCAATTGTTTAAGCAGTTATTGATGGTGGCTGGATTTGATCGCTATTACCAAATTACGAAATGCTTTCGTGATGAAGATTTACGCGCTGATCGCCAACCTGAATTTACGCAAATTGATTGTGAAACCGCATTTTTAGATGAGCTTGAAATCCGTTCTCTCTTTGAAAATATGATGCGGCATATTTTTAAAACTGTGATGAAGGTGGAGCTGCCAAATCCATTCCCAATCATGCCGTATTCAGAGGGGATGGCGCGGTATGGCTCCGATAAACCCGATTTGCGGGTTGCGATGGAATTTACCGAGTTAACCGACCTAATGCGGGACGTTGATTTCAAAGTATTTTCTGGCCCGGCTAATCAAGAAGGCGGTCGAGTTGTAGCCTTATGCGTTCCCGGTGGAGCAGAAATCAGTCGAAGCGAGATCGATGATTACACGCAATTTGTATCCATCTATGGCGCTAAGGGTTTGGCATGGATTAAGGTGAATTCAGTTGCAGAGGGGCGTAATGGATTGCAATCACCGATTGTAAAAAATCTACACGATGCTGCAATTGCCGGAATTTTAGAGAGAACGAAAGCAAACGATGGTGACCTGATTTTCTTTGGCGCTGATAAAACCAAAGTTGTTAATGATGCGATTGGAAATCTTCGTCTACGGATTGGTCATTCGGAATGGGGTAAGAAACACGGTCTCTTTACAGAAGGCTGGAAGCCACTGTGGGTGGTTGATTTCCCAATGTTTGATTACGATGAAGATGAAGCCCGTTGGGTGGCTTGTCATCATCCATTTACGAGCCCTAAAGATGAGCATCTGAAATTATTAGAAACCGATCCTGGTAAATGTTTGGCAAAAGCCTATGACATGGTATTGAATGGCAGTGAAATTGGCGGCGGATCGGTTCGTATTCATCAAGAGGCTGTCCAAAGTCAGGTATTCCGTGCCCTGAAGATCGGACCGGAGGAAGCAAAAGCAAAATTTGGTTTCTTATTGGATGCGCTTCAGTATGGCGCCCCTCCTCACGGAGGAATTGCATTTGGATTAGATCGTATTGTCACGATGATGACAGGAGCAGAGTCGATTCGCGATGTGATTGCCTTCCCCAAGACTCAGCGCGCTCAATGTTTATTGACGCAAGCTCCAAGTCCAGTGGATGAGCGTCAATTGCGTGAACTGCATATTCGTTTACGCAATACCAATCCGGTTAGCTAACTTGAAAATCCCGATTTCAGTTTTAGTCCTTATTCATAACAGAAATCAGGAAGTTCTCTTACTCGAACGAGCAGATCGGCCAGGATTTTGGCAATCGGTCACTGGTAGCCTTGATGAGATTGATGAGCCCCTAGAGGGGGCCGCCATTCGCGAAGTGGCAGAGGAGACTGGTATTGATATTCAAGCTTTACCTTTGGGCGCCTTACAAAATCTTCATCATGCTGTGGAGTATGAGATTTACCCTAGCTGGCGCTATCGCTATCCGCCAGGGGTGGAGCGCAATACGGAACATTGGTTTGCACTCGAAGTTCCCCCAAGTGCTGCGATTCGGGTGGCTCCACGCGAGCATCTGCAGTATGTTTGGCTACCCTATCAAGAGGCAGCCCAGAAATGTTTTTCTCATACAAACCGGGATGCCATTTTGCGGTTTTATGACAATTTATCTGCATTGAAATAATGAGAGGAACTCAGAACCGTCCATCGGGGGGCATGTTGCCAATTAAGCGAGCTGCTAATCGTTCTGACTGGCAAGTCATTAACGATCTTTTGCCATATCTATTTGAGCATCGCTTTCGAGTTCTCTTTGCCATGTTGTGCTTAGTGGCCGCTAAATTCGCTAACTTAGGAGTTCCCATTGTCTTAAAAGACCTGATTGATGCAATGAACATTAAGCCAGGCTCTTTGCAAAGTTATTTGATTGTTCCAGCAGGTTTGATTGTGGGATACGGCGCATTGCGCTTACTTGCTTCGTTGTTTTCCGAATTGCGCGAGTTACTTTTTGCCAAAGTGACCCAAAGTGCAGTTCGTAAGATTGCACTCCAAGTCTTTGAGCATTTGCATGCACTGAGTTTGCAGTTTCATTTGGGTCGTCAAACCGGGGGAGTCAGTCGCGATATTGAGCGTGGCACGCGCGGTATTCAAACCCTTGTCTCTTTTTCGCTTTACAGTATTTTGCCAACCATCATTGAATTCGTTTTAGTGTTGGCATACTTCGCCTACAACTACGATATTTGGTTTGCGATCATTACCTTTGTTGCACTAGTGGTCTATATTTTTTATACGATCAAGGTAACCGAATGGCGCACCCATTACCGACGAACCATGAATGAAATGGACTCAAAAGCCAATCAACGCGCGATTGATTCCTTGATTAACTTTGAGACCGTGAAGTATTTTGGAAATGAGCATTTTGAATCGCGTCGCTATGACGAAAATCTAAGGCATTACCAGTCCGCAGCGATTCTTTCTCAACAATCTTTAGCCATCTTAAATTTAGGTCAGCAGGCCATTATTGCAGTTGGCTTGGTTCTGATTTTATGGCGAGCCACTCAGGGGGTAGTCGATGGATCGATGACCTTAGGCGACTTAGTGCTTGTGAATACGCTGATGATTCAGCTATATATCCCCTTAAATTTCTTGGGGGTGATTTATCGTGAAATGAAGCAGTCGATCACCGATATGGATCATATGTTCACCCTTTTAAATGAAGATCAAGAAATCAAAGACTCTAAAGACGCTAAGCCTTTGCTTATTCGGGATTTTTCCAAGGGTCCCGAAGTTCGGTTTGAGCATGTCTATTTTTCTTATAACGACAAGCGTGAGATTTTGAAAGACCTGAGCTTTACGATCCCGGCTGGAACAATTACGGCAGTGGTTGGTCAAAGTGGTGCTGGTAAAAGTACCTTAGCAAGGCTTCTCTTTCGTTTTTATGATGTCCAATCAGGAGCGATCTTGTTGGATGGTCAAAACATTCAAGAGGTCGAGCAAGCTAGTTTGCGAAAAGTGATTGGAATTGTTCCCCAAGATACTGTTTTGTTTAATGACAGTATTGCGTACAACATTGCCTATGGAAATCCACAGGCAAGTCATGAGGCGATCGTTGAGGCGGCGCGTGCCGCACAAATGAGTCAATTTATTGAGCATCTTCCGCAAGGGTATGAGACCCCCGTGGGTGAACGCGGTCTTAAGCTTTCAGGCGGTGAGAAACAGCGAGTTGCCATTGCACGCACTCTTTTGAAAAAGCCCGCCTTATTAATTTTTGATGAAGCCACTTCGGCACTTGATTCAAAAACAGAACGCGCCTTTCAGGATGAATTATTTAATTTAGCCAAGAATCGGACGACATTGATTATTGCTCATCGACTTTCAACGGTGGTCCATGCCGATCAAATTTTAGTGATGGAGCATGGACAAATCATCGAACGTGGAACGCATTATCAACTTCTAGAGGCGAACGGTCGTTACGCTTCCATGTGGCAATTGCAAGAAAACTCACCGATTGACCCTGATCAAGCCATTGATAATTAGGCTTAAAATGGGCGAATGCGAACCACACAGCCCTCCTCAAGTCGTCAGCTACATTTAGAGGGCGCGTTCGCGGCGGCACTCGCTGTTGCCGATCCCAAAAAAATCGTCCCAGAGTACCTCGCTAAAATTTTTCCGGCTGGCAATCTACCGCAAGGTCGTTGCCTCGTAGTTGGTGCTGGTAAAGCCAGTGCGGCGATGGCAAGTGCTTTAGAGGCCTATGCCAAAACCCACTGGCCAGATACTCCAATCGATGGTTTGGTGATTACGCGTTATGGTCATGCATCGCCTACTCAGAGAATTACGATTGTCGAGGCGGGTCATCCAGTACCGGATCAGGCCGGTATGGATGGTGCTGCTGAAGTTTTGCGCCTGGTAAATACCTTGCAATCTGGCGATACTCTAATTGCTCTTGTTTCAGGTGGGGGTTCGAGTTTATTAACGTTGCCGCAGCCGGGAATCACGATCGACGATATGCGTAAAACCACTGAGGCTTTACTCAACTGTGGTGCGCCGATTGAAGAGATGAATATTGTCCGCAAACATTTATCAGCCATCTTAGGTGGTAATTTAGCGCGTGTCGCACTTTCTCGAGGGGCTCGAGTTGAGGCCTTGCTTATTTCAGATGTGACCGGCGACCATCCAGCGGATATCGCAAGCGGACCATGTGCACCGGATTATTCAAGCTATAGCGATGCTTTACAGATTTTTGCTAAATATCATTTGGATGAAAGAAATATTCCAGGTTCGGTATTGAGCCATTTACGAAAAGGGCTAGCGGGGGAGATCCCAGAAACATTAAAGCAGTCAGAGATTGATCAACATCACTTTTCTCTGCGTAATCATGTGATTGCTACAGCACATCGAAGCCTGCAAGCCGCAGCAGATTATTGCAAAGGGCATGGATACACCCCAATTATTTTGGGGGATACGATTACTGGTGAGGCTAAAGACGTTGGTCTTGTGCATGCGGGCATTGCTCGCGAGTTAGCCCATCATGCCAGTTGGGGAAAGCCGCCGGTGGCGCTTATTTCTGGTGGGGAGTGCACAGTTACTCTGCCCTCCGGAACTCAGGGGCGCGGCGGTCGCTGCTCCGAATTCTTACTTTCTTTATACGCTGCAACCTCTGATTTAAAGACCTTATCTGCCATTGCTGCTGATACGGATGGTATTGATGGTAGCGAAAAAAATGCAGGCGCTTGGTTTACCCCTGAGCTGCGTTTGAACGCCATGGAAAAAAATTTACGCGCCAGTCAGTTTCAGCAATCGCATGATTGCTACGGTTTCTTTGCCGAACTGAATGCCTTGGTGCACACTGGCCCAACCTTAACCAATGTGAACGATTTTCGAATGATTTTGATCGACTAAACATGAGCAAAACTATCACCATCACGCGCCCTGACGATTGGCATTTGCATGTTCGAGATGGTACGGTCCTTAATGATGTTTTGGCGCATACTGCAGCTCAATTTGGGCGTGCGATCATCATGCCTAACCTAAAGCCTCCAGTTACTACGGTTGATTTAGCTAAAGCCTACGAGGCCCGGATTCAGAAGGCATTAAAACAACTGGGAATTAGTCATTTCTCGCCGCTTATGACTTTATATCTCACTGACAATACGTCTGCTGATGAGGTTAAAAAGGCAAGTGAGAACAACATTATTGGATTTAAGTTGTATCCTGCAGGTGCCACCACAAATAGTGATGGCGGTGTCACGGATATAAAAAAAGCATACCCCGCCCTGGAGGCGATGCAGCGCTTCTCAGTGCCCTTATTGATTCATGGCGAGGTTACTGAACAAGCAATTGATATCTTTGATCGCGAAGCAGTCTTTATTGATCGCATCTTAGACCCTATTCGAAAGGATTTTCCAGAATTACGAATCGTGTTTGAGCACATTACGACTAAGCAAGCTGCACACTATGTGCGTGATGCCAGTACCGGTGGCAAAAATACCTTGGCTGCAACGATTACAGCCCACCATTTATTGATGAACCGAAATAGCTTATTTACCGGTGGCATTCGTCCCCATCATTATTGCTTACCGGTTTTAAAGCGCGAGGAGCATCGAATTGCCTTGGTGGAAATGGCAACTAGCGGTAATCCACGTTTTTTCTTGGGAACGGATAGCGCTCCCCATCCAAAAGGCGAAAAGGAGAGCAGTTGTGGTTGCGCAGGGTGTTACACCGCGCACAATGCTTTAGGACTTTATGCCGAGGCTTTTGATAGCGTTGGGAAGCTCGATCGGCTCGAGGGATTTGCAAGTCATTATGGTGCCGACTATTACAACTTACCTCGACATACAGAGACAATTACTCTGGTCAACCAACCCCAAGCCGTGCCATTTGAGTATCCAATGGGCAAGTCAACCCTAGTGCCTTTACGTGCTGGGGAAACCATCGGCTGGTCGATTGCCAATTAACTCTGCAGTGCAAATTTATATCCTCGTTTAGACTGTCATCGCAGAGTTAACCAGGCAATCGCTGCTTTCGTAAGAAAGGAGAGGAAAGTCCGGACTCCATAGGGCAGGGTGTTGGCTAACAGCCATCCACGGTGACGTGCGGAATAGGGCCACAGAGACGAGCGTATTGAGTTACGGTGAAACGCGGCAACCTCCACTCGGAGCAATCCCAAGTAAGCAAATGTTGACATGGCCCGTCGAGTTTGCGGGTAGGGAGCTTGAGCCTGTAGGTAACTGCAGGCCTAGAGGAATGATTGCCCCTTAATGCAAATTAGGGCGACAGAATCCGGCTTATCGGTTAACTCTGCACTACTTCAAAGCTATAGGTAATCTCAGCCGTTTTGCCAAGCATTGCAGTTGCTGAGCAGTATTTATCGTGAGAGAGTGAAATGGCACGCTCAACTTTGCTGGGATCTAAGTTCGAGCCTTTCACCAAAAAATGCAGATTAATTTTGGTGAATACCTTAGGATCGGATTCAGCCCGCTCGGCCTGTACCGAAACTTCACAAGCGCTCACCGATTGACGGGAGCGCTGTAGGATTAAAACGACATCAAACGCTGTACAGCCTCCGGCACCTGCTAGTAGCAACTCCATTGGACGGGGTGCAAGATTATTCCCTCCAGCCTCAGGGGCGCCGTCCATATTGAGGATATGGCCTGTTCCTGTCTGTGCCATAAATGCCATCCCAGCTTCAGGCAACCAGTTTATTTTGCATTCCATCATATAAAAATCCTCAAAAAATATTATTTCTATTTAAATCAATGCTTTAGATTAAAAAATGGCCCTGTAAGTCTTATATAAAAGATAGGGTAAACCCAAATTTTTTCTTGCATTGCACAAGTTTTAATCTTAAAATGATTCCATTGATGTCAATCTTGATTTACAAAAGTTGTTTTTTTACTATCAAGTTTGCATTCTACTGATGTCTCCTCCACCCAAACATTGGTGGATTTCAACCCGGGATTGATTCCCGGGTTTTTTTTGATAT
>Ga0214921_10002435_pt1 | contig 30228 bp, 28 predicted proteins | sample LL1505_MetaG_FD_177992 | JGI IMG/M metagenome (GOLD analysis project Ga0214921, IMG submission 177992) | Freshwater microbial communities from Lake Lanier, Atlanta, Georgia, United States - LL-1505 | ecosystem: Environmental > Aquatic > Freshwater > Lake | place: USA: Georgia | collected...
TCCTGGGGCTGAAGAAGGTCCCAAGGGTTCGGCTGTTCGCCGATTAAAGTGGTACGTGAGCTGGGTTCAGAACGTCGTGAGACAGTTCGGTCCCTATCTGCCGCAGGTGTTGGAAAATTGAGAGGAGCTGACTTTAGTACGAGAGGACCGAGTTGGACATACCTATGGTGTTCCAGTTGTTCTGCCAAGGGCATTGCTGGGTAGCTAAGTATGGACGGGATAACCGCTGAAAGCATCTAAGTGGGAAGCCTCCCTCAAAACAAATTTTCCCTATTAGGGTCGTGGAAGACTACCACGTTGATAGGCTGGGTGTATAAGCACAGTGATGTGTTAAGCTAACCAGTACTAATAACCCGATTGGCTTATTTTACAAACTATGTGTAGTATTAATTTGTAAAGTTTTTCTTGCCAATAAAAGAATTAGCAGGTATTCTTTCTAATATTCAAATTACAAGTGCTACTTGTTGGCTTGGTGACGATAGCGGTCTGGAACCACTCGATTACATTCCGAACTCGCAAGTGAAACGGAAGACGCGCCAATGGTATTTAGTCGAAATGACTAGTGAGAGTAGGTTATCGCCAAGCTTACAAGTAGCACTTGAGATGTTTTTAATCCCCCCCATTATTTTCTTTTATTTCTAGTTTCAATTTATTTGTTTGGCTTTTATGCCAATAAAACATTATAATCATTAATATCAATTTATTAAGTTTAAAACTTATCTCATAAAACAATATTGCGATATTGTAAGGAGGATTTTTTTAAATATTGAATAGCCAAAACCGTTGTCTTTTTTTTTGGTGACCGATCCATAATTTATCTGAGAGTATATATTTGTTATTTACATTTTCTTTAAGAATATCTTTTGATTTTGTTGATGTGAAATGATTGTTTAAAAAAAAGATCAATGTTATCTAAAAAACTAGTAATACCATTTTCCATTTATAATTCCATTGGCCTACCTTTTGCAAACTTTTTTATTATCTGTGAGTTATATTGATTTGATAAAGGCACAAAATAGCATCTTCTAGTTGCTTTAAACTTGTGTAAAGTTTATTTTTTATTGTTCTATCTTTTTATATACTGCTATAATCTCTTAACTGGATTTATTTCTGGAGAATAATATCATTTTTCATCTTTAAATATACTATGAAATTTTCAAATCTTTAAAAAGCCTCTGCCCGTATTGATATAAAGGCAGAGGCTTTTTAAAGATTTTATTTCAAAATTATTTTGTTATAATGTGTTGTTTTTAATTAGCGGAAATGATATAATACCATTTCTCATCTTTAAACATACTATATATAACTAACTCTACAAACATTCTTGATAATTTTCGAATTTAGGTTCTTAACAAATTTGCAAATTGTTTTCTCTAATTGTGACAGAGTTTTATAAATTCTATTTTTGATAGTATGATCTTTAATATATTGCCAAAGCTTTTCTACTGGGTTTAGTTCTGGTGAGTATGGAGGTAAAATGATAGTGGCACTGTTGCATCCCAAATTATATTTTACTTTATTTGCCATTTTTGGATGATAAAATTATTTAGTTGTGCTAACGCAATAACACGATTTCACCTATTTTTAGCCTAATATGCTTAATATGAGGCTAAAAATAGCCGAAACTTCTCCTCAAAACTAGCAAAAAATTAAAATAAATTTGGGATGCAACAGTGCCATAATTCTTATATTGCTTGGAATTAGCAGTTTTTTTGATTGATGCCAGCCAGCACCATCCATAATCATTATAATCTTTTGATCTTTATTTATTTTGGCAAATTCACTCAAAAAAATATTCATGCACTGGATATTAACATTTGGCAAAAGAAGTGTAAATTCTTTACCTGTTTTTGGACTGGTGGCAGAATATAAATAAGAGTTTTTTATAAACCCAATTTTACTTTAACTGTAGTTCTGGTGCCAGTTTTAAACCAACCACATGACCTACTTTACTGTGGGTTCCAAATCTAGATTCATCATAAAACCACAATTCTTCATCTAGCTTTATTTCATTTGGTAGATTTTTTTTAAAGTCTTCTACCGTTTTTTTATCTTGTTTATAATTATTTTTTCTTGGGGTGATATAAGAAAAACCTAATACCATTTCCCATCTTTAAATACATAAAGAACAAAATTATTTTTAATTTTAAATTTAGTTCTAAAACCGTCGGTTTATCTAGATAAATCAAGGTTTTAAACTAAAGATTAAAATTAATAAATATAAAGTTATTTATGTATTTAAAGATGGGAAATGGTATAAATCCCTCATAACTCTATGAGCCGTTTATTTAGATACATCAATATTAAACTGATTTTTAATTTTTTCTTTGATGGCAATGATTGAAATATTAGGATCCTTTTCTAACCACTTTTTAATTTTTCCCTTATGAGTGTTATTGATCTAAATTTTAGAGACATTAATAATACATTTAAAGATGGGAAATGGTATAATACTATTTCCCATTTCTAACTATCTAATAAGTTGACCTAAAATAACTACGATTCTAGAATCTAAATTCCATAGCAACAAAAGGAGTTTTATTATGCCAGCAAAATCAAAATTATTAGACGATTCATTGGTTCTGCAAGACAAAGAAGGATTAAAAGAGTTGGGTAAATCAACCCTCATATAAAGAAAGCTTCAGGCTATAATATCCGCAAAAACTAATGAAGATTTTAGACTGACTATACAAAAAGTTAGATTGAGAATAAAAAAAGAAATGAACATCGACGCTATCAAATTAACCGTTCACATATTAATGAAGAAATTCAGGTTTGTACATATAATTGCAGATCACAACGCTACAAACAAAACAGGCAAGAATAACAAGCCAATTCTTTACTTTGACGAATCAAGATTTGGAAACAAAACAAAAACTGGTCTTGAACAGTTTGTAAAGGGCAGTAGAACGCCAGTTAAGGTTAAACTAGGATTTAAGAATTTCTACCTTTTCCAAGTATTAATCCAAATAATGGTATTAATCTCCTAATGCCAGATGTTAATACTGTTTATATAAATGTTTATCTAAAAGAATTGGAGCTGGCTGGCATAAATCAAAAGATTTAGTCGCTCCTAAGAGAGTATCAATATTGTTCCTTTTCCTCCTTATTGCCTAAGAGCTAAACCCAGTAGAAAGGTTGCGGAGAGATATATTAAGGATATACCATTAAAAGATGATGATGCGAATATTTTCTTCATACACTTTTAACTATTCTGATTTGTATCAACCAGCTCTATCCATAACTATTCATACTTTATTGTCTTTCTTAGTATCTGCGCTAGTATCTTTTTGATTATCTGTTTTTCTATCTTTGAGATATTCGCGATAATTATTCTAGAAAAGCATTCATATATGTTGTATTAACATATTTTGCAAAATAAGACTAAGACTATCTACGTTTTGGTGATTTACTGCTGAATAAGTATAAAAATTCTTGTATCCAAGGCTTATTTAAGTAAACTCCTTAAATCTCTAGTCGACCTATCTGCTATAAGTGCCCAATCTGCTCTCATCAAAAAATCAAACCTCTCCATCATCTTTTATTTGTTTTTTAGTTTTTTTTTAAAGCCTTCAGCTTTTTGCTGATTCGATAGTAATACTTAATTTTAAAGATGAAGTTATAATTATGCCTTTTGGGGATTTTTACAAAAATTTTAATATTATCAACCGCTTTTAGGCAATGCCATTTAATGTATGCAAAATGGGGCTGGTGCAAAAAGCCTTACATTAACTTTCTTTTTTGATTTTGTTCTTTTAATCTTGTTTTTTATTTTATAAAATTCCTAATTTCTTCTATCTTCTATTTTATTGCCTCTACCAACAAATCTAAGTGTGAAACCATATTTATTGCATTTTTTCCTTAAAAATGTTAGACATATTTGCAGAAAAGTTAAAATTGCTATGCGCATTTTCTTCGTTTTGGAATTCAAGCATAAACAAATGAAGTCTATATTAAGTTGCTCTAGTTATTTTATAATCAAAGGAGCATTCTAGGGCACGAGAAGTTTAGTTGGTCATGATTTTATTTTGGTGTGTGGTTTTGCCATAACCTAAGATTTTTCTAGGTTATGGCTTTTTTATTTTGCAAAAACTAGGCTTTTTTTGCTTTAATTTCTTCGGCAATGTGTGCTGGCACAGCTTCGTAGCACTCGAATTCCATGCTATAACTTGCTCTACCTTGCGATAAAGAACGAAGGTTATTGACATAACCAAACATTGATGAAAGCGGAATTTTAGCAGTAATAACATGTGTTACATCTCGAGCTTCGAGATTTTGAATTTGCCCTCTTCTTGAATTGATGTCGCCAATTACATCGCCCATATAATCTTCGGGAGTTACGACTTCTACCTTCATGATTGGTTCAAGAATGATGGCACCAGCTTTTTGCATTGCTTCGCGAAAAGCAGATCGTGCGGCAATTTCAAAAGCTAAAACACTAGAGTCAACATCGTGATAAGCGCCATCAATAAGCCTTGCTTTTAGTCTAACAACAGGATAGCCAGCTAAAACACCAGTTTCTTTGGCTGATGTTAAGCCTTTTTCAACACCAGGAATATATTCTTTTGGAACTCTACCGCCAACAACTTCGCTTTCAAAGATAAAATTTTCTTTGTTATCGGCTTCGAGTGGTTCGAAAATAATTTTAACCTTGGCAAATTGACCGGCACCACCAGATTGTTTTTTGTGAGTGTAATCGATTTCGGTAGATTTGGTGATGGCTTCACGGTAAGCAACTTTTGGCTGACCAATGTTGGCATCAACCTTAAATTCTCTTTTCATTCTGTCGACAATAATTTCGAGGTGTAATTCGCCCATACCTTTTAAAATGGTTTGACCAGATTCTTTATCGGATTCAATTCTTAAAGAAGGATCTTCGGAGGCCAAACGAGAAAGAGCCATACCCATTCTTTCTTGATCGGCAGTTGATTTTGGCTCAACTGAAACTTCAATGACTGGCTCTGGAAAGATCATTCTCTCAAGAATTATATTGTTGTCTGGCTCAACCAAAGTATCGCCTGTGGTGGTGTTTTTTAGACCGGCCAAGGCAACAATATCGCCAGCGTAGGCCTCTTTAATATCTTCGCGATTATTGGCATGCATAAGCAATATTCGACCAATTCTTTCTTTGTTGTTGTTTTTGGTGGTGTTAACAACCCCAGTTCCGCCACTTAAAACTCCAGAGTAGATTCTGACAAAAGTAAGAGAACCAACAAAAGGATCGGTCATAATTTTAAAGGCTAAACCTGCAAATTTTTGATTGTCGCAATCAATTGTAATTGGTTGTTCGTCTTTTAAATTGATGGCAGGAATTTCTTTGATATCTTTTGGGCTTGGCAAATAATCGACCACAGCATCAAGCAAAGTTTGCACCCCTTTATTTTTAAAGGCCGTTCCGTTAATTACAGGAACGAAAGCACCAGCAATAGTTGCTTTTCTGATGCATTTTTTTAGATCTTCTTCGGAAATTTCTTTGCCATTGAGATAATTATCCATCAATGCATCATCTTGCTCAACCGCGGCTTCAACTAGTTGTTCGCGATATTGTTTAGCTTTTTCTTGCAAATCTTGCGGAATTTCTTCATAAGTGTAGTCGGCACCCATAGTTTCGTCTTTCCAAACCACGGCCTTCATTTTAACTAGATCAATTAAGCCACCATAATTTTCGGCTTCGTTGATTGGCAATTGAATAGGAATTGCTCTAGCACCAAGGCGAGTTTTCATCATTTCGACACAGCGATAAAAATTGGCACCAACTCGATCCATTTTGTTGACAAAGCAAATTCTTGGCACTTTATATTTGTTGGCTTGTCTCCAGACGGTTTCGGATTGTGGCTCAACACCGGCAACCGAATCAAACACCGCAACCGCCCCGTCAAGAACTCTTAACGATCTTTCAACTTCGATGGTAAAATCAACGTGACCTGGTGTGTCGATAATGTTAATGCGATGATTTTTCCAGAAGCAAGTAGTGGCCGCAGAAGTGATGGTGATGCCTCTTTCTTGTTCTTGAGCCATCCAATCCATAGTGGCCGCGCCATCGTGAACTTCGCCAATTTTGTGAGATTTGCCTGTGTAGAATAAAATTCTTTCTGTGGTGGTGGTTTTGCCAGCATCGATATGAGCCATAATGCCGATGTTGCGATATTTTTCGATTTCTATTTGACGAGCCATATTATAGTGTTATGATTAAAATTAAATTTTTTTTTGCTTAAATATTTCGACAAAAATGTCAAACAATTATTTTGCCAATATTTTAATAAAATTAATCTTAGTTAGCAAGATTTTTTTTCATAAAAATTATTTGCATTATAAAATTGTTGTTTTATAATTTGTTGCAAGAAATTTATGGCAAAATATTTTAGCAATTATTAATAAATGTCAAAATAACATAATTTCTGTTTGATTGATGGGTTATAAATATTTAACACAAGTAAAGTGTTAAATTACCTATTTTTCTGCAATATAAAACAAAATAAAAACATGCCAAAAGTTAAAACTAACAGCAGTGCCAAAAAAAGATTTCGTATCACTGGCACTGGCAAAATATCTTATAAACAAGCCGGTAAGAGGCACAATCTTAACAAAAAAAGCCAAAGACAAATAAGAAATCTCAGAAAATCTGCCATTTTGTCCGAAGGTCATTCTGCTAGCATTTTAAAGTTCAAAATGCCATATAGTCGTTAATTTCAATCTTATTATTTTTAGTTTATGAGTAGAGTAAAAAAAGGTGTTGTCAAAAAAGCCAGACACAAAAAAATCTTAAAAATGGCCAAAGGCTACCGCGGAAGAGCAAAAAATTGTTTTAGAGTAGCTATTGAAAAAGTAGAAAAGGCCTTGCAATATGCCTATCGCGACCGTAAAGTCAGAAAAAGAGATATGAGAGGCTTGTGGATTCAGCGAATCAATGCCGCAGTTCGTCAACAAAACTTAATTTATTCGCAATTTATTAATGGTCTAAAACTTGCCAAAATCGATCTTGATCGTAAAGTTCTTGCCGATTTGGCGGTTCATCAGCCAGAAACTTTTGTTAGCATTGTAGAAAAAGTTAAAAAAGCTCTAAATTTATCTTAATTATAAATGATAGGTTATAATGCTTTATTAAAACACAATAATCATGGTCAAGTAGAAGAGCTTTTAGTTATTAAAGAAAGCTCTTTTTCTTGGTCGGTTTTTTTCTTCGGCATTTTTTGGTTTTTATATCAAAAAATGTGGCAAGAAAGCTTGTTTTATCTTGGCAATATCGCTGTTATTTTGGTTTTATGTAAATTACTGCATATTAATTATTTTTATTTGTTAATTCTGTTTCACCTAATGATAGGTCTTAATGCCTATAACTGGAAGTGCAATTATTTGCAAAATAAATTAAAATATAATTATGTTGGGCTTTTTTTTGCCAAAAATGATTTTGAAGCATTGCAAATGGCCATAAAAAGCAAAACATATTTTGATTTTTCGTTTATTAAAGCTAAAAACTTTCAAAAAATTAAATTCTTCAATAAGAAATGAAATTAACTATCATAGATTACGGTGCCGGCAATGTTGAATCGGTATTCAATGCCCTAAAAACTGTCTCATCTAACAATGATATCGAAATCATTATTTCTAACAAAATTTCCGATCTCAAATCGTCTAATTATTTTTTATTACCTGGGGTTGGTGCTTTTGGCGACTGTATGCAAGGCTTGCGAAACATTGAGGGCTTTGTTTCTGAGCTAAGAAATCAAGTATTAAATTTTAAAAAACCATTTTTAGCAATTTGTGTTGGTATGCAAGTTTTGGCATCTGTAGGTTTTGAAAATGGCGAACATCAAGGCTTGAATTTTATTAATGGCAGAGTAGAAAAAATCATCGAACCAAACTTAAAAGTGCCACATATGGGCTGGAACAGTCTTGTTGTGAAAAACAATAAACATCCTATTTTAAAAAACATTGGCAATGGTAATGATTTTTATTTTGCCAATTCTTTTCATTTTACTTGCCAAAACGACAACAATTTATTGGCTTATGTCGAATATGGCAACACCAAAATTAGTGCGGTTGTTGCTAAAGATAACATTATTGGGGCACAATTTCATCCCGAAAAAAGTGGTGAAATTGGTTTGCAATTTTTAAATAATTTCTTGAATTGGCGACCATAATCGCTCATAATTGATATGATAAATTTTCCTTCCAATTTACAGCAAGCAATATTAGATCTAAAAAAACAAAACAATAGCATTATTCTTGCTCATTTTTACCAAAACAGCGAAATACAAGATATTGCCGATTTTGTGGGCGATTCTCTTGATTTATCAAGAAAAGCTTTGCACAACGATGCCAATCAAATTGTTTTTTGCGGAGTTAAATTTATGGCAGAGGTGGCAAAAATATTGTCTCCTCATAAACAGGTTTTAATTCCCGATATAAAAGCGGGTTGCAGTCTTGAAGACTCTTGCCAACCGGCAGAGTTTGCTCATTTTCGCTCTCTGCATCCAAAAGCAATCGCCATCACCTACATCAATTGCTCTGCCGAAATTAAAGCGCTTTCCGACATTATTATCACTTCCACTAATGCTAAAAAAATTATCGAGCAAATTCCTGCCGATCAAGAAATTATTTTTGCTCCCGATCAACATTTAGGCAGATTTATCTCTCAACAAACTAAAAGAAATCTTATTTTGTGGCAAGGCAGTTGCTTGGTTCACGAAAGATTTAGCGAAAAAGAACTGGTCAAGCTCACTGTAAAACACCCTTTGGCAAAAGTTATTGCCCATCCAGAATGCCCAGAAAGCCTTTTAAACTATGCTCATCACATTGGCTCAACCTCTTCTTTACTTAATTATGTCAAACAAAATATTGGTGCCGAATTTATTGTGCTAACCGAGCCAAATATTATTCATCAAATGAAAATAATTAACCCATCTGCTATTTTTTATGATTGCCCTTTTGTCAACACCACCGGCTGTTCTGCTTGCAACACTTGCCCTTATATGCAACTTAATAGTTTAGAAAAAATCTATTTAGCTATGAAAGACATTAAGCAATCTAGCTTTGGAGCAGAAATAATTTTATCTCCACAATTAATTGCTTCTGCCAGAAAACCTTTAGAAAAAATGTTAGCAATGTCATAAAAATGCAAATACTTTTAAACGGCGAAAAAACCACTATCAACCACAACACAAGCATTAGCGATTTGTTGCAACAATTCAATCTTGATGCCACCAAAGTGGCGGTAGAATTAAATCAAAATTTAGTTTTTCACCATAATTTTAACCACACCATCATCGCCCAAAACGATATCATTGAAATAGTTCATTTTATTGGCGGGGGTTAAAAATATTGACTACTTTTGTAAAAAATTATTTTGACTATAAAATTGCCGAAATATTTAAAAATTATCACCTGCCAAATAAGCCGGTAAAAATTGTGGCTGTAAGCAAAACGATGTCTGAAGAAAAAATTGCATCTGCAATCAATGCAGGCTATACTTCCTTTGCCGAAAATTATTTGCAAGAAGCTCAACAAAAATGGCCAAAAATCTTGATGCAAAATCAACATTTAGAATTACAATTTATCGGCAATTTACAGGGCAATAAAATCAAAGAAATTGTCGGTTTGTTTCATACTGTCGCCACTTTAAATAGCAAAAAAAATGCTCTTCTCCTAAAAAAAGAAATTGATAAACAACAAAAAAAACTTGCTATTTTTATTCAAGTAAACATTGGCTCTGAACCGCAAAAACAAGGGATCTTACCCACAGAAATATTTGATTTTTATAGTTTTTGTCAAGAAATATCTCTGCCAATTGCTGGCCTCATGTGTATTCCGCCCATCACCAAACAGCCCGCTCCTTATTTTGCCTTGATGCAAAAAATAGCCAATCAACTAGATTTGCCAGAGCTTTCTATGGGTATGTCGGCCGATTTTCAATATGCCTTGCCACTTGGGGCAACTCAAATTCGAATTGGGCAAGCCATTTTTGGCGAGCGAAACAAGGCGGTTTAGTTAATACCATTTCCCATCTCCTTCTTGATGATTCATATAGCTAGACCAGGGTTTTACAACAACAGTTTTTGGTAAATTTGCACGATCTGGAATAAAACCTTGCATCAATTCTCCTGCTTTTTGATAATCTAGTTCAATCAAGCTGGCATCGATGTATGCTTTGAAAAATTTCATTATTTCTGGCGATTTATATGGAATAGTAAAAATTTTGTTTGCAAGTATTTTAGAATCTTCTGTGGTAAATTCGTCTTCTCGATACGATGAAAGCCCATTTAGATATTTGTAGATTTCTTTGTGTTTTTCTTCCGAGTTATTGTGAGGATTGTTTTTGATCCTTTCTAATTTTTCGCAGATTTTAATTATTCTTACTTTATTGTCTTTATAGTTTAATGATAGATAAATTTTGTTTTTCAGAATATCTTGCACCTTATTTTGTAATGATATTTTGGTATCACACTCAACTATATCACCTAATTTTTTCAATAATTTCAATGTCTCTTTCAATTCTTTTAAATCATTATATTCTAACTTAAAACAATTTGAGATGTGAAACAAATCAGTATCGTTAGTTTTTATTGTGGAACGATATATTTTGTCAAGTAGATCTTGATTATTCAAAATCTCATCATTTTTATCTTCTTTATATTTTTGCAAGCATTCTATCAAATCTTCTTTTGCTTGTTGTTGCTCAAGGTTTCGTGATTTTTCTCGTTGTTCAAGGCATAGTAAATGTCTTTCAAGGTCTAGTAGCTTAGGGTCGCCTAGTGATGCTACTTCTTGTTGCTTCATAAGGTCTGAAAACCTCGATGTTCTCATAAAAATTAAATTAAAAATATTGGTTTAGTTTTGTCGTTTTTTCAAATATTTCTACCACTTCTTCATTGATGGTAAAAAATTCGTTTCTTATGAGGTTTTGCAACGAATCGGCAACAAAAAAACAGTTTAAATTTTGCACCGCCGATAAGCCATCGTCGCCAATAATTTTGTTGCTTCTAATCCAAATTAACTCTTGCACTAAATTTTTTTGTAAAAAGTTAGTCAACAAGCCGGCCCCGCCCTCTAAAAGCACAGAATTAATCTTGTTTTTATACAATTCTTCTAGCAACAATTCTGCATCAAATAAGCCGTGATGATTAATTGGCAAAAAAATTGCTTTATTATTTTGATTATCGGCAAGCCATTTTTGCAATTTAGCATTATTTTGCTGATGATTGGCAGTTATCACATAAGTTGCGGTTTTTGATTTGCTAAAAACTGTTTCATAAAAACTAAAATCAAGCTTAGTGCTTACGATAATTTTGATAGGAGAAAGATGTTGCAAGCCCTCTATTCTGCAATCAAGGCTTGGGTCGTCTTGTTTTATGGTGTTTGCCCCAACTATAATGGCTTGATATTTACTGCGAAGCCAATTACCATATTGTCTTGCTTGATGTGAAGTTATCCATTGGCTGTGCCAATTTTTGGTGGCAATTTTGCCATCAAGAGAAGTGGCGATTTTAGCAACTAGCCAAGCTTTTTTTTGTTGTGTGGCATAGAAAAAAAATTTATCTTTTACCTCCTCTTGCAAACCATCAAGTAGCACCACTTCAATTTTGGCTTCTTGCAGGGCCTTAATGCCTAGCCCGTTTACTCTGTTATCAATGTCTTGATGGCAAACGACCACTTTGGCAAATTGATGTTTGATAATGCTAAGCACACAAGGATTTGTTTTGCCATAATGAGAACAAGGCTCAAGGGTGATATACATTGTTGCTCCAACCAGTATTTGTTTGTTTTCTACTTTACCGATAGCAATAATTTCGGCATGTGGCCTGCCATAAAGGGCGGTTGTGGCGGTGCTGATAATTTGATTATTTTTAACAATAACACAGCCAACACTTGGGTTTTCGGCGGTGTTTCCTAAATTAATTTTCGCCATTCTTGTGGCATATTTAACAAATTTGAGATCGTTTTGAGTTAAATTTTTCATATATAATAAAATAATTTGCTATTATTAACTAATAAACTAAAATTTAGCATACATTTTTAAAATAACATCAAATATCATCTTTTGCATCAATATTTATGGCAAAAATTTATATTATAATCGTTTTATTTGTCATAAATTTAGCTTCTTGTGCTACCAGCGATTTTAGTAATCCGAGATTTGACAATAATTTGCCAAACAGCATACCTTATGACAACAATTTGCCAACAACAAGCCCCGATTATTATATCAGATCTCAACCGGTTGTCAATCAAAATTATCGCTCAATGAACTATTCTAATCCATATATTGTTCCGCAACCCTATTATCCTAATTATGATCTTGACAAATATTATGTGTTGCCGATAAAATATTTTCATCCAAATTAAAAACTCAATTTAAAACTATGCTAAATGCTGTTATAAAAATTTTTAAAACAACAATATTTTTGTTTTCGTTACTTCTGCTTTCTGCCTGCTATTATCTTTATCCGCACGACACTCCTTTGCCAGATTCTTACTTTAAAAACGACCAGCCAGCTCAAAATTATCAAGTGCCAAAACAGCAATATCAACAAACTTATCAACAGCCAAACCCAGTGCCAAATCAATATTATATTCCTGCTAATCAAGTGAACTATCAGCAACAATATGGTTATCAACCAATGTATGCTCCCCAGCCAATTTATTACCCCTATCACTACTATCATGGAGGCTCTTCTGTTTATAACAACCCCTATCTCATTCCACAGCCAATTTTACAACAAGTTCCACAAATTCAAGATCAAGATCAATACTATAGAATTCCTCGCAATACTCAAGAGTTAGAGGATAATAACCGTTAATCATAAAATTATGACTCAAATTATTATTTACACCAAAGATATTTGCCCTTACTGCACTAAAGCCAAAGCTTTATTGCAAAAAAAACAAGTGCAGTTTAGTGAAATTAAAATAACAAACGAACAAATCAAGGCCGAGATGGTTGCCAAAAGTAATGGCAGGCTCACTGTGCCCCAAATTTTTATCAATAATCAACACATTGGCGGTTGCGAAGATTTATATGCCCTTGAATCTGCCAATAAACTCGATCAACTTTTAAAAAAATAATCTATGAAAAATTGTTTATTAAAAAAAGTTATTTTCTACCTTGCCATCACAATTTCTATTGTTTTTTTATATCAATCGCAACATAGTTTTTTTGCAAGCCTGTTGCTGGTTTTGGTCGTCATTTTTGCTACTCCATTGAGAATGATGTTAATTTCAAAAGCAATTTTGTTTTTGATTAAAACTTTAAAATTGGCTCCTAAAATTTCTAACACCGAAAAAATCGCCCTCACTTCGGGCACTGTTTGGGTTGATGGCGAACTTTTTTCGGGCAAGCCAAATTTTGCTAAAATATGGCAAGAGCCCTATCCAAAACTCACAGCAGAAGAGCAAAACTTTCTTGATAATCAAGTAAATCAAGTATGCGAAATGTGCAACGATTATCAAGTGCAACAGCTCAAAGATTTGCCGGCAGAAGTTTGGCAATTTTTAAAACAAGAAAAGTTTTTCGGTATGATTATTCCAAAAACCTACGGCGGTTTAGGTTTTTCTGCTTTTGCTCATAGTTGTGTTGTTGAAAAATTAGCTTCTCGGTCGGTTTGTTTGGCAATTACTGTGATGGTGCCAAATTCTTTAGGGCCTGCCGAATTGTTGCTGCACTACGGCACAAAACAACAGCAAGATCATTACCTGCCAAAACTGGCTTGCGGGCAAGAATTACCTTGTTTTGCTCTCACCGAGCCAAATGCAGGTAGCGATGCCACTTCTATCGTTTCTAATGGTGTGCTTTTTAAAGATGCTAACGGTGAAATTAAAATCAGATTAAACTGGAACAAGCGATACATAACTCTTGGTGCCTATGCCACCTTAATTGGTGTGGCTTTTCAATTAAAAGATCCAGAAAAATTATTATTTCAACAAGAAAATGTAGGCATTACCTGTGCCCTAATTCCTCACGATACCGCTGGGGTAAGGCAAGGCAGAAGGCATAATCCGCTCTTTACTCCTTTTGTTAATTCTCCTTTAAATGGCGAAAATGTGGTGGTTGGGCTTGATGCTGTCATTGGCAACCAAGAGGGTTTAGGCAAGGGTTGGCAAATGTTAATGGAGTGTTTATCGGCAGGCAGGGGCATTTCTTTACCTTCTACTAGTTGCGGTGGTTCAAAATTTGTGTTGGCGGTTGTTTCTGCTTATAGCAATTTAAGAGAGCAATTTTCTACTGAAATTGGCAATTTTGAAGCGATAGAAGAGGTTTTGGCAAGTATTGCAGGCAAAACCTTTGCTCTTGATGCAATGAGAGCTTTTACCGCTTCTTCGGTTGATTCTGGAGCCAAACCAGCGGTGGTAAGTGCCATCGCTAAATATCATGCCACCGAAATGTTTCGACAAAACATCAATGCTGGCATGGATATTTTAGGTGGGGCCGGCATTATTTGTGGTAAAAGAAATTTGCTTGCCGCTCCTTATTTTTCTACACCCATCTCCATTACTGTTGAAGGGGCAAACATTCTCACTCGAGGCTTGATTCAGTTTGGGCAAGGTGCTATTATGTCGCACCCCTATGTTTATCGCGAATTTATGGCAATTGAAAACAACGATGCCAAAGAATTTGATAAAGTTTTTTGGCAACATGTGGCTCATTTTATGCGAAATACTATGCTGTCAATTGTTTTGTCTGTTACTCGTGGCCATGCTTTTAGTTTTTGGCAGTGCGATAAAATTGCTAAATATCAACGAAAAATCGCTTGGTGTTCGGCAACTTTTGCTTTTTTAGCCGATATCGCTCTTTTAAAATTTGGAGGAAACTTAAAAAGCAAAGAAAAATTAAATGGTCGATTTGGCGATGTGCTTTCGGCTATGTATATTAGTGTTTGCATTTTACACAAAATAAAACACAACACAACCAGTCCAGAGCAATATCAAGTGGCAGAATTCGCTTTAAAAGAGCAATTATGCAAGGCTCAACAGGCAATAGAAGGCATTTATCAAAATCTATTTGGCGGTCTGTTTGCTTGGTTAATCAGACCAATTACTTGGTGGGTTAAGTTAAACTCTTTTTCTTGCCCTGCCAACGACAAGCAAACTCATGCCATCGCTACTTCTTTGTTGCGAAATGCCGATTTGCAAAACAGTCTTACTTGTGGCATTTATAAAAACAGCAATAAAGACGATGCTTTTGGTAGGTTTCAATATGCCTTACAACTGAAAGCACAAGCTCAAGAGGCAATTAAACAAATTAAGCAAGCAAGCAAAAACAAAATTTTACCAAAAGAAAATTGGCAAAATCTCATTATTTTGGCATATGAAAAAAACATTATTAATCAAGAGCAGGTCAATTTATTGCAAGATGCTAAACTTGCCATAGCCGAAGTTGTGGCGGTCGACGACTACACTTTAGCAGATTATCAAAAATTATAACAAGAAACACTCAAATTTTTTGCCTATATCAAACAATCACATTTCTCACAAAATTGCCTCAAAACCACAAATAGAAGCCTCTAACCCCAATATAAATTGTTGGGTGATGGCATCTGCTGGTTCTGGCAAAACCAAAGTTTTGGTTGATCGCTTTGTTTTGCTGTTGCTTGCTGGTGTGTTACCGCAAGAAATTTTATGCCTCACTTTTACCGATAAAGCTGCCAAAGAAATGGAAGAAAGAATTAGCAAAAAGCTAGAAGAATTAGCAGTTGCCAGTCAAGCAGATTTAATCATAAAGCTAGAAAACATTTTAGGTAAAACTCCTTCACTTGCTCAATGTAAAAAAGCGCAAATACTTTTCGCCGAAATAATTGATTGCGAACACCCAATTAAAATACAAACTTTTCATAGTTTTTGCAAAGCAATTTTGCAACTTTTTCCCTTAGAAGCAAAAGTTCCCATCCATTTTGAAATTATTGAAACACAGCAAGAAAGAGTAATTTTTGAAAATATTTGGCAAGAAGTGTTGCAAGATAAGCAAAATCATCGCTTGTTGGCAGATATTTTAGCCAAAACAAATAGCCATACTTTGCAAAAAATTCTTAATTCTTTTATGGCAAAAGAAAGCAGTATGCTAAAAGATTGGCAATTTAACAATAATCAGCAAATTGCCATTCAACATATCAAGCAACAGTTGCAAAAAAAATTCAACATCAGCCCCAATCAAACAATAGAGCATTTTTTCACAACAACAAAAAGCAACCTTGATTTTACTAGGTTTTATCAAATAATTGAAAACAATAAAGACAAAAAAAGATTTGATAAGGTCTATGATTTTTTGCAACAAGAAAAAATTAATCCTCAAAATTTTCATCAAAATTTCAACCAGCAACACTTAGAAGAGCTTTATAATTTAATTTCAACCACAGAGCAAACTCTTTATCAAAATTTTCAAAAAATAGAAGATAATTTTTTGATTGATATTTACGAGCAGTTGTTTGATTTTATTGCGGTTAAAAGCATTTTTTATGACATTAAGCAAACCGTTTTAATTTTAGAATTGGTTTTTTTAATGCTCCAAAAATATCAGCAACACAAAGAAAAATATAATCTGCTAAATTTTGCCGATTTAATTTTTTATACTAAACAATTGCTAAACGGTCATTTTGACTGGATAAAAATGAAGCTCGACAGCAACATAAACCATATTTTACTCGACGAAGCCCAAGATACCAGCCCCTTGCAATGGGAAATTGTCAAAGCCTTAACCGAAGAATTTGCGGTGGGCGAGTCTGCCAACACAAGGCCTCGCAGTTTTTTTGTGGTGGGCGATGAAAAGCAGTCTATTTATGCTTTTCAAGGGGCAGATATCGACAACACTAGTAAACAATTTACTTATTTTCACAATAAATTAAGTTTAAACACCATAAATTTAACTTATTCTTTTCGCTCTGGCAAAGAAATTTTAGAAGCCATCGATAACACATTTCAAAGCAACGGCCTCACTTTGTCTCTAGTAAAAAATACCGAATATCAAAAACATTTACCAACCAAAACTAGCCAAGCAAATATAGTTTTGTGGCAACCTCTTTTGATGGCGAGACAAATAGAAAAACAAGACGATTCTTATCAAAAAAATTTGCTTTTTGCTAAAAAAATCGCCTACCAAATCAAAAAATGGGTTGCAGAAAGCAGAATTTTGCCTGCCAAAAAAAGAGCCATAAAATATGGCGATATTTTGTTGTTATTTAAAGAAAAAAAACAAGCAAGTTATTTAGAAAAAGCTTTTTATGAAATGAAAATTCCATTTGCTGGTATCGATAAAGAATATTGCCTAGATTCGCTGTTGATTGCCGATATTATTGCTTTGGCTGAATTTATATTAAATCCAGAAAATGATTATAATTTGGCTTGCTTGCTAAAATCGCCATTTTGCAATCAAACAGAAGAGGTTTTGCAAAAATTGATTTTTACCAATCAAGATGCCAAAAGTAGCTTGTGGCAAGTGGTGAAAAATATGGCTGAACTGCAATTTTTACACAATTTTTTGTCGCTGTTTTTGCAAAATAATTTATTTGATTTTTTCTATCAAGTGTTAAAAAATCCAGAAATAAACAATAGTTTTGTCATCAGATTTGGCAATAAAGCTTCTTTTTTACTTGATGAATTTTTATTTTTGTTGCGAAATTTTATCAACAAAAATAGCTCTAATTTGTGGCAATTTCTCGAATATCTTCATAATATCAATCCAGAAATAGCCATCAAAAATCAACAAGAAAATGTCGTAAAAATGATGACCGTGCATTCTGCCAAAGGTTTGCAAGCCCCGATAGTTATTATTCCTTATGCTATTAAACAAAACGATCTTGTTAACAAAGACGATATTTTATGGTTAACCGATCAAGAAAATCACAAAGAAATAAATATTCCTCTCATTTTAAAATCGCATAGCTACAAAAACCTTGGCAAGGCAAAAAAATATTTAGAGCAAAAAAAACTAAAAGAACAGCAAGAAAATCATCGCTTACTTTATGTTGCTCTAACTAGGGCAGAAGACGAAATATATTTAACAGGAGTTAAGGCATTGAGAAAAACAGAAAGCGAGACCGGTATTAATTGGTTTGAATTGGTCAAAAAAGCCAACAATTTAACAGAAATAGAATTAGAAGAATTACCAGCAGATCTATAGCCAAAAAAGTGGCAGATTTTTGATGGCCGAAGGGCAGGCAGTGTTGGCAAGTTAAAGCGACATGATGTCATTTCCACTAATTAAAACCATACTTCGATCTAAATTCCCCTTCTGTAGAAGGGGTGCCCGCGACAGCGGGCGGGGTAGTGTTTGGAGACGATCGCCGATGTTCATCCTGCCGTGGCTTGCAAACACTGACCCGTCGGGCTTCGCCCCCCCCACCCCTTCTTTAGTGCAGGGAATTTAGATCGAAGTATGGTTTTTAATCAGTGGAATTGGTATAACTTCTGCGGTTGCCATGGCGGGTGTGGTTAAGTGGTTGAAAAAACAAAAATCAAAACAAAGAGTGCTGGTTTTGCTATCGGGTGGAAATATCGCTCCCGAAACATATCAAAAAATTTGGCAAGAAAGTTTTCTTGAAAAATTGCCAATTTGAAGATTTTACTTTGTATCGTTTCAATTTTCTAGTTGATTTTTTTAAGTTAAATTGCTTGCCTGACTATTTCTTGCTGTGTCGGTGTAGTAGAATGGCCCTCAACAGAAGTGGCGGGAGATTGACTGGCATTTGCTATTTTTGAAAGTATTGGCAAAGCTAATAATTTCAAACCAGTTAAGCATTCTTGATGATAAGCAGTATAAAAACACGATGCAAGAGTAGATAAATCTTCTTCTTCCAAATTATTGTATTTTTTTCCCAAAAGCTTCTTAAAATAAGGAATAAAATCTTTTCTGGATTTATTGTCGCCAAGTTTTATTCTAATCGCAAAAGTATGATAAAAACTTTCAGGACTAGAAAATATTTCTTCTAGTTCACTTTGAGTTTTGCCTTTTATATTAAAATTTATAAACTCTTCGATAATTTCCTCATTATCATCGTCTAATTTTCTCTCTCTGGCTTCCTCTACAGCTCTCCTTTTTTCAAGGTATTGTTTCAATTTTAAAATCATTTTTTCACTTGATTCTCTCCCTTTTTCACTTGATTCTCTCCCTCTGGCTTCCTCTTCAGCTCTCCTTTGTTCAAGGTATTGTTGCAATTTTAAAATCATTGCTTTATTTTCTGTTGACATATAAAAAAATAAATTGAGTTAAAGTTTTGTTAATCTATCTTGTTTAAGTTAAATTGTTATTTCTTTAACATAAAAAGGCCATTATATATTTATAAAATAATAATTTCAAGAATTATTTTTAATTTTTTTTTAATAATGAAGAATCGAATTTGCATTTAAAGATGAAAAATGCCATCACCTCACTTTTTTGGTGCTAAGTGCAAATTGCGGTTGATGGTTTTTGGTGCTGATGCAAACTAGGCTGTGATGTAAAAAATTTTCTTGGGTTTTGTCAAAATCGAAGCGATAATGGCTACCGCGGCTCTCGGTTCGATGCAGGGCAGAATAGGCCACCGCCAAAGAATTTAGCAATAAATTTTCGATTTCAAAATAATCGTTAAGCTCGTTGTTCCACAGCAAACTTTTGTTGTTGAGGTGATAATTTTTTAGTTGTTGATAAAGCAAAATATTGCAATCGATGCCCTCGGTTAATAAATCGGCATGGCGAAAAATGCCGATGGTTTTTTCGTTGTTGAGTTGCATTTGTTTTTTGATGCTGGCTAAATTGTGTTCTTTATTTTTATTGCTGGCAAAAAGTTTTGCAAAATCGCTTATTTTTTCTGTGGCAAGTTGATGAGCAAAATTTTTATGTTGAGAAAAATCAATTTTTGCAACTGCGATTTCGCCTGCTTTTTTGCCAACAATTTGCCCAAAAACCACCAATTCTAGCAACGAATTACAACCCAGCCTGTTGGCACCGTGCACCGAAACACAAGCCGATTCGCCCACACTAAACAGTCCATCTATCACTTCGCCAAAAGTGTTGCAAGGAATGCCTCCCATGGTGTAATGAGCAGAAGGGTGCACAGGAATTGGGCTGTTAAAAACATCGATATTGCCAAATTTGCTAGCGATTTCAAGCAGGCTAGGTAGTTTTTGTTGAATGGTTTGCCTGCTTAAATGGCGAAGATCGAGGTGCAAGCAATCGGCCTTTTGAGCTAATTCGCTTTGTTTGTTGCTAAAACAGCCGTTGCCTTTTTGTATTTCGCAAGCCATGGCAATCGAAATGGTGTCGCGACAAGCAAGCTCCATAGTTTGCGGTTGGTAATCGTCCATAAAGCGATGACCGTGCTTGTTGAGTAAATAAGCACCTTCGCCCCTAGCCGCCTCGCTGATTAGAATGCCCGAATTGGCAAGCCCGGTGGGGTGAAACTGCACAAATTCCATATCTTGCAAAGGTAGCCCCGCCTTTAAAACAAGAGCTCCACCGTCGCCTGTGCAAATGCTTGACGAAGTGTTGTTTTGATAGATTTGGCTATAACCACCTGTGGCTAAAATCAAGGCTTTGCTTGTGAAGATTACTAGTTCGCCTTGGTTAAAATCGATAGCCAAACAGCCATGGCATTGATTGTTGGCAATAAGTAAATCTATCACTAAAATTTCTGCCAAAATGGGTATTTTTCGTTTTTTTACTTGTTGCAATAAAGTGTGTAGCAAAGAGTGGCCAGTTTTGTCTTGGGCATAGCAAGCGCGATATGCCAAGCCATCTTTGCCATAGTTTAAAGATTGCCCGCCGTAGGGCCTTTGCTCTATTTTGCCAAAACTATCTCGAGAAAAAACCATTCCTTGGTGCTCTAAAAACAAAATCGCTTCGTTGGCTTTGGAGCATAAAATTTCAACTGCATCGGCATCGGCCAAATAGGCAGAGCCTTTCATGGTGTCGTAGTAGTGCCATTGCCACTGATCGGGCTTAACATTGCCTAGACTAGCATTGATGCCACCTTGGGCGGCCACTGTGTGGCTATGATTGGCAAAAACCTTGCTGATTACCGCCATATTGATTTTGCCATCTGTGCTATCAAAAGCAGAAATTGCCGAGGTAAGACCGGCACCGCCCGCTCCAATAATTAAAAGATCGAATTGTTGGTGCCGAATGTTAAACATAATTTGATAAGAAAGCTTGAAATCTTAAAAATTTAACAAAGGGTATTAGTTAAATTAACCACCAATTCAATATGCTTGCTGTCGGCAAATTGATTGATGCCATGCATTGTATTGATGCGATAATTGTAGTCAAGTAAAATTTTTAAATCGGTTAATAAACTATACGGATTGCAAGAGACATAACAGACATTTTTTACTTGGCTTTTGGCGATTTGTAAAACTTGGGGAGAGGCTCCGTTTCTGGGTGGATTGATGATGACAGCTGTGAATTTGTTGAGTTCTTGCTGTGTGAGGGGGTTAAAAAATAAATCGCGATGATGGGCTTTGATTTTGTTGGCCAATTGTTGTTTTTGACTGTTTTTATTGGCAAGATCGATCATTTCTTGACTGCCATCAAAAGCTTGACTTTCTTTGATTAGTTGGTGTAAAGCAAAGCTGTAAATGCCAAAACCGCAATATAAATCGGCAATTAATGGCGGTTGTTGCTGGTTTAGTTGATTGACAAAAGCGGTTAATTCTTGGCAAATGGCTTGCAAACCGCCTTTGCTTGCTTGTAAAAAAACCTCATTATTTACTTGCAAATTAAGATTGTTGATGGCAATAAAACATGGCTTGGCAACAAAAAGTGGCTCTTGTTGTTGTAAAAAATGCCAACTTAAATTAATATTTTGTTGCAAAGCAAAGCTGGTGAGGGCTTGTTTTTGTTGATAAGATAAACTTTTTTTGCCAATAAAAACTACATCTAAAACATTGTCAAAAGAAGTGATTTTTATTTGTGAAATAAAATTTTTAGCAAAACAATTTAAAAAATCTTGTAGTTTTGGCAAAAAAATATTGATTTTTTCTTCTGCCAAAGGATGAAAAACAATCGGGCTGTGCTGATGTGTTTTGGGTAAAAATTCGCCCAAAATGTTTTGTTGATTAATTTGTAAAATAATTTTTCTTCTTAAATTTTGGTTTGTCAGCCAAGAAAAAACAATATTTTGAGTGTAGTTGCCAAAAAGTTGCCAAACAAGTTGCTCTTTTTGGCTGTGATGATTTATCATTTTTTATTGATTTGTGTTAACAAATTAAAGCAACCTGTGGCATAGGCAGAGCCAAAATAAACCAAAAGACCAGTGGCAATAACCACTGCAAGTTGCCATATTTGCCACAAATTATTGCCGAAATGATTTTGACAAAACCACAAAGATATTGCCATCAAAATCGCAGAAACTAATATTTTGCCAATTTTTTGCCAAAACTTGGCAACAAAACTAAAATATTTTTTTTGCCAAGCCAAATAAAATAGCAAAGAAAAATTAACATAAGAAGCGATGATAGAAGATAAAATAATGCCCAGATAGCCAAAATTATAAAGATGAAAAATATAATTAAAAAAAATGTTGAGCAACACACAAAAAATGGCGATTTTCATTGGTGTTTTGGTGTTGGATCGGGCAAAAAAAGTAGGTTCAAAAATTTTTACCAAAATATAAGCTGGCAAACCAAAAGAATAATATTTTAAAGCCAAGCCAACTTTGAGGGTTTCGTGGTGGGTGAAAGCTCCTCTTTCAAAAAGCACTCCAATGATATTTTCAGCTAAAATAGTAAGTGCTAAACTAGCGGGAACGGCAAGTAGCAAGCCAATTTCTAGAGCAGTGTTTTGTAGTTTGTTGGCTTTGTCTAGTTCGCCAGTTTTGATTTTTTTGGTAATATTGGGTAGCAAAGCAACACTGATGGCAATGCCAATGGTGGCAAGTGGCAGTTGATTGATGCGATCGGCATAATATAGGTAAGAAACCGCACCAACAATGGCACTGGCAAAAATCGAATCGATGAGCAAATTGATTTGCATCACATTGGCACCGATTAATCCGGGCACTAATTTTTTGAGAAAAACTCGCAAGTCGCCGTTATTTTTTGGTAGTTTCGGCATAACTAAACATCCGCAGCGATAGCTAAAAAAGCCAATAAACAGCAACTGCAACAGGCCAGCGGTAAAAACCCCCCAAGATAAGGCATAGGCATAATTGCGAAAATAATTTCCTAAAACAGCGATAAAAAATATTAAGGTGATATTTAAAATAAGTTGAGTGGCAGAAGCGGTGGCGAATTTATTGAGAGAGTTAAGAACACTTGATAACAAAGAAACCATAGCAATAAAAACTAAATAAAAAATAGTGATTCTTGAAAGGCTAATTAAAAGTTGTGATTTTTCTGCTGAATCAAAAAATCCAGGAAAAAAAATCTTCATAAAAAAAGGCATAAACAGCTGAAAACAAATAACCACCAGCCACAAAATCAACAGCAACCAAGCAGAAATATTGGCAATAAATTGCTTACTTGCTTCTGCTCCTTGATTGCTATTTTTATCGATAAGCAAAGGCACGAAAGCATTGTTGAAAGCTCCTTCGGCAAATATTCGGCGAAAAAAATTTGGCACTCGAAAAGAAGCAAAAAAAACATCAGAAAGCAAACCGATTCCTAGAAACTTGGCAATAAAAATATCTCTTACAAACCCCAAAATGCGAGATAAAGAGATGAAAAAAGAAATAGTGGCAATATTTTTTGCAAACATAATATTTATTTAAATAGTTAAAGTAGTGTCGGGAGCCAATCTCGATCTGAATTCCCCTTCTGTAGAAGGGGAATTCAGATCGAGAACTGCTTGCAAACACTACCCCGGCCGTTTCACGACCACACCCCTTCTGCAAGAAGGGGAATTTTGCCCCCAGTTCTTTTAAATAAAGGGAATTTAGATCGATTTTTTTGATAATGTTATAAAATCGCCAACCAAGGCATTTCGTAAATTGGTGCTGATGATTTTTAAAATATTGTTTCGCACATATTCTTCGGCAACAACTGTGCCAAAGCGGTTAATAGAAATATCGTAGTTGTCGCTAGCGGTGTTTGAGCCAGAGCCGACAATTTGGTTGGTTTCTAGATTTTTTAAAGTGTAGCTGGTGGTGATGGTGATTCTGTTTCGCCCCGCCGCACCAGTGCTGGTGATGTAGGTTGAGCTGGTTGTGGTGGTGGTTTGTAAAATTAACAAATATTTCGCGGCGATATCGAGTTTATCGGGGTTAAGCAAGCTATATAAACTGCTTTGCAATTCCCAATCGAGTTGAGTTCGTTTTTTTTCAATTTTTATCGAAGCCAGTTGATATGCCAAAGAAGTTGGCAGTTCGTGATCTTTATAAATAACTTCAAAACCGCAACCGCACAGCAAAAACAAAGCTATGAAAACTATTTTTATTGTGGTATTTTTAATTATTTTCATTGTTGAGGGCAGATTGAAGAAATGCCACAAACAACGGATGGGCAGAAAAAGGTTTCGATTTTAATTCGGGATGAAATTGCACACCGATAAAAAACTTATGTTGCGGTAATTCAACAATTTCGGGCAATTTGCCATCGGGCGAAAGACCAGAAAAAACCAAGCCCGCCTCTTGCAATTGTTGTTTGAAATCAATATTCACCTCGTAGCGATGCCGATGCCTTTCGTGAATTAGATTTTGTTGATAAATTTGAAAAGCCAAAGTTTTTGGTTGAAGCAAACAAGGGTAAGAACCAAGCCTCATGGTGCCACCGAGCTTTTCGGTGCTACCTTTTTTGGTGGTTTTGCCAGTTTCGTCTTGCCAATGTTGCATAGTGCTAATAATGTGAGTTCCTTGCTCGTCGTTTTCGCTAGAAGTGGCATTTTTGATGTTTAACACATTTCGAGCAAACTCGATAACCGCCATTTGCATACCATAACAAATGCCCAGATAGGGAATGTTGTTTTCTCGGGCATATTTGATGGTGGCGATTTTGCCTTCGGTGCCATCAATGCCAAAGCCTCCGGGCACTAAAATTGCTTGCAGATTTTTGGGTAGTTTTAGATTTTTGCCTTCTCGAGCATTAACCCATAAAAAATTAACTTTTGTTTTGAGGGCAAAGCCTGCATGGTTTAGAGCTTCGAGCAACGATTTGTAGCAATCTTGGTAGTCGATATATTTGCCGACAATCGCAACATTCACAGTGTATTTTGGGTTGTTAATGGCATCGTTAATGGCTAGCCATTTGCTTAAATTTGGTTCGCTGATTGGTAGATTAAAAAAGTTTAAAATGGCAGTATCAAGCCCGTTTTGATGATAAACAATTGGTGCTTGATAAATATTTTTGCAGTCAGGAGCGGCAATTACCGAATTTGCTGGCACCGAACACATTTGGGCGATTTTTTGCAAATGTTGTGGCTCAATTGTTTTTTCGGCTCGACATAAAATAATGTTGGGCTGAATGCCGATAGAGCGAAGTTCTTTTACCGAATGTTGAGTTGGTTTGGTTTTAAGCTCGCCAGCACTGGCAATGTAGGGAAGCAAAGTAAGGTGCAAAAAAGCACACTTATTGGGCATTTCGTAGGCAAGTTGCCTGATGGCTTCAAAAAAAGGTAGAGCCTCGATGTCGCCCACCGTGCCACCAATTTCGCAGAGCATAAAATCGACCCCGCTGATGTTGTGCAAAATAAAATCTTTAATGAGGTTGGTGACATGCGGAATAACCTGCACTGTGCCACCCAAATAATCGCCTTTTCTTTCTTTTTTGAGTAATTTATCATAAATTTGCCCTGCGGTGATGCTGTCTTCTTTTTTGGCATCAACCCCAGTGAATCTTTCGTAGTGGCCCAAGTCGAGGTCGGTTTCTGCCCCGTCTTCGGTTACAAAAACTTCGCCGTGTTGCAGTGGGCTCATGGTGCCAGGATCGATGTTAAGATAAGGGTCGAGTTTGCGAAGTTTAACCGAAAAACCTTTGGCTTGCAATAAAGAAGCCAAAGAAGCCCCCGCCAAGCCTTTGCCTAAAGAAGAAACAACCCCGCCTGTGATAAAGATGAACTTGGTTTGCATAAATTATTTACCGGTAATGATTCTGTCGACTAATTGTTTAATTGTTGGGATAAAACCGTTAGCATAAAAAGGATCGGTAGCAAATTTATAGGCAGAGTGCCCAGAAAACATCAGTTGATTGGTGATGTCAATGTTAAAACGAATATCTTGCAAAGTTTTTTGGATGCAAAAACTCCGAGGATCGGCTTTTTTGTTGGTGGTGTAGTGCATTTCTGGCTTGTCAGACCAGTTGCTAAAACGGCACTGACTTAAGCAGCCCATACAGTTGATTTGATCGTTAAGAATTTGTTGAGCCTTGGCTTTGTCAACAAAAATCAAGGTTTCGTCGGGAGTTTTTAAGGTTTCGGTGAAACCATTTTGTTGCCATTCTTGGGCTTTTTGTTGATCGGCATTTTTAATATAAACCACTCGGCCTCGGTTGCCAAAGGGTAGGGTGGTGGTAAATTCGCCTTCTGAATTGTTTTTGTAGTCGATTTGCCTTAATTCTCTCGCTTTAAGTTCTAAAATAAAATCGTTTTCGATTGCCGAAGAATAAAAACCGGTGGGGCTAAAGCGATTTAAATAAACATCGCCTTCTTTGAGATTTCGTAAAATGTTTTTCCACTCAGAAGAAATAGGATATTCTTGGGTAAGCATTGGTCGGGTGCCAAATTGAAAGGCGATCAAACCAATTTCGGGATTGTCTAGCCAATGCTCAAAATCTTGCAAATGCCACACTCCGCCCGCCATAATGATTGGCACATTTTGCAAGCCAATTTCGTTCATAAAACTTCGAATTTCGACTACTCGTGGATAGGGATCTTCGAAAGAATTTGGGTTTTCGGCATTAGATAAACCATTGTGCCCACCCGCTCTCCACGGGCATTCGTAGACTACACCGCCTAATAATTCTTTGGCTTTGTGATAGCTTCTTTTCCATAAAGCACGAAAAGCCCGCATCGAAGAAACAATCGGGTAATAATGCACCTTGTATTTTTCGGCAATTTCAGAAAGACGATAGGGCATACCAGCGCCACAAGTGATGCCGTGTATTAGGCCTTTTGCACCTTCTAAAATGCCGTGCAAAATTTGTTCGGCACCGCCCATTTCCCATAGCACATTCATATGGATTCGCCCATTATTGCCAGCAATGTCAGAAGCGATTTTGGCTTGCGAAATGCCCCCTTTTATAGAGTAGTCGATTAATTCTGCATGTTTTTCTCGACGAGTGTGAGTGTGATAAACCAGCGGAACCAGTTGTTGATTTTCGTCGATATAATCGGCATTAACCCCCGAAAAAGTGCCAACGGCACCCGCTTTGGCAAAATGGCCTGCGGTTTTGCCGTTGGTAATGCCAACCCCTTTGCCACCCTCAACAATCGGCAAACATTCGATGCCAGAAATAATTAATGATTTTAATTTGTTTAACAATTGTAAAACTCCAAACTATTAGTAATGCTAAATTTTTGTATAATTTAAAATTATTTATTCTAAAATTGTTTTCATATATTTCAACAACATTTTTTGATTATGCAAAATCTCATTTTTTTTGTGATATTTTTTTTGCTGTGTGGCAATGTTTGGGCACTCAGCCCACAAGAAAGGCTTGCCAACCCCAAGCAAGAACAACAAGCAAGGCAAATTTTTTTGCAAGTAAAGTGCCTCACTTGTCAAGGGCAAGTAATTGAAAACTCCGATAGCGATTTTGCCTACTCGCTTCGCCAATTTATTCGCAAAGAAATTGCCAACGGCAAAAACGAAGCAGAAATCAAGGAGATGCTTATCAAAAACTTCGGCTCACATATTTTAATTAGCTCGCAAAAAAAAGTGTATCTTGTGTTGATTTTGATGCCAGCATTGCTGATTTTCTTGCATTTTTTAGTGAAAAGAAGGTTTTGAATTTTTCTTTTTTAGAATGAGTGGCCGTGAGTTGGTGCTTGGTAGTGTCGGCTAGCAGTTCTCGGTGTAAAATTCCCCTTCTGCAGAAGGGGTGGCGACCGAAGGTCGACGGGGTAGTGTCGGGAGCAGTTCTCGGAGATGTGTGGCTCGAAATAGCATTGTGCCGTGTCTCCCAACACTACCTTGGTCTTTTTTTGCTGTCGTAAAAAAATCCACCCCTTCTAAAAAAGGGGAATTTTGCACCGAGTGCTGGGAAATTTATCTCTTTCTTTGGATTTAGTAATTTATAAATGTGTTATTTTATCTGTAAAACTTGTGTCCAATGGTACCACTCCAGCTTCTGATCCTGTTGGCGATGGTATTGAAGACGGGGTTTTTGTAGCCGCTTTTCCTACTGTTAGTGCTACTGCTACTTCTGCTGCCTCTGGTGACATTTCAGGCTTGGCGAGCTTTTCTGTTTCCGCTTTTCCAAAAGCTGTTTTTATAGCTGCTTCTTGCTTTTCAAATTCTGCTGCCTCTGGTGACATTTCAGGCTTGGCGAGCTTTTCTGTTTCCGCTTTTCCAAAAGCTGTTTTTATAGCTGCTTCTTGCTTTTCAAAATCCCCTTGTGACATATTATCTAAATCTACTAAGAACCCTCTATATTTATTATCTTCACCTTCACCTTCACCTTTATAAAAATGGTTTTTCTTTTCTTTTTCGATGGTTAAGATACCCTTAGTTATTTGTATAGTGAGTGATTCTTGCTTTCTAATTAATTTAGCAACCTCACCAACATCAAGTTTCCCATCCTTTTTTAATTTATCAATATCAACTTTATCAAGGTCAATTTTAATGACATCATATTGTTTCACACCTTCACCTTCTAATTTAGAGCGAGAAAAAATCTCATCTATTTTAACAAATAAAAATTTTTTTCCACTTTCTTCTTCAATGCTAATGTCACTTTGATTAAATCTAACTCCCCAGCCTTTATAAATAGGTGGATTGGGCGATGTGGATGACGAGTAATTGTTTATTGTTTGCTCGATTTTTTGCTTCTTGTCATCTTCTAAGAAGTTAGATATATCATTAAAAAATTTTGTCTTTTTTTCTTCTTCTGTAAAAGTATTTAAAAACAAATACAATAATATGTCGTTATTTTCTTTTTTTGCAAAATTTTCAATACACTCTAAGCCTGTATTTCTAACTTCTAGTCCTTGTGAAATTCTTTTTTTAGCAATGCCTAAAAAAGTAAGAAAATCTAATGAATCAGATGAATCACATTTAAAATGCGTTGTTTCACAAATAAGTAGCTTATCAATTAAATTCTTTCTTTGTGATTCAGTATTATTTGGCACAGTTTGAGTTTGTGTTGCGTCTTGAGGTTTGTTTTCTTGTAATTGTTGTGGTGTAGGTTGATGAGATGCTGTTGACTCGGCTTCCGAAGTACTTGCTGATTGTATCGAAATTTTTTGTAAATCTTGTTGAATATCCTCTTTCAAACTAGAAACAGCTCTCGCTGGTCCTCCATAAGAGGTTATTTCTTTTTTAGCTTTTTCTATGGTATAGTCAGGTGTAACGATCATTCCAAATGCAGGTCCCGTTTCTCTTTCGCTACTTTGACCTACAAGAGCTGCTGCTTGATCATTACCTTCCTTATTAGGTATTTGTTTTATGTTATAGTTTTCTGGGTCGGCTTCGAAAAGGTGTATAAGAGCAGCACTTGGTTTGCCATGGTATGTAAGACCTGAAATAATAGGATTGTCATTTCCAGTTGCCCCATATAACAACTTTTCTTTGTGTTTTTTTTCTAGTTCTTCTAATTTAATTGTTATGTATTTTTGAATTATCTCTAAATATTCTTTTCCTTTTTCTGGAAATTTTTTATCCCATTCCTCTTTTGTCTTATCTGTTACTAAAGAATGTTCTGCGAAACTTTTTCCTGGAACAACACATCTAACTCCTTCTTTTTTTAACCTTTCATTTAAGTATTCAAAACCATATTCTATATGCAAAAGCACAGATTTTAAATCTTCATGTAGTTCATCAAATTTTATAACCATAAAAACCTCACATATTAAAATTAATAAAATAAATATTGTTTGCCAATATAAAACACACTTTATAGTTGTCAACAACTTTTTTTATTTTTTTGCGAGAGAAATATAAAAGCACTCGATGTAAATTCCCCTTTTTTAGAAGGGGTGGATTTTTTTGCGATAGCAAAAAAAGACCAAGGTAGTGTTGGGAGACACGGCACAATGTTAAATTCAAGCGAATTCCTACCGTGGCTTGCCGACACTACCCCGTCGACCTTCGGTCGCCACCCCTTCTGCAGAGGCAGTGTTAAATATCTAGCCATGCATTTTACGATCACCGATAATTAGTTTTTTGTTAAAAAAGAGGA
>Ga0214921_10002436_pt1 | contig 30219 bp, 30 predicted proteins | sample LL1505_MetaG_FD_177992 | JGI IMG/M metagenome (GOLD analysis project Ga0214921, IMG submission 177992) | Freshwater microbial communities from Lake Lanier, Atlanta, Georgia, United States - LL-1505 | ecosystem: Environmental > Aquatic > Freshwater > Lake | place: USA: Georgia | collected...
GATGCAGCAGTCACAGTACCTGTTACACTAGCACTTGATCCGGTTATGACTCCGCCCACCGTAGACGCGGCTGTAACTGTGCCACTAGCACTGACTGAGGTGCCAAACACATTGCCATTGAAATTGCTTGCATTGACGTTGGCACCTACTGTGAGTACGTTTGATGCTTTGTTGAATGTGAATCCAGATACTGCGTTGGCTACTCCTCCATCGTTGAACAACACTTGAGTGTTGGCGCCAGGTGATGTGACTGAACCTTGTATGTTACCAATCAACCAAGCAGCTGTGACATTGCCTGTGGCACTGACATTGCCGCTGGTTAAAATATTTCCACCAGTTACGTTACCGCTCAGCGATGCAGATGTACCAGTTATCACACCACCCACTGTACTAGCGGCAGTGGCAGTACCTGTGACACTAACACTTGATCCGGTAATAACACCGCCCACAGTTGAGGCAGCTGTTTGACTGCCAGTTACGCTTGTTGATGTACCAGTGATTACTCCACCAGCAACACTGGCGGCTGTTACCCCGCCTGTGACACTTGCACTTGATCCAGTGATAACACCACCTACAGTGCTTGCCGCTGTGACTGTGCCACTGGTGCTGATAGCACCTGTGCTTAAAACGTTGCCACCTGTGATGTTGCCAGTAGCACTTACTGTGCCACCTGTAGCCAAGTTTCCACCAGTGATGGTTCCAGTGGCACTTGCTATGCCACCTGTTAATAAATTACCACCTGATACATTGGCTGCTGAACTTATGTTGCCTGTGGCACTTACAATGCCACCTGTGAGAAGGTTACCGGCTGTGGTGTTGCCAGTGACACTTGTGCTTGAACCAGTTATAACACCGCCCACTGTACTAGCCGCAGTGGCTGTACCTGTGACGCTGACACTCGATCCAGTGATCACACCACCCACTGTGCTGGCTGCTGTTTGTGTGCCTGTAACACTAGAACTTGATCCAGTGATTACGCCACCAACCGTGCTGGCAGCTGTGGCTGTGCCTGTGACGCTGACACTCGATCCCGTGATAACTCCACCTACTGTGCTGGCTGCTGTTTGAGTGCCAGTTACGCTTGTTGATGTGCCAGTGATTACTCCACCTGCCACTGAAGCGGCTGTGACACCACCTGATACAGAAGTTGATGTGCCTGTAATTACGCCACCTGCCACTGAAGCGGCTGTGACGCCACCTGTGACACTTGCACTTGAGCCAGTTATAACACCACCCACTGTGCTGGCCGCTGTTACTGCGCCTGTTAGGCTTAAACTTGTACCTGTGGCAGCACCAATGTTGGGTGTGGTTAGGTTTGCACCGGCCTTGACCGAGATATTACCAGAACCATCAAAGGCCGTGGTGTTGTTGTCAACTTTGGCACTGAATGTTTGACCAACCAGGCTCAAACCAGCTGCGGTGTTGGCTGAATAAATCTGTGCTTGGCTGAACTGGGCAAATGTGATATTGCTGGTGCCAAACGTGATGGTTCCTTGTGGGGCATCAACCACATAGGCGCTGCCCAAGTTAACGTTACCGCCCTGTACAAAAAAGTAGTCGTTGATACTGAGCTGTTCTGCGCTGTTAGGACCGTATTCGTCAGCGTCCGAGGCACGTGTGATCACTGTTGCGTTTGACCACACATATATACCATTTTGTACAGCATTGGCCTGATCTTTGACCAAGATCCTTGTGCCCACGGTCTGTACGTTGGCTGTGTCGATGAGGTTGAACGAGCCAGTTGTGGTTAACGTAGCACCAACGCCATTGGCAACACCGTTGGGTTGTGCGTAGGTAACGGTACCGCCTGTGGCAGTGGCCAAGGTAGTAGTGGTAGCCACCTGCACCGCTGGGTGGAAGGTAAGAGCTGTGGAAGCCAGGAGATCAACATAGTATTTGCTGGCCACGTCTGCGTTTTGTTGTGGGGTTAGTTGCACTCCGTTGATGTAGGTATTGTTAAGAACAATGTTGCCTGACGTGGTATCAAGATTTATGTTGCCAGAACCAGCTTTGATTGTTACCGCAGTTGCATTATAAAGTTGTGCCGCATTGACATTGGGACCAGTGATATTGCCTGTGGTACTGACGGTTGAACCTGTAATCACGCCACCAACGGTTGAGGCAGCAGTTTGTGTGCCAGTAACACTTGTAGAGCTACCTGTGATCACACCACCCACTGTGCTGGCTGCTGTTTGTGTGCCAGTGACACTTGTGCTTGAACCAGTTATAACACCGCCCACTGTACTAGCCGCAGTGGCTGTGCCAGTTACGCTGACACTCGATCCAGTGATCACACCACCCACTGTTGAGGCAGCCGTAGCAATACCGCTGGTGGTTACATTCCCAGCAGTTACGTTGCCACTCAGGCTGGCGCTGGTGCCAGTAATAACACCACCCACTGTACTAGCGGCAGTGGCAGTACCTGTGACACTGACACTCGATCCTGTGATCACACCACCAACTGTACTAGCGGCAGTTTGTGTACCGGTTACACTTGAACTTGAGCCTGTGATAACACCGCCCACTGTACTTGCGGCAGTTTGTGTACCGGTTACACTAGAGCTTGAGCCTGTGATAACACCGCCCACTGTACTTGCGGCAGTTTGTGTACCGGTTACACTAGAGCTTGAGCCTGTGATAACACCACCTACGGTACTGGCCGCTGTGACTGTACCGCTGGCACTGACCGAGGTGCCAAACACATTGCCATTGAAATTGGCGGCGTTGACGTTGCCACCCACAGTGACCAAATTTGATGTTTTGTTGAATGTGAATCCGCCGGTGGCATTGGCTGTGCCGTTGTCGTTGAATATGACCTCGGTGTTGGCACCAGGTGATGAGATTGAACCTTGGATATTACCAATCAACCAAGAGGCACTTACGTTACCGCTGGCAGTTACGTTGCCAGAAACACTGACACTCGATCCTGTGATAACACCACCCACTGTGCTTGCGGCAGTTTGAGTGCCAGTTACAGAAGTAGAAGTTCCAGTGATCACTCCACCCACTGTAGACGCGGCTGTTTGTGTGCCCGTTACCGATGTTGATGTGCCGGTGATAACTCCACCAACGGTTGAGGCGGCAGTGGCAGTACCTGTGACACTAACACTTGATCCGGTGATAACACCACCCACTGTGCTTGCGGCAGTTTGAGTGCCAGTTACAGAAGTAGAAGTTCCAGTGATTACTCCGCCAGCAACACTGGCGGCTGTTACTCCACCTGTGACACTTGCACTTGAGCCAGTTATAACACCACCCACAGTGCTGGCCGCTGTGACCGTACCGGTTACACTGACATTGGTGCCTGTGTGATTGGTTGCTTGTACGTTGCCAAATGTGGCATTGCCAGTTCCGCTAACAGTACCGCCAGTGGCTATGTTGCCACCTGTGATGGTGCCTGTGGCTGAAATCAAGCCCGGTGTGAGCAGATTGCCACTAGTGACGTTGCCCGTGAAATTGACGGCGCCAATGATGTTGCCAACCAGGCTGGTTGTGCCTTCAACTATGGCATTGCCTGTGTGCAGATTGGCATAAGAACTAATGGTAAATGTGGTGTTGGAAACTGTGGTGGTGCTGAGTGCGGTTACGAATTCTTTTTGGCTTTCTTTCCAGGCCAACACCGCAGAGTTTTGGCTTCCGCGCAGACCAATGGTACCAATGTCCAGTGTGGGTGCGCCCGAGGTTTGTCCATCGGCCAAGGTGATCAAAGGATCCAGGATCAAGGTATTGACTGTGTCTACCGCAGTGGTAGTTCCGTTGACTGTCAAGTTACCCGAAATAGTAAGATCAGAACCATAGGTCAAATTGTTGGCGATCTTGGTAGAAGTGATCGAATAGTTCTGCAGTTTGGCCGCAGCATTGACACCTACCAGAGTATTACCTGCAATAGAGTCTGTGATCTGATTGTTATTAATTCGTGTGACTGGCATTTTTATCTCCGGTTGCCATTTTGTACCACCATTGATGACCATGGTCATCAATTCTAAATTGTTAGTCCGTGAAAATCCACGGGCTATGACTTATTTATCAGGGCCCGGATATTTTGGATATTACAACACTGATTTGGAAGATATTCGCTCTGGAGCGACGGTGTTGCTAATCAGACAGCAGTGGTCTATTGGAAGGATATTGTATTTATACAGCTTTGGAAAATATAGAAATCAGCCCAGAATTTTTACAGGAATCTAATGTCTATGACATCGCTGGGTGCTGGTGCTTCAGTAAACACCAAATTGACGCTGGGATTTGGACTCATGTTGTAGCTCTGGCCCGGAATTTGTGTGATACCGTTGAGCATGATCAAGGCAGCTGCTGTGGTAGTTGAACGATCCAAGGTAAAAGTCGTGGTTGATCCATCGCCGTAGATTATTTGATTGGTCACTCCGCCCACCACTGTGTCCCACTCGGAGCCATCATAAACTTCAAGTCTACCCAGGGTAGAATTAAATCTCACGGTGCCCGTGGTTGCTGGACTTGGACGCTGGGCAGTGTTGCCCACTGGAACAGCTAGGCCTGTTGTTGTGTTGACGTAAACTATGCCTGTGCCTGTGGGCTGTAGCACCACATTGCCAATGGTAGAATCTGTGGTTATGGTAGTGTTGGCTAGGCGCAGATTGGCCAAACTTGCTGTGACAGCCTGTATGTCGCCGTTTGAGCGTAAATTTCCGCCGGTGACATTGCCGGTGGCCGTGATTAGTCCGCCTGTGGCTATATTACCACTAGTGATGTTACCGGTGGCACTGACGGCGTTGGCTGTGACCACATTGGCACCGGTGATGTTGCCACCGGTTAAGATTATATCGCCGCCTGAGCCCGAGGTAACAACATTGCCAGCAGTGATGTTTCCTGTGACTGTGACAGCGTTGCTGGTCTTGTCAAATGTGAATCCAGCACTGGCATTGGCTGTGCCTGCGTCATTGAATATGACCTCGGTGTTGGCACCCGGTGAACTGATATTGCCTGAAATGTTACCAACAAAATTAGCGGCATAAACATTGCCGGCTGTGCTGACGTTGCCAGCCGTGACGTTGCCAGTGGCAGAAATCACGCCCGTGGTCAGTATGTTACCCCCACTCACATTGCCAGCAACATTGAGATTGGCTATGTTGGCTGTGGCATTCACTGTGAGTAAATTGCCCGCTGTGTCGAAAGTCAAATTGGCACTGGCACCAAAATTGTTGTTGTCGTTGAATTGGATCTGTGTGTTTGATCCTGCAGGTTGTTGCAGGTCCCAGGGCACTCCGTTGGCATACAGCAGGTTATCGGTGAGCAGATTTCCTGTGGCTATGTTACCAGCAGTGCTGAGATTTCCAAGAATCACATTGCCAACCACTTCAAGCCTGGCAGTGGGCGAATTGGTACCGATTCCCACATTGGCATTGGCAATAGCGATATCTATGCCATCTCGTTCAAGAACGCTTGATAGTATTTGCCCTTTTACGTAGTTGACTGCCATGGATTATCCTTGTATAGGATATTTAGCGTTAATTGTCTGTGTGGATTATGTTGATGGGCACTGTGTTGGGCGGTGCCGAAGTAAATGTGATATCAAATCCACCGTCCACAGTGTAGGCCGTGGTGGGTTCTTGATAGATTGATCCAACAAACACTATGATTTGCTCTGCACTGCTTTCGGCTTCGCTCATGTTAAACACTGTGGTAGATCCATCACCAGTGAAACTGTCAACGTTGTAGCTGATGCTACCACCAGCACTGAGACTGCTCCATACAGAACCATTGTAAAATTCTACTAGACCCGATGTGGTATTGTAGCGGATCATGCCAAATGTGGGATATTCGGGTCTTGTGGCTGCTGACCCTGTAGGCAAGACTACTCCGGTGCTGCCAGACTGTAACCGTCGATTTTTAACATAGTATCCCATTAGATTGTGGTATAGCTGACCACTGCATTGAGATTACCTGTGGAATTGGCCACAGCTTGTATGCTGTCGTTGTTGGACAACAGCAGTTTTTCACCAGCAGCATAGATTTGATAGGTGTCAAATCCAGTGAGTTCTACGTTGGTCAAGATCAAATTTTGCGCATTGGCAGTGTTGCCAGCTGGTACTGCATGCACATTGGCAGAGACTGTGTTGGCTGTGTAGTTGTTTAGAGTCAGCCAAGTGATAGCTGTGTTGCCACCGCTTACATAAATGTTGCCCACTGTGTTGCCTATGTTTGATGTTGCTATTGACATGTCTGTTCCTTAAAATATGATTGCAAATACTATGGCCTTGCTCTTGCTGACCAATTCGTCATTAGCACTTGCGCTGGTAAAATACAGGCCAGTGCCGCCGGCACCAACCACATTACTATACAGTGCCACAGCATTGGCCACATTGGCCGGTGTCGCACGATTACCAAATATCTGGTGCCCTAGCAGAGTTAGTTTGTTGGTGCTGTAGTCAAAGGTTAAATTTGCGCTGGCTCCAAATGCGCCGCTTTGATTGAACTGTATTTGCGTGTCGGATCCTGCCACTGTGCCTGCACCGCCTGCGGACAAGTTTGCATAAGCAGCTATAGGAACACCGTTGGCATATACGCTACTGCTGATCTGCCAGGCATTGGCACTCACATCAAATCGCAAACCCGCATAGGCTGTGTTGGCCACCTTGGTAGCTATCAGGCCCATGTCGTTGACTGTGCCGGTGTTGTTGGCAGCAACAATTATGAATGCATCATTGACTGCAATTTCGCTGACATAGGTCACGTTACCAGAGATGTCCAAATTGCCATCAATGTAGATGGTGCCTTGTCCGCTGTCAACTGTGATATACCAATTGTCGCTGATATTTTTGTAGCTAGCCATTAAAGATCCTTTTTGTTATTTATGCGGTCCAAGAAGGTGTGCAAGTCAAGGTGTGAAAGATTATTTATAGTGGCAAAATCTTTGACCGTGGCAGTTGTTGGGCTTTGTATCCGCACAAACTGCACTTGCCTGTGATCATGCATGATTTTTGTCAATTGTTTCATCCAATTTCCAGTGAACGTGGGCGGAGCATGGGAGGGTTTATAAAACTCTGTGCCGGCATACAAGTTGTTGATGGTGTTGTTGGCAGTGGGGCCCATGTCAAAACCCAGCAAAAATATGCGACGGTGTCCGTCCTTGGCAGCTATTCCCACGGCCAAGGGTCCACTGCTGTATCCAAAATAGTCCTCGGGCACGGCCCGAGCGCCCAGTCCTTCTATGGGTTTGCGAGTATGGAATCTGTGATTTAAACTGTAGCCTGAGTTTTGTATGTGTTCGGCTATGGGGCGATCTGTGGCAATCAAAACATCAGGAGTAAACTCTCTATACAAGGCATTGCATCCATAGATTTTTCCATAGGCTTTTAGCGTTTCCAAGTCTATGTCTTTGCGGCCGGTGCCGTTGCCAAGTACGAATGCTGTGGTCATAAAAAATCCCCACTGTACTTAGTGGGGATTTTGTTGGCAACAACAGGATTATGATGTCCAGTCGTTGAGTTGCGCCATGCTGAGGGTGCCGTTGCTGTTTTGGTTGGTACCAGCCCAGGTCGCTGTTTCTGCGCCCGATTTGGCAAACTGTTCGCCATCCACAAAGAAGTTGGCAGCATACTCAATGTCGTCAACCACTTGATCAGCATTCCAGACGTCTCCAGTGTCGGCATTTCCGCCGGTGGCGCCACCAAAGAAGTCTTGCACAAACTTGTTGGTCAGCTTGCTGACTCTTGTGCCTGTGCTGTCGCCTACTGTGATTACGATGTTCATATTACCAGCACTGGGTGTGGCTTGATTTTTGAGCACGCACTGACCAACCAAGAAACAGTTACCGTTGCCCGAGTTGGAACCGTTGGCAGTAGCTGTGAAGATAGTGCCCACACCATAGCCGGCAGGTGCTCCAAACAGACTCCAGTTTGTGCTACCCACTGTGTTGATGTAGTAGCTGGCACCAGCTACAATGCTTTCATCTTGCACGGTTGTGCCTGAGCTCATGACCAAGAACTTGTGTGAGCCTTTTTGGCGCAGGATTACGCCTGTGGTTGAACCTTGACCCGAGCCGCTGGGCAAGGCGATGTTGACTGTGACCTTGACCACCGGATAGGTTGTGCTCACAGCACCGCCACGATTACCACCTACTACGCCAGTGAAGGGCAAGGGTGTGGTTTGAGGTTGTGGTAATACCACCGTGGCTGTTTCCATTGATGTTGGAGCAGCAAATGGAGGATAAGCCTGATCTATTGCTACAGCCTGAGCTGTGGGGCCTGTGGTAAAAATACCAGACATGGCGCTATATTTTTGAATTTTGAGAGGACGTCCCATTTTTGTTTTCTCCTTAAAGAAGCCCAATGTGGGTTCTAGCCACTACGCGGTGGGGTTAATCACCGCATAAAACGCAGGATTGCGTTGACAAGTATTTATGGTCCGACAAATATTTTGGGCAGTTGAGCGCAAATTAAATAGAACCATGCACACAGAAGAACTCATAGCCCTGGGCAATCAGGCCCGAGAAGACAACGATCCTGAAACTGCCTTGCAATACTATGCACAGGCCTTGACGCAAGATCGCAATTCGGCCAGTGCATTCAACAACTATGGCAATGTGCTACGCGAGTGCGGTGATCCCCAAGGTGGTATACCATTCTTGCTGAGAAGCATAACCCTGGCGCCCGAACACCCTACCGCTAGATTCAATCTGGCAGTGGCGTTGTTGTTGAGTGGAGACTACGCCCAAGGATTCAAGGCCTACGAAAGCCGCTGGAACTACGAACACCTAGCTGGCACTTTGCCCAATTGGCCACAGCCCAGGTGGACTGGACAAGACCTACAAGGCAAAACAGTTTACATCATGGGTGAGCAAGGTCATGGTGACAACATACAGTTTGTGAGATTTGTAGGTGATGTGGCGGATCGTGGCGCCAAAGTTGTATTGGCAGTGAATCAAAGTTTGAGACCTTTGTTCCAGGGGCCCAGCATACCTCACATCGTGTGCGACGGCGAGGCCTTGCCTGAGTTTGACTACTGGATACCTATAATGAGCATACCCGGAGTTATAGGCACAACTCTAGAAAACCTAGCGCAGGTGCAGTATTATTTGACAGCAGATAAAACTCTGGAACGGCAATGGCAACAACGCCTGGGTCCAAAAAAACGACTGCGTGTGGGATTTTGTTGGTCGGGTCGACGTGACACCTGGATCAACCGTCACAAAGGCATGCCTTTTGATACCATGTTGACATTGATAAAAAAGAATCCAAACTACGAATGGGTCAACCTACAGTGCGATTGTACCAACGAGGAAGAGGCAGCCTTGGTAGCCGCCGGAGTCACGGCTTATCCAAATAGCATACAGAGCTTTGCTGATTCTGCTGCCTTGATCATGCACATGGATGTAGTGCTCAGCGTAGACACTGCTGTGGCTCACTTAGCCGGTGCATTGGGTCGACCTGTGTGGGTCATGCTGAGTCATTTTGCATTGGATTGGCGCTGGCTGTTGAATCGTGATGACAGTCCATGGTATACCACAGCTCGGCTGTTTCGTCAACCCGCTATGGGCGACTGGCACTCAGTCACAGAAAAAATACACAAGTTTCTTAGTTGGTATAAAATTTAAGCCAACAAAAAAGCACCTTGCGGTGCTTTCTTGCCTTCCCATCCCTGGGTAGTTTTTGTTTCTTCTCTGATTAGGAGAATGACAAGTTTTGAACTGCGATCTCGCCAACATAGTCAGCTGCGTTACCAAAGCTGGATGCTGTGTTGGTCAACTCAACGAAGCCATAACGTGTCATGAATGATACGACTGGTTCAAATGTTGATGGATCAAGAACAACACCGCTGCTCATTAAAGGAATATATGGGCAATAGAACGCGGCAGCATCTGCCTCGCTTGTGCCTTTATAACCTACCAACACAGAAGCTGTGTCAGAAGCGTAGCTGTTTACAAACACACGCATTGCACCGTTCAATGTACCAACAAACTTGGTGTTTGTAGGTGCTTCAAATGTGCCTTCTGTTGTGCGAGCAAAAGCTGATGTTGTTGCGGATTGCAACACTGTCAAACTTGCTGGAGATACTACAGCCCAGTTACCAGCGCCACGACGTGTACGCTGAGCGATCAAGTTAGCAACGCGGTTGATCAACACTGCCAAAGCGGCATGCTCATCACCAACGAATGTTGCTGTACCAGATACTGTTGCTTGGTTGTATGTATACTCTGTAGCAGCCAATGTGCTCAAGGATAATAAAATCTCTTGATCGATCTCAGCTGTGATCTCTTGTGCAAGAGCAGCCATGATTTCAGCTTCTACATCGATACCGTGCATGGCTTGTGCATCTTGAGCAGATTCAAATGTCCAACGAGCTTGTAACTTGCGTGTCTTAGCTTCAACAGCTTGTTTTAAGATTTGTACGGAAATTTGCTTACCGCCTGTGCCTTCCATGGTCGCTGTGTTGTTACCTGTGTAACCTGTGGCTGTTCCAGTAGCCTGTGGTACAGTGGAGTAAGCTGTAGCGATTGTGAATGGGCTCAAAGCTTCAGAACCAGCTGCAACGCTTGTGGCGGCTGCGGATTGGTCATTCAAGCTCTGTGCATAGCGAACACGTAATGTGTGGATTTGACCAACAGGACCTGTCATTGGTTGAACACCAACTAACTCGTTAGCGATAACGGTTGGCATAACACGACGGATCACTGGCAGAATCACACGGTTTAATGTAGCGATGTTGCCAGATACTGTGGAACCAGAAGAAGCGTTCTCACGCAAGTACTTCTTGGTATTTTCAAGGATTACGCTCATGGAAGTACGCTTGGAGCCAGATAAACCCTCCAAGAGTGCGTCTTTAGTTTCGTCCCAACGACCTTCTAATAATTCTTGTGACATTTAAGTCTCCTTATAATTATGTCTTGGATTACAGCCCTGCCAAACGCTTTAGATCGATCACGTTGGATTGTTCTTCCACCTGATCTGCATCTGGACTGCGGGCAGATTTATCGCCAGTTGCTACGCTTACAGATTCTGTGATCACTTTACGGGCTTTCACAGTGCCTTCAGCGAGGACAGCTGGTAGATACTTTTCAAAAGCATTGGACAAACGTGTTGTCTGTACGCTTTCGAGCAAGTTCTTCATGATTTCGCGCTTCTCTTCATTGAGAGGTGCGAGCAATTCTTCCATGGCGTTTGCACGCTGATTGGATTCCTTGATCATGCGGATCTCGCGTTCTTTTGATTCAACGAGAACTTTTGCTTTCTCGGTGAACTTGACGGCTTCAGCCAACTTGGCATCCTTGGTTGCGATGATATCGTGCAACTTGCGTACTTCAGCTTTCTCATTGAGATGAGTTGCGCCAAATTCTGCGGCGTATGCTTCAAAGATTCTGCGACCAAAATTGTTCTCGCGAGCAACTTGGATGTCTTCTTTGAGTTGGTTGAGTTCAGCCTTGAGATGTGTGCTAACAGCCGTGGACATTTTCTGGGCGGATTCTGTGACGAATTTAGCCTTGAGTTGTTCCAACTTGGCGCGAGCTTCTGCCACCAGACGCACTTTTGTCTCTACGACATCACGTTTGTCTTCGGCAAATTCTTGAATCTCGCGTGCAAGAGCATGAACAACGAACTTTTCTAATTTTTCAATTCCTTCGTTGTGTGTCTTGCGATCTTTGCGCAGTTCGCCAATTTCTTCAGCCAGTTTGGTGATCATGAAGTTGTTGAACTTAGTAGCATCTTCTTTGATCCGGGCTTGGAACTTGACGCGGTCTTCGGCCAGTGCTTGCTTTTCAGCAGCCACTGCTTGAAGTTCTGCGGCTAGACCTTCTGTTACCATACGATCCAGGGCTTCTACCATCACTTGTTTGTCGTGCTCGTAGCGTTGCGCAAACTCTTCGCGGAGTTCTGCACGTACTTGTTCGCGAGCTTCATTTAACTTGGTTTCCCAAGCCTCAGTAATTTCTTGCTGAGCTTCTTCGCTTAACAGTTCGCTATCTAGTAACGGTTTAATAGCATCTTGCATGCTTATTTCTCCTAGATTTTGAGACCACGTATCAAGCGCATTACTTCGCTTTTTACGTATCTCTGTGCTTTGCCGCTCTTGGCTGGGTCCTTGAACATTTCCAACAGTCTAGCTCCGCCGGCATGATTTAACAGGCCTTCGTAGATTGCTGTGGGATATGCATTGGGGGCGCTGGGCTGAGCGACCACATCTACAGTGACAATTTCAAAGTCACTGACATGTCCGTTGGCGTCGTTGACGTTGCCGCTGCCACGACTGCTAACACCTAATTTCACACCGCTTGTGAGCATGGTTTTGACCAGCTCGCCCATGGGTGTGGGTAATATCTTTAATTTTCCATAACCTGCAGGGCCATCCATCCACATTTTTTCAATCATGTGACTCACACGATCCAGGTTGATCTTCAAGTCTTCTGGGTGGTCTACTTCACCCAAGACTGAATGACCAGTGGTGATCTGTTCGTTGATGGTGTCTACTGCCTTGGCTATTTCGTTGACAGGATATACTCGTTCGTTGGCGTTGCGAACACCGCCCTCAATGCAGATGCCTTTGAGGTACAGGTTCTTGCCAGATCCATCTGCGGCTTCCTCAGACAAGATTTCTGCTCTTGCCTGAGTGAAGCTTAGATGTTCTCTTAGATAGCGAGCCATATCTAACTGTTAAGCCTTGGGAAATGGAGTTTTTGTGTTTACACCAGTGGCTTGTGCAAGGTGTGGCTTGGTAGCTGGTGTCATTTTCTTGTCACCAGTAGCAGGCGTATTTTGCACTTTGCCGATCAACTCACCAGCTTTGGGAGCTGGGCGACCTTCGGCTGTGTCACCAGTCATTTTTACAGGACTGGCTACAGCACCTTTGGCGCCACTGTTGTTGGCATTGGTGCTTTTGGTGTTTGTTCCGGCTGGTTCAGAAGTCACAGGAGCAGGAGCTTTGGCCAGGTTAATAGCTTCCATCATGCCCATTTCAATTTCTTCTGAATCAGACTCTTCCTCTTCTTCGCCGTCCATGTCAAAATCGGCTGTTTCTGTGTCGTCCATTTCTAAGTCGTCACCGCCCATTTTGTCACCAACTGCGTCGCCGCCTTCGTCGCCCATAAGGGATTCAAATTCAGCCATGAGTTCGTCTAATTTGTCTTCTAGATCAACCACGCGATCTTCAAGATCTTCGTCGCCTTCGCCTTCTTGCATTTCCATGCCTTGTTCTTCAGCGTCAATGTCGTTCATGAGTTCTTCTTCGTCGGCCATCGTGGACTCTTCCATCTCTTCGTCTTCTTCTTCGTCCATGCGCTCTTTACGATCTTTTTTGTCGTCGTACTCGATGTCTTTGGTGACTTTTTCGCCGGCTTTTTCAGCTTTTTCGTCTTCGTCATCAGTGGACTCGGCTTCTTCTAACGCTTCCTCTTCTTCTTCAGTCATGAGGTTTTCGTAGATTTCGCGTGACTTTTCTACCACGATATCGTGGAAAAGTTCTTTGGCTTTCGCCTCTTCGTCGTTGATCACGTATTCGATCAACTGTTCAAATTTCGATGTCATATTATCTCCTTCGTAGGTTATGGCTCGTGATAATATTTACATATTATCAGAAATATTGGTGTATTTGAGGTGGAAAACTGGAGGTTTTATGACTGCAATATTACAATGCAGGTGCCGCAGGCGGCGGTGCATACTGCTTTTTGATTTGCTTGAGTTTTTCTTTGTATTCAAAACTTCTTACATCGTTCATTTGACGTAGTTTGTTCAACTGTTTCAAAGTCAAGCGTGTCTTGCGCAGATCGCCCAGCCTGGGTTGGCTGTTGTCCTGACTGACATCTTGATAGGCTTCAGGGCTGCGCTCGTAGATTTCGTTGAGTATCATGTGAGTATTTATACGCCAGGTATGCCAGCAGGTGCCGGTGTACCAGCTGTGCCAGCGGTTCCGGGTGCTGTGGTAGGTGCTCCCGGTACTCCACCTTGTGCTATTCCAGCCTCGGCGCCTAGTTCAGCACCAGCCAGTTCTTGTCCTGCGGCTATGTCGCTTTCTAGACCTGCAGGCGTGATGCCTATGGCCCGCAGATCTTGCCCTTGCGTGGTGGTCATTTCAGGTTCGTCGCGCTCTTCCTTCCACATCTGTTCGTTTTCCAAGATTTCTTCGTCGGACAGGCCTAGATAGCGTTTCATCATAAAACGTTTGCTGAGATACGGCAAAGGTTCCAGGCTGGTAAATGCCTGTATGCGGCTGGTGTCTAATTCGGCCTGACGATAGCTGGCAAAATTCTGTGGTTCACACAAGTTGATGCTGAACAGACCTGCATCAATGTTGAAACCTCTCCAACGCAGGAACATCTTGAATTCGTCGTCCAGTTTCTGCATGATCAAGCCTTGCAGACGCTCGCAATATTGGTTGAAGCGATATTCTTGTATGAGTGCAGTACCTACTCGACCATCGTTCATGGCTCGATCTGAGTCGTCGGGGCCAGTGGGCAAGTAACTGCTGGGCACACGCAGGCCTCGGGCCATTTTGTTGTTAAAGTATTTTAAATCGTCAATTTCGCCCAGATTGGCGCCGCCGGGCAGTGTAGTCACATCCGAACCTTTGCTGTCTGCACTGACCGGAAAGAAATAGTCTTCGTTGATACTGAGAGGATTGTAGCTGGCATCCATCATGTTGGCTCCGCCACCGGTGTTGGTAGGAATACGACGCTGATGCATTTCGTTTTTGACACGTTCCACAAACTGCATGGCCATGTGGCTGGGCATGTTGCCCACGTCGATCTTGAATATCCTGCGTTCTGGAGCACGTTGAACCCGATAGATCAGCACAGAATCTTCCAACAATTCCTTTTGCTTGAATACCTTGAATATGTTTTCCAAGATACTTTGTCCAAATGGCCAGAAAAAGTCAAGTCCTTCGTTCAAGCTGAGATGTACCACATGTCTAGCATCAATACAGGTTTCGTTCATGGCCTGTGTGAATCTGCTGTTGCCTGTTCCGCCTCCAGCACCGCCATAGCCACCACCATTGGGTGCTGTGTAGTTGTTTTGTCCGGCTACGCCTGTAGCACGGCTTACATAGTAGTCCGACGTGGTCTTTTGTGCCACGCTCATGTTTTGAAAATTGGGGTTGATATCTCTGATGATGTACTGCTCAGGTCGCTTGCCCTCGCTTTCATTCACAATAACTCTGGCTACCTTGACCATGTCTACCCACATCATTTCAAAGGTTTCTGGGTCACGCACAAACACCTGATCGCCATACTTGATAGTGTTACGGAACAGTTTGAATATGCGCTGATCCAGCTTGTTGAGCTTGGTCCACTGTTGCAGTTGTTTCTTAATGATGTCAACTTCGTGATCGGTGGGTTTGTCGTTGAACTGTATTTCAAATGGAGTCTTGTTGTCTTGATTGACCTGTGTTGAAAATTCTGCTATGATGTCCAAACAGGCATTGACTTCCGAATCGCAGTCCATGTTTTCATACTGATTGTAGCGTTCAATACGATTAGGATGTCCGCTGTAGACTTCGGGCAAGCGTGACGCATAGTTGCGGAACGCAAAATCATTGGGTGTGCCTGTGCCATCAGCATAGCCCACTCCAGTTTGTCTGGGATAATTTGGAAGTCCAAATTGATTTTGTCCAGAGATCGGACTGAGTTGGCCGCCGGTGTTGGCAACCTTGAAATACTTTTTCCACCCAGGTTTACGGGTATTTTGATTATCAGCCATGGTAGTATATTTACCGTGACCTAGGTACTATACTGCATTATTTTTGTTGACACACTGAGTTGATTCTTCAAGACCGATACCATTTCATCCAGTTTGTCTAGTTGAGCTTGCATTATATAGCTGTCTGACATGCCAGCTGCTGCTTGCTGTGCTGTGGTATTCAGTGGCACCACTGCCTCGGTTCCGTGCATGGTCAGATTGGGTTTATAACCACTCATTGGTCCTGACAATATGGCGCCCTGGGCGGCACTCACTTCTGCATGTATATGATCTCCGGTGGCTATGGAACCATTGGGATTGACCTGACCTTTTTGTTCATACTGTGCAAAGCTCACACCGGCCATGCTCTTGATCATGCCCAAAACGCTTTCATACTTGGTAGGATCATTTAGCACTATGTCTAGTGCCCGGCCTGCTTTGTGTTTAGAGTTGGCATCACGACCTGTGTCATTTAGCCCGCTAAAATATTTTAAATCTCCGCCCAACTTGTCTTGAATCGTGTAGGCCAGAGCCACTAAGGCTTCTGAGGAGCCGCCGCCTGCTACTGATTCTGCGCTTTTGAGTTTGAGTCCGGACGTGTCTGTTCCTCGCCCAGCTGGTGCTGCTGTGCCGGCTGTGGGCACTTCCATTCCGGCCATGCTGCCACCAGCATCAGTGCCGGCACCACCAGCTGTGGTGGCTTGTGCGGCAGCTGTGGCTGCTTGAGCTTTCTTTCTGCTGGGCAAGAAACTGGTGAGATATTCCACGCTTTCAGTCAGCATTTGCATGGCCTTGGTAGCTGGATTCACGCCCAGATTCACAAAGCTCTGTAGATTTTGTGCTGTCCTGATCTGGCTGTCACGCATCTGACCTTGAGATTTGGTGGCACTGTCAAATCCTGCGCCGGCCTTGTCTACATCATTGGTTATGTTTTCTAATTCTTTTGCAAACGGATCTATGCCTTTGTTGCCCAACATCATCAGGCTTCTGGTAGAAAGTCCAATCTGTCCTCCTACCTGTGCCACTTCTTTGGTGATATTAATCATTGGCCTCGAAGAGTCGCTAAGAAGTTGCATGGCTTCTGCAGCCGTCATTCCAGCGGCCAGGGATTCCTTATTGATTCTTGCTGATTGTCCTTGTGTGCTGAGCAACAAGTCTGTGGTGCCGGTTATAGCTCCACTAACATTAGAAGCTATCTCCAATGCAGCTTTTTTATCAACAGCATACAATTGATTGAAGAGCTTCATTGCTTCTTTTTGTGCATCCACGGGCAAGTCCATGAGCGAGGCATAGAACGCATCAATGTTCAAGGCTTCTTCTCGCTGTGCTTCCATTTCCTCGCGAGTCTGTCCAGTCAAGCGAGTAAGGATCTCCATCTCTCTTATGTAGGCTTGGCTGCCCTTGATCAGATCCTGTGTGCTGCGTCCACGCAGTTGCCCCAGTGCACCTTCTTGTTTGTAGAAACCAGCCATGCCATTGTTGATGTCATCAACAGTCATACCCAAATTAAAGAAATACTTCCTGATGTCAGCGGTCTGGAGACCAGCACCAATGTCCATGAACTGTTTGGCGCCTTCCACTGCACTGGAAGAAAACAAACCAATGTTCTTGCTGTTGTTGGCCAACAAGGTGCCAAGGTTGCCTAGCTGATCTACGGTGTAGCCCATCTTGACCGCAGATTCAAACACCTGGGTCATGGCTTCGGCACCTATGGTGCCAGATCTACTGATCTTTTGATAGCTTTCGTATAGTAGGTCGCTTTGTTTGTTGGCCGCACCCACAAACATGGCCACGGCCTTGGTAAACAAGCCAACAGCAACGCCGGCTGGACCAAATTTCATGGCATAGGCAGCTACAGCATTGGCACCGGAGTCTAAGGAATCGTTGAATACCGCAGCACCTTGCTTGCCGGCATACATGTCTTTGCCCAGAGCTTTGAAACTGGTGCCCAATTGGGCCATGCTGGCCCGGAGATTGGCGGTGTAGCCCTTGACACCGGCCTGGGCATCTTTCTGGGCTTCGGCATAGTCTTTGGCCGAAATATAGCCAGCCTCAAAGTTCTCCTTCATGGCCCGGAGATACTTTTCAAATTCTTCTGGGGAGGTGAATTCTGCCATAATTATATTTATCGAGGATTTTTATGACGCCAAACAACCCCTTAAAGCAGTATTTTAGACAGCCCAGCATCTACATCAGATTGCCCAGCAACGGAGAACATTATCCGCCAGGCACGTTGGACATGCCGCCTAACCGTGAGATTCCGGTGTTGCCCATGACTGCCGTGGACGAAATCACCTATCGCACCCCTGACGCCCTGTTCAATGGTTCTGCCATGGTTGGTGTGATCCAAAGTTGCATACCCAGCATAAAGAATGCCTGGGCCATACCCAGCATGGATGTGGACACCATCCTGGTGGGCATACGAGTGGCCAGCTACGGACACAGCATGGATCTGACCAGCCAGTGCCCTAAATGCAAGCACGAGCATGATATCAGTGTAGACTTGCGCATGGTTCTGGACAACTTGAAAACTCCTGACTATGCCCAAAGCATACGGCACGGCGACCTGGAATTTTTCTTCCGTCCCATGACTTACCAAAATCTCAATGACAACAATCAAATGCAATTTGAACAACAAAAATTGATGAGCTTGTTGCCCGACAGTGATCTTCCCGAAGCAGAAAAAATTGCCAGTATCACTGACGCTTTGAAAAAGATCACATCAATAACCATCGACGCCTTGTGTCAAAGCATAGGCGCGGTAAAAACACCACAAGCCTTGGTCACTGAGCCAGAATTCATAAGAGAACTCATGCAAAACTGCGATCGCAAGGTGTTCAACAGTGTGCGTGATCATATCATAGCTTTAAAAACAGCTGCCGAGCTGCAGGCTTTGAAAATGACCTGCCCTGAATGCAAGAACAACTACGAGCAAGGCATGACCTTGGACATGACAAGTTTTTTCGAAGCCGCCTCCTAGTCCTGGATTCTGACCAAATTTCCAAGATGCTGGATGACATGGACAAAGAAGCAGACAACATCCGGCGGGAGGCACTGAAAATGAGCTGGTACATGCGTGGCGGACTGACCTATGAACAGGCCATGAGTCTCAGTGCCACCGAACGTGAAATAATCAGCGGCCTGATCAAAGAGAATCTTGAGACCACTAAAAAGTCAGGCCTCCCTTTCTTTTAAAAAATGTTAAATTTAGAAACTGTCACCTACGACATAGAACGCTGGATCGCAAACTTTGTAGAAGTTCCGCACCAGGCTCTGGGTGGCTGGGCCCCGTGTCCCTATGCTAGAAAAGCAAGATTAGATCGTGACTTTGAAGTCAGGTTGGGCGTGAACCCGTATTTTGATTTGAAAGTTGTTGCCCAGACTGGCATTGCCAAAAGCGTGGTGATTTTTGTTTATGAATCAACAGCTTACAGCTACGAGCACTTCCACGCTCACATCAACTCAGCCAATCAAGAATTTTTGTTGTCGCAAGATTTGTTGGCCCTGGAGGACCACCCAGACGCACCTGAAATAGTCAACGGAGTGAGCATGAATCAGGGCACCTATGCCCTGGCCTTGGTGCAGTGTCTCAGTGACCTGGATCAAAAAGCACGACTCATGGCAAGCAAAGGATTTTACAAGACCTGGCCTGAAGAATACTTAACTGACCTGTTTCGACACCGACGGGATCCCAGGTCATGACCTACCAATTTGCCAGAATAGATTTGACCAAGACCACATACCAGCCTTTGGTAAGTTGGGAATATCTTCGTGAACCCAATATCCCTGTGTTGCAAGACATATATCGTACTTACTGTATCTACAAGCACTTTGCCAGTGTCATGCCTTTGTTTGACAGTCAATTTACCGATGCCATGACTGATGTGATTGGATATAGAGAACAGGGTCAGCTAGTGGCTTTTAGTTTGATGAAACGCTACGATGATAAAAATGTATTAGCCAGTCAGTTTGCGTGGACCTATCACAATCCACGCACACGATTGGGCATAGAAAGTTTGAAGACCGAATGTGCAATTTACAGAGATCGCGGTTTTGAATACTTGTACTTGGATCAAGCACACTTGTACAAACAAGGCCTTGAAGGCTTTGAACTACTAGGACCTATACAATAATGGCAGACTTATACACAATTTGGGCAAACAAGGAAGGCGATATTTCAGACCTAGACTGGGTCACAGGCATGAAGAGTTTCTTTGATCATTTGATCAGCGAAGGCAAGATGGAATCATATAGAATTACCCGATGCAAGATGGGATTCCGTAGCATTGCAGACATGCCCGAATGGATGATCCTGATGGAGTTCAAAGATATGGGCCAAATGGATTCGGCATTCCGAAGAGTTGCACCACTTGAAGGTGAGCTCGAAGTCAAACACAAAAGTTTCAATCAGTTTGTGGCAGGCGATATCCAGCACGCACTTTTCAGAGACTGGCCTGATCAGTTCTAACTGTTCGAGATCTCTGACGAGATCTATTGATTCACTTCGTTCATCAATGATTGCTTTTCCGTATTATCCAGATCTTGTGGTCACAATTCACCCGTTACCGGGTGAAAAGAGCCGCATTATCCGAGTCGGAGCAGTCACTTCATTCTGATGAGATTGTCTTTCGACGCGGAGGCGGTTGACCGGTACCCCCTACTCAAGCTTCACATATCAACGGAACCCTAGTGACCCGAGAAGAACCAAGTCCTATAAGCATGAGTTGTGTCTTTTTCACAGAGCTCAAACCATTTGTTGCCTTAAGTTAGCATTTGCCTTTGACACCCAAGAATCTGGACCGGGTATTTCACCGTTCCTCAATGGGGGTAGGTAGTCCTACCGCAGAGTCATATTGTTGCCTGTCTAAGTTTAAATTTTGTTTTTTATGTGACTACCATGTATACGGCAAACTATCTGTCCGTTGTAGTAGTCGTCTGACTCTAATACTCTATGATTAAATTGTTCTCTAGCCTCTATGTAACTACAAGTTGCTTTTGAATTGCAATAAAATAATATTTCTCTTGTGAAGTTGTCTGAGCCCAGCTCTGCAATGTCTTTGTTGAGTTGATCGTTGCTTCCATAGTATAGTTGCCAGTCTGAATCTATTTTGCTTTTTATTTTTTTACGTTTCTTTTTGCCATTTTTGAGTTTTACTGTTTTGTATGTTGTTTTGCTGAATTTTGCTAGTTTTTTTCCAATATACTTTCTACCGGTGAGCTTGTTTGTGATTATATAAACAAAGCCCACACAGTCTTCGGGCAAGGTTTCAATTGTTTTGTTTTCGTACAGCCATACCATGGACTATTGTTTATCATTATAAATTGCCGCCAGAGATTTTTTGAACCATAGATCTGCCATGGCTAGGGTATCGATTGGTTCATTTGGAACAGGAATTTGATTGCGCCTGCACCAGGATCTAAGCAAAATTTTGTCATAATAATCGAGATTTATATCGGCGGTGTTGTATTGCAAAGGCGCAAAAGTATTATGACCCAGGGCTTGTTTTAGCTGATCACATATAGACCATTGATTTTTGAATAATTTTTTTTGTTTTTGCATCCATTGATCCAAAACAGGTTGGCATAGCGTAGTGTCCAAATCAATTTGTTTAAGAATGGCAATATCTCCGATCAAAAGTTTTTCCAATGATATGTTTATGTCCCACTCTGGTAACGCACTCGTCGGAATGTTTGACCCAAATACCAACTGATCTTTAAAAATTACCGTTCCTAAATGTCCTTTTTTGTCTAAATATTGGTGCACTTTAGAATTATAATTTTTCATTACTTCTGGGTCATCTAGGGCTATTTTGGTACACCAGTTATTGAGCACACAATAAAACATACTTTCAGAATAAGTAATACCTACTACAATACTACCGGAAAGATTATTTTTAAGCCACCGGGCCTGATCAGCAGAGTGCGTGGGCAAAATCAGAGTTTGAAACGCCTGTAAATTTGGCCATGTGTGCAATAATTCTAAATCATCGTTGCTCCAGGATCTCCAAAGCCATTGCCCTGGGGTGTGAGAAAAATTATCTTTGAACCAGGGGTTAATGCAAGGTTGCGTTCGGCCGGCTTTGGTTAGATTAAATTTTTCAACCACTGTCTTAAATTTAGGATCCGTACCCAACAGTCTTTGAACAGTGTCTCCACCGCTGCCGGGTTGCCAGCAAAGTATGATCACATTATTCATATTGTAAATACAACCAGATATCTCCAAATGATAATCTTGCTTTTTCTAACATAACTTTTATTTTGGTTAGTTTGAATTTTTTGTGTTTCCAGTTGCCAAATGCCGATTCCACGGTAGAGTTGACTCGATCATATGGTAGATATCTATGATTACAGGTGCAAAACATTTTGCCGTCGGACTTCAAATGTTTGTCGGCAATTGAATTTATTAACTCATAAAGTTTGTCAGGATCAAGATATTTGAATTCAAAATTGTTAATCATTACGATATTGTCATACCGTCCTTGAGGCTCAAGGTCTAAATTTTCCACTAGTCCTATAAAAATTTCACCCAAACATCCTAACATCAAAGTTCTTCCTGGCTTGAGATCTTTGATTACCATGGCATCTTCTAATAACAAAATTTTTTCTGTGCATCGACGATTGTGTTTCATTACTGCCCACCTATCAAAATAGTGAGATTTCAATTTCCTACAAAGAATTTTGTTCATGTTTTTTTTGCTACCAATGCAGTGACTGGATATTCAAAATTCCCCAACTGCCCGCGATCATCTTCTCTAAAAATTTTGTCAATGATCGTCCAATCTGGTAGTTGACTTTCAACAAAATTTAACAAATTCAAATCCCAATTTGGGCCAGCGAACGTCGTGTCGTTGGTGTAATTTTTGTATATAAAAAATTTATTGATCGCGATCCATAGGTAATTTTTGCTGTGTTTGCTAACATCAGCCACAGTCTTTGCTAGATAATCTAAGGACCAGTGATTTTGATTTATAGTCAATACGTGCATTTCGTGGAGTAATAGATTGTCGGCGTTAGTAACATAAACTACGTCATCAATGGCATGCAACCTTATAAAGTTGTCTATGCGTTGTTGTTGCGGCAGTTCACCATTAAGTTTCCACACATCTTTGCAAGGAATCCAAGGCACATTTACTTTAACCGAAAACTTCATGCCATGTCAACATCAGTGTTATATGAGGTAAAGCCACCTTCCTTGACCACTCGGAGTATGTTCTCAACACGTCCGGCTAGTTCGTCTCTGTGACTGACCAACCAGATTGATTTGTGTCGTTCGCGGCTCATGTGTTTGAGCAAGGCCAGGCTGTTTTCTACACCCTGTGTGTCCAGGCCCGAATCAATCATTTCATCTATGAACAGCACATTGATAGGTTGATACAGGCTTTCAAACACATCGCGGAAGGCCCAGCTCATGCTCAGAATCAACCTATTGCGTTCACCACGACTCAAATTGTCAAAGTCCAACTCACGGCCTAACTCTTCAATCGAAACTGTGAGATCATTCTGGAACACCACAGTGTGTGGCAGGCCAATCCTGTCCAAATAGTGCGTGAGTCGGGCATTCAAATAGCTTAGATTCTGTTCTATGATTTTTTTGCGTATGAAACTATCTTTGCTGGTCAACAGTTTGAGCAAGAAATCTTGATGTTCTTGCAATCTAGTCAGCTCATTGAGAGTATCATAGCTGACCACTTGCAAGGCCTGTCCTGCCATTTCATCAATCTGCTCGCCGTAAGGATCAGTTTCGCCATGTTTGTTTTCCAACTGTGTTTGCAGTGCGGCCAGGCTAGATCTATGATGGATAGCATCTTCCTCCTTGTCATAGAACATGGCCGGTGGCTTGCCTAGCGTGCCCAAGGCGGTGTGGGCAGTCTCAAGTTCTGATAAGAGCTGTGTATGTTCCGAGCACGCCGTTCGCGCTCCCACCAGATCTTTCTGCTTACTTTCCAATACTTGTTGGTGCTTATTGTCGTGGAATGCTTGACCGCATGTATGGCAGGTATGGCTTTCAAGTGTCGCAATCTCCTTGACAAGCTTCTCAATGCTTTTTGTCTCGCGGTCCTTATCAAGCTTCGTGCGGGAGATCTGTCCAGCCAAGTCATTAAGGTCCTTGCGCTTCTGGTCCCATATCTTGTGCGCCTTGTGGGCCTCGATCTCGGCTTCAATGTCAATCTTCTTGAGTTCCTCGAGCGCCGTTTGTAATTTTGTAATCTCTTCTTCATGTTTGGTCACCCATAATGTTTGTCTACGTCGCAAGGCTTCAATCTGTTCTTCTATGCGTTTGTTGGCCTCCTGTACAGCACGTATACGGAATTCTTCCTGTTGTATGGCCTCTTTGGTCTGTCTATTGTGTTCTTTGATACGATCGGCACGCTCGCTCAGCAAGGTTATGCCCAAGAGTTGTTCAATGATGGTGCGTTGATCGTTGGCCTTGAGACTCAAAAACGGCTCTGTGTAGGTGTTCAAGGCCAAGATGTGTTTGAACATGTCATGGCTAAGACCCAATGTATGTTCAATGGCATCCTGGGTTTCTCGGCTGTCGCCCTGTGCTTCATCGGTGATGGCCTGCTCTTGGTTGTTGACATAGAATCTCAGCACATTGGGCTTGCGACCACGTTCTATACGATATTCTTTGCCACTTACACTGAAGTCCAGGCTGACCAACATGTTCTTGCCATTGGTCTTGTTGACCAAGTTGTCTTTGCGTATGTTTGAAAGAGCTTGGCCATACAGGCTGTAGCTGAGTGCATTGATTATGGTGGTCTTGCCTGTGCCGTTACGGCTACCGTCTCCGCCCAAGTCTAAATTTTCACCCAATACAAGTGTTAAGTCCTTGCGATCAAAATCAATTCCCTGTGTAGCATTGCCTACACTCATGAAATTTTTTACGGTAAGATTTTTAATTTGTATCATCTGTTGATAAGTTTAACATAGTTGAGTAATGATCGCAAGCGGTTTTAATAATTGTCGGATCAGAAATATGATAAAACGGTCTTGTAATAGTTGCATCATAGTGGTCCCAAAGATTGTATGTTGCTTCACGATCTTTGTAACCAAAATTCCAAATCTTAGAATCTGTAAAATTTTTGTGCTCAAACCCACCTCTGGACCAGATCCAATTTTTAACTTTGCTAGAATTTATTAGCTCAAGGGTGCTACAAATAAAAAGATAATTTTTTTCAACCTCGGTGTCAATGTTGATAAAATTTTTAAAAAAAGTTTTAATTAAGTTTGCCTGTGATTGATCCAAATACAAAGTATTTTCTGGAGTCAACCACGACGTGCATATCATTTGCCGGTCTTGATCCGGAAATGAACGATTCCAGTAGTTTTTGTACCCAGGAAATTTTTCTGCCGAGTGATTGATCACAAATTCGTTACGAACAGAACTGGTAGCATGATATATGAGATATTCGCAGTTGTTTTTTAAGGCTTCTTTTACTTGTAGATATATTTGAAAATTACTAGCACCCGGACTGGCCAAATTAATTACATCAAGAGTATCATGAGTCTTTTGGAATTGTGTCGCCCAGCCGCCCGGGTATTCGATATCGATTGAACAAAAACTGTCTCCGCAAATATACAAAGTTTTCATGATAACATATTTTTTAATTTACCCAATTCATTTGCTTGAAAAGTGAACAGATGATTGAAATTGTGTTCGACAATGGGTTGCATCTGTGTTGCTAAATTTTTCCAGTCCTGATGAGCCAAATATTTTAAATTGTCTATGATTATTTTACTTCTTTCGTAGCAAGACTCTTTGTTATCATAGCTTTCGTCCCAAAAACTATCAAATGTTTTGAATCCACAATCTTTCAAAAAATTCAAATTATTTTTTGGACCTAAAATCATAAAAGGCATGTGGTTGACCAGGGCCTTCCATGTTTTTTCAGTCACAAATGGATATGGATAATTGCCCACAGTTTCAGTCACGATGTAGACCAGCGATTGTTGCAAAAAACTAGCACAAAAATCTATGTTAGAGGAGTTAGTCATATCTCCTTCAATCTCTTTAGATTTAATAGGAATAGATAATTGCGTTGAATACTCTACATGTAGTAGTTTTGATGCTTTGCATGAAGATAAATTTTCATTGATTCTAGTAAACGGTTCTGTTTTTCTAAAGTGTATTTTAGAATTTTTTATTGATTTGGTATTTTTTAAATCAGAGTACCAGGGTGGGCTACAATTAGTATGATATGATATCATTCCTTTATCAATTAAATTGCTTTGATACAACAATGCTATAAATGTTTTCCGGTGAAATCGTTCTGATCCGTTTAGACAACTATACAAAAAAGATTTTTTTGTAGATTTTATTGTTGTTTTGTTCAACTTTGATATATCTGGGTAGGTATACCATAGTGCAAAATTAATAATTTTAGGGCATGATAGATTTTTAATTTCGCAACAATGAAAAATTTCTTCTTCTATGCCAGGAAAATTTGTTATCATGACAATATGATCGGTACTGAGATTCAATTCAGATATGATTTCAAACAAATTATATATGGTGTTGCCCGGGCCAGAAAGAGATGGATAATAATCAATGTCATGTAATGTAATTAAAAGGCGCTCGTGCGGGGTGAAAACTTTATCTTTGTATTGGTGCAGATTGTCATATAAATTATTCAAATCGTAATCAGTTCGTGCTAATACAATCACATCAACCACAGATAGATTGCTAGGAAAGTTTTCAGCGATTGTGGAGGAAGAAAAATGTAGGTCTTTCATAACAGTAGACTTTATGTTGATTGAGAGTCTTATTTTGACTCAGGTGGTTTATGATTATATGGATTGATATATTTTTAATAATAATTTGGGATCATAAAACTCACTTTCAATGTTGGTCAGCTGATCGGTAACAATTTGATCTACACTTTCAAACTTGACTTCTCCTGGAGCCATGTCGGCATCTACGGCGGTGCTCTTTACTGGGATCAAAGCCATCTCTCTTAGATTGTAATCCTTGACAAAGGTATCTTTGATAAAATTGGCTTCCTCATAACTAATATCAATATCTAATTCTACACGCACATGCATATTTGGTGATAACAACGTTGGAGCATGATCAATAACTTGACTGAGCTTCAAAACCTTGTAAAGAGGTTGGCCGGACCAGGAATGATATTGTGGAACACCTCCCCATTCCAAGATCATCATGCCACGCTGGTCATCACCGGCATCGGCATAATTGTGTGGGAAGCAGTTGCCAATGTAATGCACATTTTTCTTTTGTTGACGCAAATGAAAGTGTCCAGAAAACACACGTTCAAAGTTACCAAAGTGATCTACCTGTATGTCGCCGTGATCGGGCATTTCTACCATGGCGTTCATCTTGAAGTGCGGCAACTCAAAATGTCCAAACATATACTGACCCTTGAGTTTTGGTATGCGTCGGTGATCATCTCCTACCAGCCATGGAGCAATCACCACATCACCATCCTCAAACCAATCGTTTACGATCTGAATGTTGGGTATGTGTCTGGCCCATTCGGTACTATAGATATCACGCTTGTCGCGATAATATAAATCGTGATTGCCAGGAATAAAGTAAAAGCGGTCAAAGGCCGCTGATAGTTTTTCTAGACTACGCAGGCTGTACTGCAAGGTCTGCATGTTGATAGCAGCACGCTGGTGGCTCCAGTCGCCCAGAAACATGCCAGTTTCACAACCGTTGGCCTTGGCCGTCTTTATAAACCAATCAATGAAATCACTACAGTCTTGATTGTGGACCAGGCTGTTTGACTTCAAGCCAAAGTGGATATCGGTACAGACTGCTACTTTGCGAAACAAATTAGACATAATTTAATTTTTTAAAATGATACAATAGGTGATCGGCCAGCTTCTCGTGAGACTTTGGACCAAAATGCAAAGAATCGTTGCCAAGATCTTGATTGATATCTGGAATATAGCAATATTCTTTGTATTTTGTATATTCGGTCATGAGCTTGTAATACAGCACATCCTTGACATCCAACGAGGTCAAAACAAATTTGGCTTTTTTGCTTCGGAGATATCGAACACCAAGATTCAATAGGTAGCAGTGTTTGTAAAATATTTGTAAGTCGTCATAAAACAGAACTGCAAATTTATTATCACAATTATTTAAAATTTTGTCTTCTGGGTCATTATCGAAAGATCTGGCAAGTCTGATTCTGTAAGGTGTAGTAATTTGCCAGATCACTAAATCTTGTGGTTGTACATCAGCATTAACCAAATGACCTAGACTCCAATCAAGACTTGATCCCGGCTCGGTTACACTTTGCAAAGACCGATGCAATGTGCGAGACAAAATATTACTGTAACGTAGATCAGTCTGATCTAGACCCGTACCATGGCTGTGACTGCAACCAAATACCCAGAGGTTTTTTTGTTTTTTTGATGATACTTTGATCAGATCGCGATCTACAAAATTTAATTCGGGTTCCGTGACAAAATTAGTAACCAAATGAAAATGACTAAGAAAGTTTAGCATTGACTTGGTTTCCATGTAAATGTCTGATTGCTTGTCAAATCCGTCTGATAAGAAATTAATTTTTTTGAATTGATCAGCAATTGAAATTATTTCTCGACTAGATAGATCCCCGAGAGAAGTATGATATTCAGATTCTGTCAGAGTGTTTTGTACGTTATCTAATAATTTAGATTTGGAATTAATCTCATTGAAATCAACAGAAGGATTAAAAATATGTAGAATGTCGGGCATGCACTATTATACTATTCTTCTGTGACGATTACAACCTCACTGGCTATCATGTTTGGATTCTTTTTACCAGCATTTTGTCGGGTCCAGGACGGATTGAGTCCAGCCTGCTCCAGCATGTCATCTCTGATGTTTTGATTTTTCTTTTCTAGATTCAAGATGCGGGTGAAACTATTTGTAATGGCTGCAGTGTAGTAGGCAAACGGATTTTGCGATTTTGATTCGTCAAACTGCAGGCCAATCTGGCTGAGTTGTAGCAAGGCTTGTCCTCGCATTTCTTCGTTGTAGGTATATCCACGCCAGTTTGATCTTGTGGCATAGCGTTCACACAGCTTGATAAACATGGTGGCCAAAGTGCGAGTCATGGTGCCGTGATCTTTTGAAAACTCACCCTGGTCCAAGTCTCCGCGCCAGTGACTTTTGCCCACGATGTATGGAGTCTTGCTTTCATCTATGCGATAGTGATAAAACGGCGGAAAGTTCAGGCGAACATGTTTTTCGTCCAGTACAGGAACCTCCAGCAGTTCAGCCAAAGGGTCGTCCTCATCCAACACGTCCAACTCAAATATGTCTTCGATTTTCTTTTTCTTTTGTTGACTCTTGGGCACTTTTTTGGGTGCCATGGGTATGTGTTCCCAGCAGGTAATACGGAATACCAGATCTGTGTTGGGGATTTTTTTGGGGTCTATGACCTGCCCAGTTTCGCGCTTGATGCGATCGGCACGGTTTCTGCGTGCTTCGGCCGTGGTCCTTTGATTGATTTTTTCCACTGTGGGTAGTATTATATCGTACTGGTGATCTTGCACAGGATCACGAAAGACACAGTAGGTATTTTTGCTTAGATGTATCTGCTTTAAGATGTCTCTGTTGTTGAGATAGTTGGTTTTTGCTGGGGTCCTTGTGGGCGTGGTTGACACTAAAATTCTCCTGAGATATTATTTATTGTAGCACAAAATGCCAGGTTGTCAACCTTTCTTTAACTGAGCCTATTTTGTTTTGGTTAAATATAAGATGCTGAATACAAACACACAACTAACTCTAGATCCTGTCACAAACAGTTTGGCACCCGTTGAAATGCCGGCCCGCACAACTTTGGCAGATATGGCTAAAATTAGACATATACACAGCGACGGCGTGTATATAAAGGCCTATCGAGTACCGGCTGGATTAAAAATTTATTCTAAGCGATTCCCCAATGATCATGTGACCATATTAGGGCAAGGCAGTGTAGTAGTAGAAAACGGCGACAAAAAATTAAAATTTTTAGCTCCAGCACATTTTGTGTTTGAGGCAATGACACGTTACACCATCCACACGCTGGAAGATTCCGTATGGTATTGTGTTCACGCAACAACCGAAACAGATCCAGCTACATTAGCTGAAATGTATTAAGCATAACAAGGATAGAGCATGGGTGTTGAAGATTTTGCCGGCGCTACAGACAGTCTCGGAGATTTAGCTACACAAGCCTTTGATGTAGCGTCAGAGACATTGTCAGACGGTTTTGAATTTTTGTCTGACGGGTTTAATGAACTGCAAGAACAGGTAGGGAGTTTTGCTGGCGACGCCGAGTGGTTTAATGCCAACAGTTTTGGTGACATATTTGACATTGGAGAACTTACGCCTCTGGGTGACCTGGGCGGTGCAGGATTCCCAAGCCCGTTTGATTCAGTCACAAACTTTTTTGGTGATCTCCGAGACAGTGTTCTAGGACCAGAATTACTGGCCGGACCTGGATCGGGTACCTTTGGCATAAGCAACCTGATCAGTGGTGTGCCTGGGGTCAGTGCTATCACATCCAATTTACCTTCAGCAATTACTCAACAGATCACCGGCACCGCGATCAAGACCGCAACAAATCTGGTCAGCAGT
>Ga0214921_10002437_pt1 | contig 30211 bp, 25 predicted proteins | sample LL1505_MetaG_FD_177992 | JGI IMG/M metagenome (GOLD analysis project Ga0214921, IMG submission 177992) | Freshwater microbial communities from Lake Lanier, Atlanta, Georgia, United States - LL-1505 | ecosystem: Environmental > Aquatic > Freshwater > Lake | place: USA: Georgia | collected...
GGTGAATTTTAGACAGGAGGACAGGATTTGCAGGAAGAGATTCAGAGTTCAGCATTGGTTATTCCGGATTCGCACGCTGTGACGCGGGAGCATCCGTCGCGAGTTCGGCTTCGAGTTCTTCGATACTGGGCAGGTTTGTTTGAAGGGGCTCGGGCAGGGACTCGAGAAGTTGGTATTCGGCGATGCCCATGGGCTTGGTGGTGTCGCGCAGGGCGTATTCGGCTACGATGCGGTTCTGGGTCTTGCAGAGCAGGAGTCCGATGGTGGGCTGGTCGTCCTCGCTTTTAATTTGGGAGTCGACGGCGCTGAGGTAGAAGTTCAGTTGGCCGACATGCTCAGGTTTGAATGCGGAGCCTTTCAGTTCGATGACGACATAACGCTTCAGGCGGGTGTGGTAGAAGAGCAGATCGATGAAGAATTCGTCGCCCGCGACCTCAAGCCTAAACTGGCGTCCGACGAATGCGAAACCAGTGCCCAACTCGAGCAGGAAGCGGATGATGTGACGGATGAGGGCGTTTTCAATCTCCCGCTCGTGGGCATCGTCGGCAAGGCCGAGGAAATCGAAGTTGTAGGGATCTTTCAGTGTTTCCTGAGCCAGAGCGGAATGGGGCGCTGGGAGAAGAGCCGCGAAATTGGTGATGGCTGCCCCTTGGCGATCCTTAAGGCGGGTTTCGATGTTGCGTTTCAGGGTATCCCGCGACCAGCCGCCGGTTACTGCATGAACCGCATACCACTCGCGATCCGGGGGTTGCACCTTGGTGAGCAGGATAACAATGTGGAACCAGGGTAATTGGTCAGCAGGCTGCTGACCAAAGCGCGGGCTGGGCGCCTCGGCCGATGGCTCACCAAACTGCTGAGCAATAGGGGAGACCGGACAGTGCTCCGCGAAGAAGCGCATGTATTTGATGTTGCTGGCAGAGAAGCCCTTGATATCCGGAAATGCGTCTTTCAGATCGGCGGCGATCCTGGGTATGACCTTGGAACCCCATCCTTGCTGGGTCTGGCGCTCCAGAATGTCACGCCCAATGCTGTGGTAGAGGCGCACGACCTCGGAATTTACGGCCAGAGCGGCCCGACTGCGGGCAGACTGGATGCGGGTTTTGACCTCCGCAAGCCAAATCGCATAGTCGGAAGGAATGAGTTCAGTGGGCATGGTCAAGTCTTTCGAGGTTAGAGCAGACGGTTGTTTCGAGTTTGCGGGACTCTGCGAACTGGGCATTCATTCCGGCGATGAAGTAGCAGTCGTATCGCAACATCATCAGGGGCTTCTTCGATCGCTGCGCTTCTCTCTCGACCATATCGGTGACCTCAACAAAATGATTCTCCCCCGCTTGCCGCTGTTGAAGCAAGCGGCGTGGGCGGCGAAAGCGGTGATGCTGGATTTTGAATAGCGGAAGGTTCATTTCAACGAATCCTGAACCGCGGGTTGTCGCAAAGACTGCAACAGGGGAGGATTGGAGGTAAGAAAATTTTGGATGCTGGATTTCGTTTTCGGAAAGCATTTTAGACAGGAGGACAGGATTTGCAGGATGAATGGGATTTTGAATGGTGGATTTTAGACGGGAAGACTGGATTGGGGTGGATATTCAGTCATTATGCGGGGCGGGGACGGTGGCGTGCATCCCCCACTTCGCGAGGACCTCAACGGGTTCGTGGCATGCAACGGCGCGATCATGTGCCCATTCGAGCAGATCGCGTGCGGCATTGGTGCATAAAAGCGATGCGCGGGGAAAGATGCCGACGCGGCCGAGGTCGAGGCGATCGGCATCCCAACAGGCTTGGAGTGTGGGATCGCCTTCCACCAAACCATCGGTGTGCAACCTGCAGGCTTCGTAAAGCAAGTCAAAGCGAGAGTCTTCCAAGTGGACCAATTCACCTCGCAGGGTGCGGGCGAACTCACCACCTCTCAAACCGTGGCCATGGTCGTGGTGTTCATTGACCCGGCGCGAATCATGGAAGAGAGCAAAGAGTTTCACGACTTCGAGGTCGGCCCCGTTTGCCTCAGCCACGCGCATGGCGTTTTCTTGGACGCGCGCCCAGTGGAGGATGCCGTGGTCGCCGTGCACCGGCAGGCTGTAACCGGCGAGGATTTTTTTCAAAATGGCAGGATAATTATGCATGGGCCGATGACTGATCGCGGATAGTGAAGGACGGAGGATTGAGGCGAAGCCGCTGTGGCGGTCCTCCTACGCGCTTTGCGGCTCCGGCGTGATGCAGTGGCTGGTGGCGGGTAACGAGCGGGCATTTATTTGAAGGATGAAGGGTGAAAGAGGAAAACCGCATGGAACAGAGTCTTAAGAATCGGAGTCGCAGGGAGCGAGCGCTTGGGCAGCGGAGGCAAGGTATTTGCAGTAAGTGCACTTTTTGCCGGGCGGTGGTAGTGTTTCGGAATTGAGAGTGGCTTTGATGCTCTCCAAGACGGGAACTACCCAAGAGGTGTCGCCATGATGAGACAGGAGCGTGACTCGAAATTCGAGGCGGGCATTGAAGGCTTCGGCGGCGCTGTTGCCATTCGCGTAGACGAACCATGCGGTATCGGCGACGGGGAATCCCCGCTCGCGGAGGAGCCACTGGTAGAGCTCAACTTGGCGTTTGTAGGAAATCTGCCACTCACCATCGATGGTGGCTTCGTCTTTTTTGGCTGTGGCTTTGTAATCGGCCACCACGAGCGTGTCAGTAGCGGGATCGACCCAGATGTCATCCAGCGCCCCGTAGACGTCGAAGTTCGTGGGCGCATGGAGGGCTCGAAGCCCCTTGCGGAAGTTCCTCCAGTCTGCCAAATCGGCGTGACGGTAAGGAACGACTGCCAACCCAGCCTGTGCCAAGAGAGGCGGCGTGGTCTGGGAGTCGCGATAGGCGTCGAACTCGTTTTTCATGAGCTTGTCGACGGCATCGTTGAGCGTGAAGGGTAGACTTGGCGGACGGCCAACACCGAGGCGTTGGTCGAGATAAAAACAACGCGGGCACTCGGAGAAGAGCTGAATTTTCGCCCGGCTAATGGCAAACGGCCCTGCGGAATTCGGACTATAGAGAATCTTTTTTGGCATTCGTTGCGGAGGAGAGTTTTTTAAGTTCGCGGGTGGAGACCGACGAAGACGGAGACGTTCCGGCTCATGACTATAATGGCCAATTGCCTGGCGCATGCTCTGTTGTTCCATCTGGCTGGATGAGCGCGCTGCCTTCACCGAAATCGTATTCGAAGTATTCCAATAGGACTGGTGTGTTCAAAAGTTCTGCGAGTTTGCGGATGACTGGGAAGGGTGGCGTCCAGGCTGTGCAAAAGAGGTAGGCGGTGTCGTTTTTTACAAATTTGCCGTAGTAGGAATTCCACTTGGTGTTCCAATTCGCGTTCGACCAGTCATACCAGCCCTCGAAGCCGAAATTCGCATAGTTCTCCTCACGCAGCGCAATACCCCTTGGACAATCTTCCGAAAACTCCTCTTGCTTCGTGCGCTTTATAGGCTCTGGCATGGGAATGATCCTCTGGAAGTCGAGATCGATGGTTCGTTTCAATTGCGCGACGCCTGTGGGGAGAATAATGTCTTCCCAATCATCATGGGTCTCGTAGTTGATACAATTCTGCATGCGAGTGAAACGGGTTTTCAAAAAAGGACGGATGGCCGCCTGGAAATCGGGCAAATCTGGTGTGGAAATGGTGTTTTGGCAGTCGTCAGGCATGCGAAGGAGTTTTAAAGAATAAATGATTAAGAGTTAATGCAGATAATTTATTCTAAATTACGATAAAATTTTTCGAACCAGAGTTTTAAGTATCTCTGATATAAAAACAGTGAATCTAACCTTATTTTTACACCTTCGTTGTCATGCATATCATTTCCTATGACTTTGCATGGAAGGCAAAAACTAAAGCAATCACATTCATGCTTATCATACTGCCAACTTTCATCGGGGGCAGCGTCTTTAAAAACAGGAAACTTGTTAATAAATTTACCTTGATCAAATATTGATTGCGGAAAATTTGAGGACTGCCACTTTTCGTTTCTTATAAAAACATTCTCTATAGTCAAAGGATAATTATCGTATTTCTCCTCTGTAACATCCAAAACACAAACAAACTGTAGATTATTTTTTATTTTTAGTTCCTCTAAAATACCGATACTCTCATCTGCCCCTCTACTTTGATACTCCTCATCTCCTGTGAAGCAAATTAATACTTGATGCGGAAATCCACCTCTTAATATACAATCGAGAAGTATTGCATTACATACGGAATTATCAAAAGTTCCCGTGATGACATCATATATTTTGCCCTCATTCTCGCAATTATTTATGATCTTGGCTTTTGGTTCTATGAGGGCCCCGCCTTTCCCTAGACTAACCCATGCTCTTCTTCCAGCTCCCCCTTCGGAGTCTTCCAACTGGGGAGTATCAGAAAAATGCTTTTCATAGATGGAATCGATGTGACATGAAATCAATGAAAATGGCAAATCATGATTAAATTGTTTGTGCTTATAAATGAGGGACAATGGCTTCTCGCCCAAAATTACATAATCTTCGGACTTGTTCAACTCACCAACCAAATAGTTTTTTCGTTGTGGATTTGTAAATTCAAAACCATTGTCTTTTGAATCAACGGTAACTTCATCTATCAAATGACAAAGTCTTCGAATAGTTCGACTGCAATGGGGTGGCTTAATTGGCATGATATTGTCTTTGTCCTCCAAAGGCTCATCTAGCAGTTGCGGAAACGGTCTCTTCCAACCATGACTGCAGGGTAGTCGGAGAGTCGATGCCCGTGATTTGGGATTCAAGATTGATGTGGTCGACATAGCCGCGAGGTTCGACTTCGTGGCGGCTGTAGCTGAAGAAGGCAGCACGGCCGTCGCCAGTGAGACCAATGACGCGAGAGGTGGACCAGTCGGGCTGGTCGTGAGGCTCTGAGCTGATAATCGGCTCAGCGGGAAGGAAGAGGAATGCCCAATTCTTTTCGTCCCAGGGCTCAATGCCGCCGACCATGTCGGCGGTGAAGGGCTCGTGCGCGATGCCTTTTTCATCCAAGTGTTTTTCCAAGGAGGGAAGCAGAATTTCGTCTCGCAGGAATTCGGCGAAAAGCGAGGTGAGGTTCTCAACAAGCGCATCCTCATTGGCGAGAGTGGCTTGCTCGCCAGTGGCGGTATCCGTGCGCCAAGCTTGCAACCAATCGATGGAATGTATGTAAATCTCCTCATCCCCCTCGCGAAAAGCGACTTGACTCCCCGACTTGCCTGAGGTGGGAATCCAGAAGCCGAGAGAGGGACCCTGTATGTTGGATTTTGAATGATAGATTTTGGATTCAGCACAAATTGATGCGGCGGGCTTGATGGTGACGCAATAACCTGAACCTGTGAAATCTGTGAAGAGAAATGGCGGAGCGGAGGGTAACTCTTCTATGTTTACCTCATAGCCGCACGAAGAGCCTGAAAAGATGTTTTTCGCCCACTCTGAAATAGTTTTTTTAATATTCATCATACTTCCTTTCATAGGTTTGAGTTGTCTTTAATCTTTGCGCTTTTGGCGCACAAAGGAGGGGAACTTTGAGGCGGATATTCTGACAAAAAATTTCGCAAAGGTCAAGCCAAATTTAAGAAAAGTTGAGGAACCACGAAAAGCACGAATTTCCATGAATAAAGGCGTTTTTTAACCGCGGATGATCAGGATGGGCACGGATAATGGGGCGGATTTCGGAATCGGAAAGCATTTTAGACAGGAGGACAGGATTTGCAGGAAGGGGACAGGAAGGAGGTGAAGAAAAAGCTGAAACCGGAGACTGGAGACCGGAAAGGAAGGGGCGAGCAACTGGTAGCGGAGACCGGAGAATAAAAATCGCAGGCGGACGCCCGCACTACGAAGTGCGCTCGACGCTGGCCGTCGTCTCTCGACCCTCGACGCTGGTCGATTGATGGCTGGCGGTCGTTTAGCATCATTCGCTGTCTTTCTTTTCGAGATCATCGGATAACTCCGCCTCGATGGTTTCAATGCTGGGGAGACTTGAGGCGAGTTCGGCAGGGAGGGCGCGCGTGAGTTCATAGTCTGCCACGCCAATGGGCTTGTGGATGTCTTTGAGCGAATATTCGGCAAGGATGCGATCTTTGGTCTGGCAGAGGATCAGGCCGATGGTGGGGGCATCGCCGGCGTGGCGGAGTTGGGCGTCCACCGCCGAGCAGTAGAAATTCATTTTGCCGGCATATTCGGGTTTGAAATCGCCTTTTTTCAAATCCACGACGATGTAGCAGCGGAGGTGCAGATGGTAGAAGAGGAGGTCGATGAAAAACTCGCGGTCGCTGACAGTGAGCGGGCATTGGCGTCCGACGAAGGCAAAGCCGCGTCCGAGTTCGATGAGGAATTTCTGGATGTGGGCGACGAGGCCAGTCTCCAACTCGCGCTCCAGGAAGGGTTCGGTGAGGGTGAAGAAGTCAAAGAGGTAGGGATCTTTCAGTAAACCCTGCGCGATGTTGGCGTGGATCGAGGGCAGGGTGCTGCTGAAGTTTGTGATTGCGGCTCCTTGTCGTTCATGGGCTCGGTTTTTGATCTGGAGGCTGAGTGTGTCGCGGGACCAACCCTGCTCCAGAGTCTGGCAGGCATACCAATAGCGTGTGGGAAGGTCTTTGATTTTCTCAATCAGAATCACATTGTGAAACCATGGGATGCCGAAAAGGAGATTCGGGGGTAGAGTCGATGCGGTGGCGGGTGGCTGGACCAATTGTGCCGCAGGCTGCGGCACAATTCCATCCGACTGGTTTTGATCGCCCTGCAAAAGTGACGCGGGTTGCGGCACTTTCCCGGCCATGGCGGGATACTCCCGGAAAAATCGCAACATCCTCTTGAGATTCCGCTCGGAGAATCCTTTTTCTTTGGGGAGTTCGTTTTTCAAATCCACAGCGAGCTTTGGAATGACTCCAGCGCCCCAGCCCTCGCGTTCCTGCCTCGCAGCGATCATGCGGCCGATGTCCCAGTAGAGGAGAATCATTTCGGCATTGGCAGAGAGTGCCGCACGGTTCTGGGCGGCCCGGATGCGGCTTTTGATCTCGGCGAGAAGATCGCGATAGAGCGAGAGTTGCGGGGTGAGTGCCGACATCAGTTCTTGGCCTTGCATCTCACCCCTGCAATTTCGAGTATAAATACGCGGGCTTGGGGGTTGTATTTCGCGGTGCAAGCTTGAACTATTGCATCATCCTTCAACGAAGACCAAAGATGATCGATAGTGAGATCAGTGAGGGACATAGATCGAGGGACTGAGTTTTAGGTAGTAATTTAGTCGGTTGGTAGCAGGTTCATTAGCATTTGACTACGCAAAAATCGAAATGTCTGTTGTCTGGTAACATTGAGGCGGAATGTTAATTTTGGATTATGGATTTTGAATTTTGGGTGAATTTTAGACAGGAGGACAGGATGAATGGGATTTTGGATGTTGGATTTTGGATGTTGGATTTTGGATTCAGAATTCAGCATTGGTTATTCCGGATTCGCACTCCGGGTGGCTGAGATGGGATGAGGGAGGAGTCTGGCGAGGATCTGGGCTGCGAGGGAATCCATGCGGGAGAAGGCGAAGCATTTTTTGCCGAGGTCTTTAAGCGATGCGCCAATATGGTAGAGCGTTTGGCCGTCAAGAATAAGAAAACGGTCGTGGAAATCGGAAACCATATGGACCTCGATGGCGGGGTATTGTTCGTTGTGTTTCCGGAGGTCGAGGTCGAGCTGTTTGCCGATCTTGCCGGTGTAAATCGTTGCGGAAACTGATTTCCCACGCTTGGAGAGCATGGATAGAACGGCATGATCCACATAATTGTCCACAAGGATGATGGATTTTTTCGCCTGCCGGATGAGACCGGCGGCAAAGGTGTAGGCATCGAAAATCTGGCCGTTGTGAAAGATGCCGGATGCGGGAGTCGCGGGAGATTCCAGAGCATTGAAGATGCGGTTGAACTTTTCGTCGCTGTCTGCGATGTGCTGGATCTGGCGAAGTTCTATCTGTTCGACTTTTTGGAAGAGCCCGGCGTGTTGGAGCAAGAGTCTGCGCATTTCGACAAAGGCCTCGATGATGCGGATACTCACTGTGACAGCGGTTTGGCTGTGCAAAACAGCGGAAAGCATGGCGACTCCCTGTTCCGTAAAGGCATGGGGAAGGTATTTGCGGTGTTGACCGCGGGCCGGGATTTTTAAGGTGCCAGATTGGAACCTTAAAGACTCGGGAGAATTCGGTGTGTGATTTTGCCGAACAGACTCCCACTCTTGAGCGGTAAGTCGAAAACAAAAAGATTCCTGAAAGCGGGCGGCATTGCGTTTTACGGCTCGGTTGAGAGCTTTCGTCTCCACCTGATACATTTCCGCCAAGTGGCTATCAAACAGAACCTGTGAGCCACGCACCAAAAGAATCCTCGCGGTGATCTCGCGAGAGGTCAACTCTATGGCATGGCCGGGGGATGGTTGGTCAATGGGCATGGCTTACAGCAAGAGCGCTGCGGGCGGATTGGATACGGGTTTTGACCTCCGCAAGCCAAATCGCATAGTCGGAGGGGATGAGGTCGGAGGACATGGTATTGATGATTTTTGGGTGAATTTTAGACAGGAGGACAGGATTTGCAGGAAGGGGGATTGCGGCCCAGCCGCTGTGGCGGGTTGCGAGGAAGCGTGCGAGCAAGGCAACGCATGGTCCTCCAGACTTTGTGCTTGGTGTCATTTCTGGTCCTCCGGCTCATCGGTGTCCCACATTTCGCGGTAATAGTTCACATAGTCCGCCGTCGCGGCTGGGTCCAAGGTGTAATAGTGGCGGCAGAGTTTTTTGTAGAGCGCGAGTCCCGCCGGGTGGCAGGCAAAATCCAGAAGGTAGTCGAGCGTGTGTTGGATGTGGAAGGCATCGCGGCTGCGCGTAGCGATGATTTGATCGACGACCGGTGTGTATTGGGCGACGCCGAGTTCTTGAATGCCACGCAGGCCTTCGGCGATGGCCTTGATGCCGCGCAGCATGTCGTCGTAGTCAGAGGGCTGTTGAACAGGACTTTCTGATGTCATGGTAGGTCTTCCGGGTTCGGGAGTTGCTTGATCATGCGGTCGAAGTCGGACTCGAAGAGGCGGTCCTGAACGATGCGGTATTTCTCAAACTCGGATTCGGCAAAGGCCTTGGCGATCTCGGCGGTGACTTTGCCGGGGTGTTCGAGCAGGTCTCGCTGGTTGAACTGGAGGAATGCGTCGAGTTTTCCCGCCCAGTCGGCCATGGTCATGGGGATGCCGCGCTCGGCTTGGTCCTCGGCGTAGTCGAGATACATGGTGACAAAGCGGTCGAGAGATTTGAGTTCCTTCTCGGTCAGATAGTTTTTGGCAACGGCGACATCAGGTTTGAGGATTTTCCCCTTGGGTGCATTCCTCCAGGTGGTGAGGCCCATGTGCTCCTTAGTGCTGTCTGCCCTGCCCACGATCAACTCGGCGGCGGTGTGCCCGTGGATGGCGAAGTGGAGCTTGTTTTGGACGGTGGCGAAAAACGCCTGCGTCGTCTCAGCCTCCGCGCTGTAATCCATCGCCATGGCGTAAATGTCGGTAATCTTTTGGTAGAAGCGACGCTCGCTGGCACGGATTTCGCGGATTTCTGCAAGCAGGTTGTCGAAGTAGGCCTGGTCGAAGATGGCACCGTTTTTCAGTCGTTCCTTGTCGAGCACATACCCACGGATGGCGAAGTCCCGCAGAATGCCGATGGCCCACTGGCGGAATTGGGTGGCGCGGGCGGAGTTGACGCGGAAGCCGACGGCGATGATGGCGTCGAGATTGTAGAAGGCGGTGAGATAACTTTTACCATCGCTGGCAGTATTCCGGAATTTCCGGATAACTGTGGATTCGGTCACTTCTCCGCTGTTGAAGATGTTCTGCAGGTGCTCACTGACTGTGCGGACATCAACATCAAAGAGGACGCCGATGAGCTTCTGGGTAAGCCAGACGGTCTCGTCCTCCACGCGAACTTCGATACCCTTTTCCCCGGCCTGAGTGGTGAAGACGAGGAACTCGGCGGTGCTGTTGCGAATCTGAATTTTCTTCGGCTTGCTCATAACGCCGCTCCCATTTTCTTGAGGTGGCTATCCACCTTGGCGGCGAGGGCGACCACTTCCCGCTTACCCTCGGTTCGAACTATCCGGAATTTCCGGATAGTTGCCTCGCGACGCAGTTCTCCCTCGTCGAAGATGTTTAGCAAATGCTCGTTGATCGTCCGCACATCTTTCTCAAAAAGCTCAGCGATGAGCGCCTGCGTCAGCCAGATGGTCTCGTTCTCAAACCAGCACTGGATGCGCGTGCGACCGTCCTCCGTCTGGTAGAGGATGATTTCGGAGTTGGGCAATGGGTCCGACATCAGAGAGTTTTCAGAGATTCAGTTTTCAGGGGTGAGACAAAATTAACCGAATGAGCAGGAAAGGGGGAGTTTGGGTGAATTTTAGACAGGAGGACAGGATTTGCAGGAAGGAGGATTGTGGCGAAGCCGCTGTGGCGAGTGGCTGGTGAAGGAAGCGGAGATATTGGATGAGCAGCGGATGAAGGATCATCTCAACGAATCCTGAACCGCGGGTTGCCGCAAAGACTGCAACAGGGGGGAATGGGGGATAAGAAAATTTTGGATGGTGGATTTTGGATTTTAGGTTCGGAAAGCATTTTAGACAGGATTTACAGAATTAACAGGATTTGCAGGAACAGATAGCAACCATAGCGAGTGAGCATGAAATCCTCAATCTCGCGCTGCCCACCCTTCCCATGGGTGATCAATTTCGTGACGCCACGAAAATGATGCTCGACTTCGTAACCCGTTGTCTTGCAGAACTCGATGGCACGCTTGATGGCAGTCATAAAATTCTCCCAGCGCGCATACCCAAGCGGTTCCTGCAAATCCCGGGCAAACCAGAACTCCAGATCGACAGCGTCGGGGTGGGTTTGTGTCAGCGCGTCAAACTGGCTTTGCATCTGAAGAATGAGTTCCTTGTTCATAATTTGGAAGAGCGATAAATTTCAGGTATTAATTATTGATTTTTAGAATATTGCGAGTTTATCAAAGTATGGTTTTAAAAACTTTGTCAGTAGCAGATCAGCTTGTGGAAACAAGAAAATTTTTAAGATTCAGCAAATCCTGAACCGGGGGTTGTCGCAAAGACTGCAACAGGGAGGGGTTGGGGGGTAAGAAAATTTTGGATGTTGGATTTTGGCTTCGGAAAGCATTTTAGACAGGATTTACAGAATTAACAGGATTTGCAGGAAGGAGGATTGTGGCGCAGCCGCTGTGTCGGTCCTCCTCCGCGCTTCGCGGCTACGGCGTGATGCATCCTCCTACGCGCTTTGCGGCTCTGGCGTGCCGAGATGGCTGGTAACGGATAACGAGCGGGGCAGATTTTGGATTATAGATGTTAAATGTTGGATGTCAGAGAGCTATTGGACTTTGGAAAAGGAGCTTCCGAGATGGAATTCGAGCAGTGTCGTTCGCTGACCGGTGTGGGAGATGGCTTTTTGGATGACTTCGGTGGATCCGTAGACGAAGAGGCTTTGCTTGGAGCGGGTGATGGCGGTGTAGAGGAGCTGGCGTGTTGCGAGGGGGCTGTCGGATTTTTTGGGTAATACGACGAGGACATTCTCGTATTCGCTGCCTTGGGAGCGGTGGATGGTAATGGTCCAGGCGGGACTGTGCTCGGGGAGCTTGGAAACGCTCACCGCTTCGCGTTTGTCGAAATGGACCTTGAGCCCGTCTTCACTCGAGAAAACGATGCCGACTTCGCCGTTGCGAAGACCGGTCTCGGGGTCGTTGCGATTGATGATGATGGGACGGTTGAGGATTTTTTGGCTGGGATTTTTGCCGGTGAGGATTTTTTCGATCTCGGAACCGAGCGAGTCGCTCCCACTGGTCTGAATGCGGTGCGAGGTGAGGATGCGAACTTTATTGAGTGCTTGGAGAGCCTCCTCGGGCGTCGGCGCGAAGGCGACTGCCTGCATGGCCTCCAGCACGGCGGGAGGGAGGTTTTTGAGAATCTGCGAAACGCCAGTCGACTCGCTCCAAAAAAGACCATCCGGACAGGTGGGTTCTTGGTTTTTTGCAAGCAAAGCGACGGCGGCTCCGTCCTTGCGATCTTCGATAGCGAGGGCGAGTTGGGCTATGGCGGGACGCTTGGAGAAGCGACGGGATTCGATGAGGTGGACGCGGGCTGTCTTCAAGGCTTCCGAGGTGGCGATTTCGGAGAAGACATTTCCGCGCCCGACGCTTTCGAGTTGGTTCGGGTCGCCAAGAAGGATGAGGCGGGCGTCGTCCGGCAGGGCTTCCAGAAGGGCCTTCCAGAGCATCGTATCGACCATGGAGCACTCGTCGACGATGAGAACCTTGCGAGGCAGAGGATGCCCGGCGTGGTAGGTGCAACTATTTTTACCGGGATTGTGGCCAAGCAGGGAATGGATCGTCTTGCTGGAGTTGGAGGCGGCCTCGAGATCGGCTCCGAGCTTGGCTCGCAAACCTTCATCAAGGCTCTTGGAGGCTTCATTCACGGCCTCCTTCATGCGGTCCGCCGCCTTGCCTGTGGGAGCAGTGAGTTGGATGGATTTGGGATCAATCCCGCCGTCGATGAGGAGGGCGAGGATGCGGGCAAGAGTGTAGGTTTTTCCCGTGCCGGGTCCGCCGGTAATGACTGTGAGGCGTTTTGCAAGAGCCATGGCGGCGGCATCGCGCTGGCGGCCTTCATCGGGAAAATAGGCAGCGAGTTTTTCCGGCGTGCAGTCGACGGGGGCCTCGGAATTCAATCCCATCAGAGAGTGTGCTATTTGTTTCTCGGCCTCGAAAAACCAGCGCGTTTGCACGAAGGTCGCAGCGTCATGCTTGACCAGAACAAGCGGCGTGTTTTTGTCGCCATCCGACGGGGCCGCTGCCTTGCCCCAGTCTGAAACAGGAGCTTCCAGCTTGAGAGCGGTCGATCCCTCTTTTTGCGCGGCGAAGAGTTTATCGACCGTGTCGCAGGCGGCATTGGGCATCGCCCACTTTTTTTGGAGCCATTGGGTTTCTGGTTTCATGCGTTTGGAAGTGTGAATAGTGCGTTAAGGCCCTGAAGAAGATCTGTGGATGGCTGGATGTGAAGGATGCCGTTGGGCGTGTTTCGATGAACACCGCGCAGGTAGACGAGCCAGGCGCCACGGATATCAGCCTCCTGCCCGAGATAGCGGCTCAGGGCAACGAGGTAGAGGTGGGTCTGGAGCCAATAGTGGCTCGCACGGGCGGCCTTGCGGAGGGATTCCTGGTCATAGGCAGCGAGTTGATTGGTCTTCCAATCAATGAGCCCGTAAGCGGAGCCATGGGCTGCGATCTTGTCGATGAATCCCTGCAGGAAGCCCTCCAGAGCATCCGAGCCGAGCATTTCGAGGCTGTCGGCATAGTCTGCGTCGCCATGCTCGCGGAAAACCTTGGCAATATTTGAAACACTGAATCGCTCCTTGGCAGGAAGGTGGAACTGCCACTCGGAGGTTTTCGGCGTGCGGCAGGCCTCCTCGACGGAGCAATCCATCCCCGGCAAGACGGCCTCGCGGAGGTGGTCGAGCATGTCTGCGGACGCAGGCGTGATGTCCTCGTAACCTTTCCCGAGCGAGTAACCCGAGAAATGTTTTTCGAGAACGACGGCATCCGGCACGGAGGCAAAATTCCATGTCTCTAAAAAGTCATGGACCGCCGTGCCCAAGGCCGCGCCACCGCGCAGGGCGGCTAAGCGGTTCGGGGTGGACTGCGCTGCGTCTGGCGGGGCAGGCTCTTCGCTTGGCGGTTTGGATGCATCGCCCTTGGCATTCTTCTCGCGGGTGAGCTGGGAGAAGGAGGTCACGCGCCAGACGATAGGATTGATCGAAGGAGCTTCGACATAATTGAAATTAGCTGTCTCCTCGTTCTCGGGATGATAATCCTCCTCGCTGGAATAGGGCGGATTCTTGTCGGCAATGACGCCCGCTGCGTCTGGCAAGTTGGCAATACATGCTAAGCCTTGGATGTGGCGGTTTCCGCGCCCTGCTTTCTCGGCGGACTCTTTCCATCCTTCAAAAGCAGGGAAATCATCTATCCGGAGAATCCAATCCAGCGCGGAAGCTTTAGGGCGATTTCTGCCACCGCAAATCTCGCCCCCATAGATCCACGCTTTCACTTTTGCGCGTGTCACAGCGACATAGGCTAGGCGCAGGCGGTCCTCTAAATCGGCGCGGGCGATTGCCAACTTTATCGCACCATCCGCCAATTTCATGTCGGTGATGACTGGAATATCCGTGGCCCTGTTGAGCTTTTGAATTCCTTTGCGTTCGCTGGCATCCCAGAGAAACGGACAAAAAACGAGATTATACTCGAGGCCCTTTGCAGCGTGCATGGTTACGACCTTCACAGCTTCCTCATCGCTTTCGAGGCGGAGCTGGCGCTCCTCCAAATCGGCGCGGTTTTTGGTGCGTTGAATTTCCTGGGCCAGCCAACGAATGACCTCGTTGGGCTTGCCTCCTGACTCCGCTGCGAAGCCAGACAGAATCTCCACAATGTGGCGAAGATTAGTTATACGGCGCTCTCCTTGGTCGTTTGAGGCGAGTTTTTCGGTGATCGACTCATCGACATCAATTTTTGCCAAGAGGGCAACCAGTCCACGCGTCTGCCAATACGCCTCCCAAGAAAGAAAGCGATTGAGCATGTGATCCGCCTCGTCCGAATTGGCATTGATAGCCGCCAAGTCTGCGGAGTTGCGCCCAAGCAGGCGGGTCGTAAGCGCCGCATGACGCAGGGTGGATTTTCTCGGCTCATTTACCGCCCGGAGAATGTCGAGGACTTCAGCGGTCTCATCAGTGGCCATGATGTCTTGGCCGCCGGATTGAATGGCTGGAATTCCGTGTTTCCGAAGAGCGGTGCAAATGGCCTCTGCTTGTTCATGCTTCGAAACAAGAACGGCAAAGTCTGATGGCTCCACTTTCTTAGTTTTGTCTTTCGACACAATCTCTGCATCGGAGTTCAATATCCGAACGATCTCGGTGGCGACTCCGCCTGAGATACGTGCAAGGCGCTTCGTTTTGTCGGAGTATTCATCACCTCCATCCGGCGAGATCCAGACCTCAAGACGAGCATTTTGATTTTCATTGGGGATAAGAAGTTTGGAATCGGGGATTGCCGATACCGCAGGGGTGAACTCCAGACCATCCTTCAAAAGCGAATGGGGACGACGGAAAAGGGCGTTTACGGCATCAACCAACTTTTGAGGCGCACGGTAGGTTTCTGTGAGGCTGAAAACACGGTCTGTTCCATCTTCGGCACTCTGGGTAACTGCTCGGTTTCTTGCCTTGAGGTAGGTGTTCACATCAGCCCCGCGAAAACCATAGATTGCCTGCTTGGGGTCTCCGATGAGAACCAGCGAGTGGTTTGCAGACCCGAGGAAGATTTTCTCGAAAATTTCAAGTTGGCGGGAATCGGTATCCTGCGACTCGTCGATGAGGGCAACCTTGTATCGCGAGCGGATTTTTTCTGCCAGGGCAGGTCCGTGATCCGAGTTACTGAGAGCGCTGTGAACCGTTTCGACAAGCCCGTCATAAGTAATCTGGCGGTTGGCCGCCAGAGTTCGATTTAGCAAGTCTTTGATGATGGCGGAGGATTCGTTCAACCAAGCCCAGCCAGCTTGGGAGAGGAGGCCTGCGACTTCATTGCATAGGTCTACGGCACGACTGGATGCAGATTGGGCTTTGAGTATTTTCCCCTCTTTTTTGCTACCACTAATCCAATCTGGAGCGTCCTTGAGCTTGCTGCATGTAGACAGGAAATCACTGTCTTCGCAACCCGATGCCTCATGCAAAGCCTGCACATGATTTATGGCGGCGGCTTTGCCGGGCGCCTCGCCAGTCCAGGTATGAACTTGCTCAAAAATCCCGCTCAACTCGTCGCAAACCCCACTCGTGAATTGCGCCGGAAAATCCGCCAAGGCGTTTAAAGTTTCTGCAAACGAAATCGGAGCCGGCTCGGGCTGAAAGCTCTCCAAGGGTAATGCAAGCTTCAGAAAATTCCGGTTCTCCTCTGGAGTCGTTTTAGCGGCTTGGAGAACGGCGGCAGCCAACGGATTGGGCGCAATTTTTTCCAGCCATAAATCATAGACCGCTTGGTCGATGAACTCATCGGAATTAGGGATGAGTTCCGGCATCGAAGGGATTCCACAGAGGGAGCCTTCGGTCTGAAGAATGGATTGGCAGAAAGCGTGGATCGTCGAGACATTGAGAAGATCCGCGTCGCAGAGGGCCTGACGGATACGACCGCGATTGTTGTCGAAATCGAGAGCCTCATCCGTTCGCAAGCGGTGAATGCCCGGGGACTTGGTGGCCTCATCGGGAGTCGAATCCGCATTGAGTTGCTCCAGGACTTTGCGTGTGCGCTCGGCGAGTTCACCTGCGGCGTCGTTTGTAAATGTCACGAGCAGGATATCCCGAATGCTTGAGACGGTTCCGTCCAATATCATTCGAGCCACCAAATGGCTGATCGAATAGGTTTTTCCTGTTCCAGCACTGGCTTCGATAACGGAAAGTCCGCTGTGAATGTCTGAGTTAATGAAATCAAATTCCGGCATAATTAAAGTCCTCCCCAAGTTTTGAGTGGTTGCGCGACGGCGTCCTTCCAGACATTCCAATCGTCAATTTTTTCAAAGGCATCACGGTCGCGCCAAGCGAGGCGGGATGTTGCTTTCTGCCCCTCCCCGCCTCCGTGCCCCTTGTCTTCTCTTTCCCATTCTGTGGCGGCCTTTTCTTCGCTCTGGATGAGTATGTGGGAGGTCATTGGCGCATAGCAGAGCGGTCGGCATTGACCTTGCAGGAAGCCCTCGACGAGCATTTTCAAGCGTTCGAGTGCCTCAACCGGAGGGATGGAGCTTTTTTGCTTGGGACCAGCGTCAGTTGTCTCGTCGAAGATCAATGTTGGTAACGCATGGTCTGCAGCGGCTGCGAGGTTGGCCATGATCCAAGGCGCGAGAAAATCTTGGGCATCGTCGATTTTTCCAGCCCTGTAGGCGATGAGCGCAGTGGCTCCAGCGTTGAGCAAAACGGAGCCCGTGATTTTGAGCAACCAGCCCTCAATCTCCACTGGAACCTCCAATGCAAGGTGGTCACCTTTTCCATTAGCAACCTGTGTGGCTATCGGCTCAACAACCGCCAAGGTCGATTGCCAAGTTTTATCGCCCAGTGAGTCCGGGGGCAGGTTTCGATCGGCACAGAGCTTGGCTTTCAAGAGATCCATATTGCCGGATCCCTCAATCCATTCGTGCATCATGGCATCCTTGATTTTCCAAGAATCAAGAGGATTGACGGAGAGCACGGCACGATCCAGTTCCTCGTCATCGTTCTCCTCAAACGGGATGGCGATGCCTTGAGCTTTCAAAAAGGCCTTGGCGGGATCTTTCCAAAAGACCACCAAGCTCTCAACCGTGATCTCATCAGAAATCGAAGGCTGTGTGCCAACCTCGCCGGACCAAAGGGGTGACTTGGTTTTTTCCGTAGAGTGGATTTTTTCAGCAAGTCGTGCGGATCCCTCTCCCAAGGGCTTTTGAAGATTCCCAGCGTCCTCGAAATACTTTTTGGAAAACGGCTGAAGAGGGTGCTCGAGAACGAGGGCCTTGCGTTCCACGCCGAGTGTGGCTGCAACGGCGAGGAGTTCATCCACGCAGGTGGAGAAGGGTTGTTTTTTGTTGGTGCGGATGTTTTGCGTTGAGGCGGTGATGATGAGGCGCTCGGTGGGCGCGAGCACGGCGTCGAGGAACATCTGGCGATCGTCCACACGCGCGTTGCGGTCCCAGATTTTGGGTTGGGCGCGGAGGAGGTCCCATGAAGGCGAGGTCGTGCGCGAGGGGAAATTGTCGTTCTGCATACCGACCAAGGCGAGGACGCGGCAGGGTGTGTTGTGAAGTTGCTTGAGGCGGCCGAATGGCGTGGCTCCGGAGATGGGCGCTCGGCGATTGCCCTCCTCGACCTCGGATGCCATCCAGTCGAGGATCACGGCGACATCGACGGGAGTGGTGACTTCCAGTTCCGCAAGAAATTTCAAAATGCTGTTGGCGTCTCCCATGCGATCCTCCTCGCCTTTGAGCAAGGCGCCTGCGGCACTGCGGAGGCGCTCCGACCACTCGCGAGGGGTGGTTTGTTTTTGCCACTCCTTGAGTGTCGATCGCAATGCGGTGAACCACTCCAGGAAAATTTCGGACTCTGAAAAATTTGCCCCCATGCTGTCGGCAACGGGGAGCTGGAAGCCAATCGTGGCCTCCGGATCAGGCTCCTGCGGGCCGAAGAACATTCCCGCAACCAAGCGATCGCCGGCAAAATCCCAACTTCCCGGCTGCAGAGAATCGGCGAAGCCTTGCGTGATTCCGCTCTCACGAAGTTTGTCGGCGAGGAATTCCACTTTCTCCTCATCCTCCCCCACCCCGAGCGCTTCGCGCACGGCGCGGAGCTGCATGAGGTCGAGGACCTCGCTGGCACGACCACGACCGCCATGGGCCAACTCGAGCAAGGCCAAAAGGCTCTCGAGAATCTCGTCACCCTCGCTTGCGGGCAATTCCGTGAGGCGCACAGGGAGCGGATTTTCCTTGGTATGAAAAACAGCCGACACCAAGGGAGCGTAGTCATCTAAAGAAGGAACGGCGATGAGCACATCCTCTGGTTTTAAATCTTTAATGTCGGAAAATGCGCGCAGCAACTCGTCCCGCAGCACCTCCAACTCGCGGCGCGGTCCATAGCAGGCGTGGATGCGCAGGCTCTCATCCGCGTTGAGACCATTCACATTGGCGTATTCGCTGTTCGCACGAACTCCATGCTGGAGGCGCTTCAAAAGTGTGTCGGGGTTTGATTCTGTAACCAAATCGAGAGGGTCTGGCCAATTCTCGTATTGATCCCCATTTTCACCGATCAAAACAAAGGTGCCTACGGCATGGCGCGCCATCGAGACGAGAAGCGGATTGTTTTGCACCTCGGCTCCCAGCTCGAAGTTTTCAGGATCCGACGAGGAATCCGGCATGGCGAGATTCTCGTTCTGGTTTCGTTTACGGATATCAGCCAAGTAACCGATGCAGGGAAGAATCACACGAATGTCGACTTCCACTCCTCTTGCAGAGAGGACCCAGAGTGTTTTCATCAAGAGTGGATCAAGCGATCCGCTGCCAATTACCGTGACTGCGCTAAATGCCTTACTCAATTTCTCAGCGGCGGCAGGGTCATTGAGGAGCTGGGGCAGAAGTCCAGGAGTGTTCCCAAATTTTTCGTAAAGATTGCTCCAGAGATCGCGTTGCCAAGCCTCTTCGGCGCGGTGGTCGGGCTTTTGCAGAAAGGCACGCTCTTGACTCCAAGCCTCGAACATTTCCGGACGAAAATGACCGTATTGATCCAAGCGATCCGCCACCAGCCTGGCCATGGCAAATCGATCCCTCACCGATGCCGCAGCGCCGACTCCGGGGAAATTCTGGCCATGCTCAAAAACCGACCACTCCAAGCACCTTTTCGACCATTTTCGAGCCTTTGGAATGTCGGCCACCGCGAAGACCTCTTTCACAAAATCCTGCGGCATAGAAAATTCCAATCCCATGCAAATGCCAAGCTTGCGAGCCAGTTGAACTTGCAGCCAATCCCGAAAATAAACCGAAGGCACTACGACCTTCACAGGTTTCAATGGCGACTCCGAAAGTTTGCCAGAAATCTGCGAAATCAACTCTTCCAACAACTTATCTGCACTTGTGTAGGGAAAAACTGAGGGCATAGGAAATTTTATATTTGATTTTTCGATTCCATACAATAGGAATTCTTTGATTTTGATTTGTTTTTGTTAACTGCTCGCTGCTCTTTCCCCCAATTATACCAGACAGCGATCGCAGGAGATGTCACAGGCTGGGAGATTTTTTTATGAATCGCCAGAGGGCAGCGATTCCGTTGCCGGTTTCGGCATTTGGGCGAGGAGGTGGCTGGCGATGGCGAGGGATGCTGTGGCTCCGGGGGATGGGGCGTTGAGGAGGTGGATTTGGCCGGGCTTTTGCTCGAGGCTGAAATCCATGAGCAGGGAACCGTCGCGATGGATGGCTTGCGCACGGACACCGCTGCCGCCTTCGCGGGAGATGTGTTCCATGCGGATTTCGGGGATGAGGCGCTGGAGGTTTTTCAGGAAGACTGTTTTGCTGAAGGAATTTCTCAACTCGCTCCAGGTGGTGCCAGGGTATTTTTTCAGAAATCGATAGAGGCCAGGAAACGAGAAGGTCTCCCACGAATCGCGCAGGGAGATGTCGGTGCGGCGGTAGCCCTCGCGCTTGAAGGCGAGCACGGCATTCGGCCCGGCTTCAATGCCGCCACCGATCATGCGCGTGAAGTGCACGCCGAGAAATGGCAGCGTGGGATCGGGAACAGGATAAATCAAATGCCTGACGAGATGTTCACCAACGGGCGCCAATTTCCAATAATCGCCGCGAAAGGGAATGATGCGGGAAGCAGGGTGCAGGCCCGCCGACCTCGCCACGCGGTCGCAATGCAGACCGGCGCAGTTGATCACGAAGTCGGCTTCGATGTCGCCTTGCGGGGCGCTGACGATTTGCCGTCCGCCGCTGGAGCGAATGCCGAGGGCGGGGGCATTTGTGCGAATCTGGTGTCCAGCGGCGCGGATCAATTCCGCCATCTTCCGCATCACAGCGGCATAGTCGACGATGCCCTCCTCCGGCACGCGCAGAGCGGCGAGTCCGGCCGCGTGGGGTTCGATCTCCCGAATCGCCGAGCCCTCGAGCCACTGCAAGCCGCGCAGTCCATTTGCTGTGCCACGCGCCTCGAGTTCGCGCAATCTCACGACTTCGGATGCGTCGACCGCGAGGACGATCTTTCCGCAAATATCATGCGGAATCCGATACTCGCCGCAAAATGCCACCATTTCCCGAATCCCCTCCACAGCCAACTTCGCCTTGAGCGAGCCGGGCTTGTAGTAGAGTCCGCAATGCAGAACCCCGGAGTTGTGACTACTCTGGTGACCGCCAGTGGAGGCATCCTTCTCCAATAAAACAACCTCCCTCGCGACCTTCTGCCGGGCGGCTTTAAGCGCAGTAGCCAAGCCGATGATCCCCCCGCCAATGATGACAAGTCGCTGCATGGTTGTTTATTTAGACATAATTTACAGAATTAACAGAATTTTTAAGCCGAATTCAGAGGTTTTAACCACAGAGGACACAGAGAGCACAGAGTAAGAGATATTCTACAGGACACTTACAGAATGACACGTAGAGTGATAATGCCTTAAATTTTTTCTATGCAGAGGGGATACGCGCCTAGAAGTTTTGCCCATTTTTCGGGTGGGCTGGCGAGGCAGCGGTCGGCGTAGTGCGCCAAGAGAGTGTGTGGAGAGGTGGCGAGTTTTTGAAGGATTTGGTGCGGGGTGGCCGACAGGCGAAGTTGACCGACGGACGGGAACGCTTCGGGAAATGCTTCCATAATCGCGCTGAGGGGGATGGTGTAGCTCTGCACGAAGTTGCTGGCGCGGATGTTGCCATCGCTCGTATTTCTAATGATTTCGCGGATGATCACGGGGGTTTCGCTGTGGTTGGTCAAGGGTCGGAGGGCGCTGAGCGGGAGGTGCGGGACTATGGCGATGAGGGGCTCCGCGATTTTGCGGTAGAGGGCGGCGTAATCGGAAAAGGACCCCTGATTACGGAAGGACGCGAGGCGATTCAGGACGGACGAGAAGCGCAAGACGGGTTCGAATTGGGGATTTTCAAAAATCCGGAGCGCCTGGGCTGTGCTCATGCGGGGAGAGCGCAGGAGCGGGTGTTCGCTTGTGGTGGCGGGGTGGTTTAAGACGGTCTCGATGATCGCGATGGCGCGGCTATCGGATACCGCGCTTGGCTGGCGGGAAGCGAGGAGATCGCTAACCGCTTTCTGGATTTCAAGATTGGTGTGGCAGGCCAACTCGGCGAGGATGGCAGCGGAGGTGCGGGGGTTGCTTGCGTAGGCGAGCAGGACGCACGGTTCGAAATTGTGCTTGTGGCGTTTGTAGAGATCCGCAGTGAGGCGCTCCGGCTTGGCAGCGAGGTGTCCTTGTGAGACACCATGCTCGCGGCCATTGGCCATGAATTCATCGAAAACATCCTGCGGAACATTGGGATGTGCAAAAATTTGGTTTTTGCATCCCGTGTAGGGAAGTTTGGCCAAATAGGCTAAAACCTCGGGAAGAACTCGCGGGTTGTTCAGCAAGGCTTGGTGGATATGCGCATTTCTGTTTGCGATGAGACGGCGTTGCATGTCGTCGGGGATGTGCAGCGAGGACGCCAAACCGGCACGGACTTCCGGCGCGGGATCGCCAAAAAATCGCTCTTGAAGCGCACTCGATCGAGTGAATCGAGCCACAGCGGCGCGCACTTCCGGGAAATCGTTCATGGCCAAGTGCTCGTGATCGGCAAGCGTGCAGCGTGGCAATGAGGCCAGATTGGCAAGAACGCGCGGAGCGCCGTGCTTGGAAAGCGCCGCAATGAGATCCGGCGGCAGGCACTCCCACCGCGAAAGGTGCTCATGCAAAATCTCGAGTTCCAAAGAATACAAATGGCGTGCCGTTTTTTCCAAAAATTCCACGCTATCCTCCTCAACGGCAATCCACTTCTTCGCTACAGCACAAGCAAACGCTTCCTGGATAACCAGTGGAGCGTCGGCCAATAGCAATTCTATGGACTCCAGAGGAAAAGGCGCGGGACCACATTTCTCAAACCGCTCCTGCAAAGCCCTCTGAAGCAAAGCCAGCCTCACTTCCACATTCGGATCCCTCACAAACCAATGCAATGGAATCCTTGGCTCGAAATCGTTGCTTTGTAGAAAATAAATACGCCACTCGACCGGAATCAACGCCTCCGGTATACTCATGCCAGGTTGCATCAAAAATCCTTGATAGATAGAAACAAGAATCCGCTTCGGGATCACTGAGGACACGGACTTTGACGAGGTGAACTCCCAGAGCGTGACAACGGGATTTTCCGCAGCCGCCTCCGGAAATTTCATCCAAAGCCGAAACAACTCCCGCTTCGGAGTATTTGGATTTCGAGCCACGGCGTTTAAGACAGCCTCATCCGAGGAACGCGCCGCCCTCGCCAACCAATCCGGCGGCGTCAGGCAATCCTTCGCCATCTCAAGGTCCGAAGAAGCGTCCACCGAAAGGGGTGGCGCTCCAAGAGACGCGGAGTCGGTTGAGGATGGATCTACGGATTCAATGGGTGAAGCAGAGTTTTGTGGCATAATTGGCGAACAACCTACACCAACTCGGGGCGCATATCCTGCAACAGCCTATTCTAAAAATAGAAATAGATTTTTCTTGATTTTACCGGAAATAATCCCTAGCATTCGCACCCATTAGAATGCCTTGGGATAAAAGTTATTTTTTATAAATTAACAAAATTTTAAGATAATACTGATTAGTTTTTTATAAAATATAAAAAATTATTTTTTCAGAAAAATATTAGCATCTATAGATCATATTGATCGAGTATATGAAACAAAAAATCTCATCCAAACTGATTAACCCAGATTTTAAATTAAACCCCCTCTGTTCAAATGTCTGAACCTGCTGATCATTCTGTTCGAAAATCCATCGGTGTCGCTCAAGCGGCGCCATTCGACAAGACCTATTCCGATAACCTGCCATTTCCCGTTTTGGCAGAGCTCGGTGGCGGCGACATGCATCGTGCGAGGCCACAAATGTCGTCGCCCAATGTTAGAGACCTTGCCTCCCGGCTACACAAGAAGGTCATTCGCTCCGACATACAGATCACGCCCGACGGGGTGGTCGAGTTTGATTCCGCGATTTTCAGAACACGCGGCGCTAATTTTATCACCTGCAACGATGCGGGGATATCCGTTTACGGACGAAAACAACGCGTTGTTGAGCGCTTGGCTCGCCGTCTTCAATCCATTGTCTTGCAACAAGAGAAGAAGGCAGGCGAGGCCGGTTACACCCTCATTAAAAAATCGACCTTTGAAATCGACAAGGAATTCGTGCCGTTGATGGGTGCTCAACCGATTCTCGATGCCGAATTGGCGCTCCTCTACGGAGAAAGTTTCTTACATTGGCACGACTCATTCAAGCGCCGTTTACGCGAAAGGCCGTCAGGCATCTCGATTCTCGAAGGCCCGCCCGGTTGTGGAAAAACCTCTTTCCTCCGCGGCTTTATGTCAGCCAATGCCGAGACCCATCGCTTTTACTATGTCACCGCTCATGACATACATCTACTTAGCGAACCGGAGTTTGTTGTTCTGTGGTCTGCGGAGCGCAAGAAATTCGCTGATGAGAAACTTGTGCTCGTGATTGAGGATGCCGAGCAGGCACTTATGAATCGAGGCAATGACAATCGCACCATCGTCAGCACACTACTCAATTACTCCGATGGTCTCCTCAGCGAATTTCTCAAGATGCACATCATATGCACGATTAATTGCGTAGGAGCCGATTTGGATCCCGCCCTCATGCGCCCTGGTCGACTCATCACGCATCGCATCTTTAACCGCCTTTCCGCCAAGGAAGCGCACAAGCTCGCCGAGTTTAAAGGAATCCGCCTCCCCCGAGGCCAAAGCGACTACTCGCTCGCCGAGATTTTTAACGAACCCGCTGACGCACCCGAACATCGGGGAAGGATCACTGGCTTCGCGGCCTGAGGAAATCAATCGCTATGAAAAAACTCTCGTTCCCCCTGCTTCTGACGATCATTTTAGCCGGATGCGCCTCTCCTCGCGGAGGCTTACCTTCAGCGGCAAAGGAAGAAACAGCTTCGATTCGCTCCATCGTGGAAGAAGAGACGGCCAAGGCCATGGAATCTCTTCGGCCCAAGAGAATGATCGTTATCGTGAGCGAGCCGTTTTCCGGGCGCTTGGAGGCCATTTCCTCCAGACGGGCCGGAAGCAGGCAGTCACAATCTGAATGGCAGGAAGGCCACTTCGAGCCCGCATCGACTTTCAAACCCTTCCTCGTGGCCAGCGCCCTTGAATCTGGAAAAACGAAAGAAAACTCACTGATCGATTGCGGAAACGGCATTTTCACAATCGGCGGAAAAACGATCAAAGACCATGTCGCATTTGGCCCCCTCACCCCTACGGAGGTTCTTTCCAAAAGCTCAAATATCGGCTCGGTGAAATTGGCTTTATTACTCGACGAGAGAGCTTTCAAAAAAGCCCTCCGGCACTTTGGTTTTGAACCAAAAAACGATTCTTCGAAGGCAGACATCGCCGTTGGAGAATCCATCGAGATTTCACCTCTCGAGTTAGCCATGGCCTACGGCGCACTCGCAAATGGAGGTAAGCTCATGAAGCCTATTGGCATGGACGACAAGCCAGCTATCATACGGCGGGCATGCTCCACCAAAACCGCGCAAACCGTGAGAGAGGCCATTCGAATCGTTCCCGAGACATCAAATCGCTTACTGGTCTCTCCCGACTTGGAGGCTGGCGGCAAGGCAGGCACCTCGTTGTCGCGCACGGCGACCGACTCCAATTCCACAGAGGCACGGTGGACTCTCTTCGCGGGATTTTTTCCGATGGAGCATCCCCGCCATGTTTGTGTCGTCGCTATCGAAAACGCGAACATTTCGCCTCAGAAAAACTATGGCGGACTTGTGGCAGGCCCGGTTTTTGCAGCAATCGCAAAAAGAATTTCAACTCTCGAAGGAAGAAAGCACCATTAAAAACCATGCTTCTTTTCACCCCCCGTTTTTATCGAGCAGACAAGAAAAAAATCCTTGCAATGTGCGCCATAGGCTGTCTATGGATTTCGCTCACCTCCTGTAGCTATTCCCCAAATTACTCGAAAGTGGATGCCTCAAACCATTCCGTGACAAACTACCACTACTCCGCGCGCCAAATGGCCGTCGGCATTCCGAATCATGCCGGCGATTCCATGGTGAGCACGACCACCGAAGAGGACGAAAACACTTCACAAGAAAACACAGCAAGACAACCCACTGCATATCCCACAACCCGGTTTGAAAGACCGCCTTCGACGCCTTCGAGTCCCCGAAATTACGACACGAGCTACATCATTCCCAATCCCTTCACCGCGATCTTTGGTATCTTTGCCAATGCCATTAAGAATTTTAACGACCGAATGGAGTATCTGGCCACCCATCCCTATAGCAGCTCATCCACTTACTATCCCACCCAATACAGCCAAAATGGATACGCATCTACATATCAGCAATCTCTGCGAAATTGCGGCGTATACGGACCGCAAAATTCGTTGGAATCCCAAGCTTACGCCCAAACAGCACAGGCGTTGAATAGAAATAGATACTAAAATATGAATACAACAACAAATAACAGTGAAAATGATCAAGCAAGAGATACAGATACACCAAAACTTGATCCAGATATTGCCAGTGTTGCCAAAAGGCCTTTGCTAAAATTGAAAATAGAAGACATTCGAGTTGTTTATCACTGGACCCGTCTGCGATTTTATAGATCTCGCTATGATTCGTGGTCCGTGCCTCACACTCGAGAAAATGTGAGTATCGGTGAAATCAGAACCTACGGGTCAGGCAGAACTTCCGTCGTTTTTAAATCTTGGCAAAACAGTCGTGATTTTGAAAAAGTGCAGCTTGTTACCAAGGAAATTCCTCTAACAAAACAGGAGGCCATAGCCCGCTTGATCCAGAAAATCTTGGCCGATCCGGAAAAAGCTCGGGCTGATCTTGACAACAGTCCAGTGACCCAAGGCGTCCATAGCCACGAGATCAAAGTCAGGCTTACTTCGGGTTTTAAGAGCATGGATGATAAGACAAAAACTATTCTTGAGTGGAAGGGTGACGCTTTTTTCATCAATGGAGGTTTACTGGGAGAAATTGCCCAGTTATTGGGTGATGAACAAATTGGAGCCCCAGAGCCGCTTCGCTTGCCGGACGGTAGAAAAGCAATATTCGATAGAGACATGAATGTGGTCGAAGATATAAATCGCGACCGTAAATCTGTTGAAGACTTTGTTACGGACATGTGGTTGGCACACTATTATGAGCACAAGCATGACTGGTGGTTAGTTGCTAATGGATTCAATGGGCTCGGAAGCACGCAAATTTGCGTATTAATTAACCTGCGGAAGCGCCAGATTGACTGGCGCGCTGAGCTTACTCCTGAGGAGGTTAGAGATGCCGAAGCAGTCCTCGGGGAGATTCTTGATGATTATGACTACAAGCCTCAATAAAACAAGTTTTTATCGCTTCTAAAACTCTTATCAATCGATGACCAACAAACCCATGAACGAATCAAAAATCATTTGTCCCAATTGCCACACCGAGATGCCGCTTAGCGAAGCGGTCTCCCACCAGATCCGCCAGGATTTCGAAGTCCGTTTCGAGAAAGAACGCCAAAAACTCAACGCCACCATCGCGGAACGAGAGGCCAAGCTCACACGCGAAAAAGAGGAGATCGAAAAAGGGAAGTTTGAGAACGAAAAACGCTTGGAGGAGAAACTTCAACAGGAGCGTAAAAAAATCGAGGAAGCCGCCGCCCGCAGAGCCTGTGAGAATGTTTCCAAAGAGATCGCCGAAATCCAAGCGCAGCTCGAGCAAAAAAACCAGAGTCTGGAGGCCGCCAAAAAAGCCGAAGCCGAGCTCGCACGGGAAAAAGCAGTCCTCCAACAGGCCAAGGATGATTTCGACGCTAAAATGCGCCGCACTCTCGAGACCGAGCGAGTTAAAATCTCAGAGGAAGCAGCCCAGCGGGAAAAAGAAAAATCCGGCATCGAACTCGAGTCCCTCAACAAGCGCCTCGCCGAGCAGGCAGAATCCCTTAAGGCTGCCCAGAAAGCGGAAATTGACTTGCTTGATGAAAAAGCCAAGCTCCAACAGGCCAAAGAGGAGCTCGACCTCCAAGTCAAGCGCACCCTCGCCCAAGAGCGACAGAAAATAGCCGAGGAGGCCCGCAAACAGGGCGCGGAGCAAGAACGCCTCGCTCTCGCGGACAAGGACAACATCATTCGCCAGCTCCAGGAGAAAATTTCCGAACTCAAACAAAGTGCCGAGCAAGGCTCCATGCAGGCGCAGGGCGAAACGCTGGAACTCGAAATCGAGAACACTCTCGCCGAAACCTTCCGCGACGACGAGATCGTGGAGGTCAAAAAAGGCCAGCAAGGCGCCGATATGATTCAGCATGTCCGCACCCGGCAAGGTGGAGATTGTGGATCCATCGTCTGGGAGGCCAAACGCGCCAAGGCGTGGTCCTCCAAGTGGGTGGCAAAGCTGAAGGGTGACCAGCGCGAGGCGAAAGCCGACCTCGCAGTGATTGTAACCACCTGCCCGCCGGATGGAGTCTCCTGCATTGCCCTCCACGAGGGCGTGTGGGTTTGCGAACCGCCCTTCGCCATTGCCTTGGCCACCGCCCTTCGGCACGGCCTCATTCATGCCGCCAAACAACGCACGCAGCAAGAAAACCGAGCAGACAAGATGTCGCAAATCTACGACCACCTCTGCAGCACAGAATTCCGTCAGACCATGGAAACGATCGTCGATTCTTTCCTCGGCCTCAAGCGCCAGCTTGACTCGGAAAAAGTCGCCATGGCCAAGCAATGGAAGGAGCGGGAGTCCCAGCTAGCGAGCGCTCTCACCGGTATGGCTGGTCTGTATGGCGGTATCCAAGGCATCGCTGGGCGCGAGGCACTCCCCGAAATCCGCAACCTCGCCCTACCCGCCGCCTAAGAGCATGGCCAAATTTATTTTCTTTGCCACCGGCGCTGCAGGCCAGCACTCGAATTTCGTTCTTGGCCTTCAAAAAATTCTCGCCTCGGAAGGCACTTCCAAACCCGAGACCGCCTCTGTCCAAACGGAATAAAATCTCCCAAAAAATTTAACGATAATTACTTATGGATAATGCACAAGTCAACATTGATTGGATGCTTGAATGTGAAGCGCGATTGCTAAAGCCCATCTGGGATCAATTGCCGGTTGATCAGAAATCAAAACTCATCAAGGAATTTTGGAATCAAGTGCAATGCGTATGGAAAAAAGCTGCTGCTGAAGAAATTGTAGATTTTTTGAGCCACAGCAATTCTGCGGATTCTGATTTCCAACTCTCCGAGAAACTCGCCCAACCTATCCCCTCATTTGATTTTTATCCCAAGGCAAAGCCCTTTTGGGAATTGATCAAAGAAGAAGTGCACGACTCGCAGAAACGATTTGATACGCTGCTCAGCAACACCGACCGAAAATGGGTGCGTAACAATGACAGAATCCCCAGCCTTCCAGAATATGTTACTAAGCGCGAGTGCAATCCAAATTATGACAGAAAGACCAATCGTTTTGGAGTCAGTGATGAGATTGTTCCTGACGACATGGCAAAATGGTTGGGCGAAATGCAGCGAACCCTCAAACCGAACTCAAGAAGAAAGAAGTTTCCAGAGGTCTTTCTGTCTTATGAAGAGCCTCCTGCTTTTGATGACCGATTGAAAAAAAAATATGAAGAGGACTCGAAAAATTATAATGTTGTCTCACACAACGAACCTAACACTGAAGCCGAACTTGAGGACTGCGTAGAAAAAAACTTTTTCTCGAATAACCAAACAAAACCTGACACCGAGCGCCTACTTGGATGCTATTACTGGAATGATAAAAAGATCATAATTTGGATGAAGGGAGTCAGATTCTGCTCAAAGCAGCTTAATCTTTCCGAAGAATTCTTGTTTGACTGCGTCTTGATCCATGAACTCGGGCATTGGTTTAATGCAACTGCAAGCACTGAAAATTGCCTGGAGTGGGACACAAAACAAATAGAAGTTTATACCTCCACACGTAATGAGGTTCCTAATCATCCAGATCCAGAGAAACCGGATGAACCACTTGGAAATAAAATAGAAGGAAATGCCCGCTCCCTCAGTAGCCGGTGCTACCACGAAGCATGGGCCCAGTTATTTGCTTGGCTCTATGGCAAAGAGAAAGATTCCGACCTGCTCAAGGCATTCAGCGCACTCGAACCTAAACAGTCACTCTCCTATCAGGCCTGGCGCAAACTCGTTAACAATTATCCTCAAACCGACTATTCCTCCCTTGAGCTTAAGTTCGACATAGGAATAATTTTAAAGAGTTTAGAATGGTCTCGAAGCCTCACAGATAACACACCCCCGCCCGCTGGACCAAATCCCTTGCCGGCGACTTTTGATGACACTCAATACCAACACACAAATATGCTGAACCATTTGAATACTTGAAATTATGTTCAGTTTTTAACAGAATGATAATTGCAGAATTTTGTTTATACAAATTTTGAT
>Ga0214921_10002438_pt1 | contig 30209 bp, 26 predicted proteins | sample LL1505_MetaG_FD_177992 | JGI IMG/M metagenome (GOLD analysis project Ga0214921, IMG submission 177992) | Freshwater microbial communities from Lake Lanier, Atlanta, Georgia, United States - LL-1505 | ecosystem: Environmental > Aquatic > Freshwater > Lake | place: USA: Georgia | collected...
AAGCGCGAGGGAACCAAAGAGGAGATCCTCAAGAGAGCACACATGATCACTCGCGACCGCGAGTGAGATCTCACCTCGAAGTACACCGGGACACACCTCTTCAAAGGCTCCCGCCATCTCAGGGATGTACCGAACTCGTCCCTTCCATCGTTCGATCACACTATCGATCGTGCTCTGAGCTACACCCGCAAGGCGAGCTCGCTGGATGAACTCTTGGCGCTCTCCGGATCTCCACTCACCCGGCAGCGCGCGGCGAGGCCGTCTCGACGACCCATCGTCTTCAACAAAGTCGAGCGCCTTCTGCACTACCCTGACAAAGCTCCAGGGTGCGCCCTCCCGTGGCATCAGTATGCCCCTTCGATTTTCAACGCCGATCTCAGTTCCATATCCACATCCAACCCGTCGCCGGCTTATCTCGCCGACAAAGGTATAACCGCTCGCCTCGCAGAGGTACCGCGCGCGATCAGAGACAATCTCACTCTGAAGCCCCTCCGCGCACTCAAGGAGCGTAACCTCCAGTACACACGAGCGACGTTCGTAGGTGGTAGCCATGCGACCGCCGGAGAGCTCGAAATGCCGGAGCATGCTGGACGCGTCACCTCCCTCGACACGACATACAACGATGATATGGGGCTGCGTACTCTGGGGAATCTTCGTAATCGGCGTCCCTATCCGGCTCGCAAGCAGCTGCGCGTATGTTGGGTCAACAAAGAGACCTCCCCCCTGAACGACCACCCGCTCGTCGGCAAAGAGGTCGCTCACAGAAACACGAAAGGTCCCGCTCTCAACGTCCCGCTCTACATACTCAGCGGTCGTCCCTCCCAACACAAAAACTCCCTCCTGTCGTGCAGCAAGGGAAAGCTCTCGAATAAGGAGCCGCTCATCGAGGTCAGGGATATCGGCGACCACCCCGGTAGTATCGATTGTTTTAGTGACGGCTCGAAGCGCTCGCGACGCCAGCCGCGCGCCGAGGCCTCGGAATCGAGAGAGGTCGCACCGTCGAACTGTAGCGAGGTGTGGAGCAAGCGAGGTGACAACCTTACGGAGCGCTCGCGAGGATCTGATGAATCGCCAAGGTGAGCGCGTAAACTCCCTCATAACGCTCTCACGCCACGCGCACGAGGTAGCTCCGGGATAGCCTGGCTCAACGAGAAGAACCTGCGCGCCCCGCAGCGCCGCTTCTCGGGCGACCGTAACACCGGAGAGCCCACATCCGAACACGATCAGATCAAAACGATGCCCGCCCTCCATGACCCGGAAAGCCTCTCGGCGGGTCACAAGGGTCCCAAACGGCCCCTCCTCACCGTAGGGACGCTCCCCTTCACCGGCATAGAGCGAGAGCCAGGAGCTATTCATCGATCCGAACTCGCCACCGGGCGCCACCACTGACCGTTACCTGCCAGGTGCCGGCGGCAAGCGAGCTGAACACACACTCACCCTTGGAGGAGATAGGCTCCCGACGCTCTGAGGCGATACCATCCACGTTAGTGGCGACACACTCACCTCGGGCGCCCTTTGGATCCATCAGCGATACGGTCACCCGTGAGGACTCTCGCACAACTCGAACGCCTCTAATGAGACCGGCCGAATCAACGATCTTAAGATCCGCGGCTTCTGAGTGTTCTTGAATGTATAGGACGCCAAGAACGCCGATGATAAACGCGACCAAGAACTTTATCATTCCTCGCTAGCTCCCAATATCCCGTCGTACACGACGTCCACGTATTTGAATGAGATCAACACCCTTGTAGGCGACCCGTCGAGATTCGTCGACATCAATCCCTAATCCTACAACGCTCAGGGTGCGGCCACCATTCGATACTAAGCGGCCCTTCTCATTCACTGAGGTTGCGGCGTGAAATACGATCGCGTTAGGCACAAGGACCGCAAGGTCTACCCCTACGATCTCATCCCCCTTGGAGACCCCCTCAGGATAGCCGTCCGAGGCGATCACGACACAGGTGCTTACCTCTTTTCGCCATGAGAGCGATGGCTTCTCACTACGAACGCCTGCTATCCATTGGAAGAGCTCAGTAGGCTCACTCGCAAGGCGAACCAAGATCGCCTGACACTCCGGATCTCCGAGTCGGGTGTTGTACTCAAGTACACGGATCCCCTCCGGACGACGAGCCGCATCGCGAGGAACCATAAGCCCAGCGTAGAGGAACCCAGAGAAGGGAGTTCCCCGTTTAGCCATCTCGGTCAGAATGGGAGCGGCGCAGCGCTCTTGAATCCATTCCAGCTCAGCGCCAGAGACGCGAGGTGAGGGACACACCGAACCCATACCACCGGTGTTGGGCCCCTCATCGTTATCTCGAAGACGTTTGTAATCGTGCGCGGGCGCGAGCGGAATAAGATCGTGACCGTTACACGCGAAGATGCAACTCACCTCAACGCCATCAAGGAACTCCTCAACCACCACACGCTCAGCGTGGAGGGGGCCAAAGAGCTGCTGGAATGCGGGCTCGAACTCTTTCGCGTCGGTCACAACGAAAACACCCTTACCTGAGGCGAGTCCATCGGCTTTCAGCACGAGTGGGGCCCCCATCTTAGCGCAGTACTCACGAAGCTCACGCTCCGCGGTGAACACCTCGTACGATGCCGTAGGAACTCCAGCAGCGACCATCACCTCTTTTGCGAACGCCTTCGAGCTCTCAAGGAGCGCCGCCGCTTGTGATGGACCAGCAATAGCTTTGCCGTTCGCTTGGAAGAGATCGACTATCCCCGCCTCAAGCGCGACCTCCGGTCCAACAACTGTAAGGTCTATCCCCTTCTCATGCGCGAGCTTCAGCAGATAGTCAACCGCGGTCGCGGGGATCGGCACTATCTCGGCGCATGTGGCTATCCCAGCATTTCCAGGCGCGCACGTGACGTGAGAGACCTGCTTAGACATCGCGAGGCGCCAACAGATGGCGTGCTCTCGTGCGCCGCTTCCAACTACCAGAACTTTCATGGGGGCTTACCTCTAGTGCCTAAAATGTCTATCGCTCGCGAAGAAGAGCGAGACGTTCTTCGCGTTCGCGGTCGCCTTCACCTCATCATCTTTACGTGCGCCGGCTGGAGCTACCACACATGTGATCCCCTCAGCGGCGAGGGTCTCCACGGAATCAGGGAACGGAAAGAAGGCGTCTGATGCGGCGACAGCGCCGTTCAAGAGGTGCCCGTGAGCCTTCGCCTTTCTGATGGCCAACTCAACGGAATCGATCCGGCTCATCTGTCCAGCGCCGACACCAACAAGGAGTCCATCGCGAACGAGCACGATGGCATTCGACTTCACGTGACCAACGATACGCCACGCAAGCTCAAGATCCGCGAGCTCCTCATCACTTGGAGCGCGAGAGGATGAGAGCGCCGCGTGAGCGATGCGGGAACGGTCGATATCGGGCTCCTGAACAAGGACACCTCCCGCAACCGTTCTCACATCAAATCCTTTGAGCGTCGAAACATCGACCTTGAGGATGCGTAAATTCTTACTCGTCCGAAGTACATCAAGGGCGCCCTCGATGAAATCAGGCGCGAGCACCAGTTCAGCAAAGTCTCCTCGAATCTCCTCAGCCGCTGTTTTGTCGACAGGACGATTGCATACCAACACTCCACCGAAGTGGCTCCGAGGATCACACTCCTTCGCTCGCTCGATCGCCTCAACAACCGATTTGCCCACCGCGACACCGCACGGATTGAGGTGCTTGAGGATCGCTACCGTGGTGCGCTCAGTCGGAAGATCCGAGAGCAGTCGCAACCCCGCGTCGAGATCGAGCATGTTGTTGTACGACAACTCCTTTCCACCCAACTGCTCCCACTTCGGACCGGTGAAGAGGGTCAACGCCTTTGAGCTCGCCTCATAGAGAGCTGCCCGTTGATGAGGATTCTCTCCGTAGCGAAGGTCTGAGACCTTCGACAAGGTAACGGTGCATTCAGCGGGAAGCTCGGCTTGCGCGACATCTGTTTGAACGTCAGCGACCAGCCCTCCGAAATACTTCGCTATAGCTCCATCGTACTGCGAGAGGGTCGCGAAAACCTTCGCTGCTAACCGACGCCGCATCTCAAGTGGGAATGGATCCCCACCTATCTTCCCGGAGAGAGACGCTATGACCTCTGGATAATCATCGGGATCAATAAGTGGAAGTACGAAGGCGTGATTCTTAGCCGCGGCGCGGATCATCGTCGGACCACCAACATCAACGAGCTCAGTCATCTCCTCTGGCTTCGAAGCCTTTTCACTCTGTATGTACTTGAGGAACGGATAGAGATTCACGATCACCAGATCGATCGGTCCGATCTGAGCTTCTTCCATCTGTTTGAGGTGATGCGGCTGATCGCGTCGTGCCAAGATACCACCATGAATCTTTGGATGAAGCGTTTTCACTCGCCCATCAAGAAGCTCAGCGAGTCCTGTGTACGACTCGACCGAGGTCCATGGAACCTTCGCTTCGTCGAGTGCCTTACCCGTTCCCGAGGTCGCAAGAAGGGTGTAACCCGCGCCGTTGAGGGCGGCGGCTAATTCAGAAAGGCCGGTTCGGTCGGAGACACTCAAAAGAGCACATTTTTTCATGGGAGGATCTCTAGCTGTAGATGGACGTTAGAACTGTGTCGGTAGGATACCCCGCACGCCTTTTCCTTTCCAGTGAGAGTCTTCGCTCTTTTGGCGAGCTATCCGCCACTCTTTAGCCCCCCGTGCACCAACACATTTCCGGACCTCTACCTTACGGGAACCGGTCCGTGTCACGTGCACGACGATCCCACTTTTTGGTTTTTGGGCCACGTTAGTCCCACATAACCCGATGTTTTTTCAAGATAAAAAGACTACTCTGGCTTCATCTCGCCAAGAGCTTGGCGAATATCGGCAAGCTCACCTTCGAGACGCTTTCGGAGCGAGGCACGAGCATCGTCGTCGGGATTCGCGACCGTTTGCAGGAACTCCACCTCCTCCTGCGCGTTGTTGGCCTGCGCCGCGACGATGTCCCGGCGAGCTTTTAGGTCTTCAAGTTGTCGATAGGTGTCAGCCAATACCCCATCGACCGCCGCCACAACCTCTTCGCGAAGCTTATTCTGAAGCTGCGAACGGGCCTCCGACAAACGCTCAACCTCTCGACGTAGACCGTCATTTGAGGGGTACAATTCAAACTCATCTTGTTTAGCCTGCAAGCGGTATGTCGCCTCGGTCCACTCTGCAGCTCTCCTCTTGACCCTTTCGGAGATGGTCCCTACGCGCTCCATATCACCACCGGGCTGAAAGAGGTCCTGCCCCTCGCTCTCGGCCTTCTTCTTTCTTCCGAACCACAACGAAAGCTTCCGCGAGGCGATATCTATCTGAGCCTCAATCTCTTTCAGCTCGCGGGCATATCCATCGCGTTGCGACTGCGCTCGCTGCAGAGAGGCCGCCGAAACCTCGGGACTAGCCGCTGAAAGCATCGCAAGCTGCGTCTCTATCTTGGTCGCCGCGCTCTCAAGAGTCGACCTATTGAGCGATACTCCGCCCGACCGTCCCCGTGACACCGAATCAAGCCCCCCTACCCGTCGAGCTATGTCGGGCAGCCCCTCTCGAGTCCCGGACTTTGAGCGATTGAGCGCAAGCTCCTCGGTAAGGTCATCAAATTTCGTTACATGCTCCCGCTCCTGGTTGCGAGAACTAGAGGACCACGAGCCGAAATTGAAAACCGTCAAAAGATCCGGAAACGCGCCCCAACGACGAGCCACATCACCGACGACGAGACCAAATATAACCGCAGCGCCCAACATCAACGTGACCGGCATACCTTGGCTTTGGTAGTAGATTCGACGTTTCCGCTCTTTAAGACTTTCGCGCTCGGCGTGATAATCTTTCGGCTCCTCGACCCGGGGCGCGACAACCGGCTCAATCTCGGGCTCCGTGTCGGAACCCTGAGTCTGTCCGCCCGGCGCAGCACCAACGCTGTCGGCAACTAAATTGGCGATCTCTCCGCCTCGGTCACTCGTAGTGGCGCTAGGTACCTCACGTGCTTTCCGGTAATCCTGTCCACGACGACGTCCCCCAACCTCGCCCACCGACACAACGAGTACGGTGATGTTGTCACTCCCTCCTCGTCGGTTGGCGAGATTGATCAAGATCTGATTAGCGTCATCAAGTGGGTTCTGCCGCACCACATCCAAGATCTCGTGGTCCTTCACAAAATTGTAGAGCCCATCCGAGCACAGGACGTAGATGTCCCCCTCCTGCGGCTCATCAGCCTCTCGACGACACTCCACCATAACGTCGGCGAGCGGTCCAAGGGATCGAGTTAACATGTGCGAGACGGGGTGATGGTCAGCTTCCTGACTCGATATCGCGCCGGACCGCACCAACTCTCGAACGAGCGTATGGTCCTCCGATATTTGCACGATCTTATCGCCCCGAATTCGGTAGGCGCGCGAGTCTCCGACGTTCAAGACGAACATCCCACCAGGGGTAAACACCAATCCCACCAAGGTGGTTCCCATCCCGGCGAGCTCCGGCTGCGCCGTACCGCGCTCGAAGATCTTTGAGTTTATCGCTGAGACAACCGATATGAGGGACTCTGAGTTGATACCGTTACCAAGCGCTGGCAGGTCCTGATCCAAAACGGAGATAGCCAGCCGCGACGCGATAGCTCCCCCCTTCACCCCACCCATTCCATCAGCGACGAAGAACCCTTGAAAGGAGGGATGGCGCACAACACCGAAGGAGTCCTGATTCTCCTCCCGCCGCATGCCAACATCCGTGCCGGCAGCACACCGTAGCGAGGCGAGATCTATTCCGCTTTGTTGCGTTGAGGTGGTCATGATCAATAGTTCGTAAGCTTACCGATGGTCGGCGAGAGGAGCACAGGTATGCCTCAAGCCGCGCCCTCATACCCGTAACTATCGGATATCAGGGCCGCCAACTCAACAAAATAGAGATAACTGGGTGCGAGGCACCTACTATTTCACCTGCCGAACGAATATCTTGCCGTCTAGGTACTTCTCCCGCTTGAGCTGTCCAAGCATTCGATCTGCTTGAACTTTATTATCCTCTGGACCGACCATCACCCGATAAAAGGGCGAGCGGCCCGTGCTGTTATCCTCAAGGACCACCGGGAATCCAGATTTTCTGAGTTTACGAGCAAGATCCTCGGCCTCCCCCTTGGTCTTCGGAGCGGCTACCTGCGCAAAGTACCCCTTTGGCAAACGCTTGACGACGCTCACCTTCTCCTTCTTCGTCTCAACTGGCTTGGTGACCTTTGCAGGGGCAGACTCCTCCTCAACTACAGGAGCCTTCTTGGCAACCACCTCTTTCGCTGGAGCCTCGACAGCAGCAGCCTTCTTAGCAACGGCGGACTGCTCCAGCTCGGCACCCGTTCCCTCGACGACATCGGCTTCGCGGCCAAGGACGCGAACTTCGCCACCCTTTCCGGAGATCTCCTTCGACGCGGAATCGTTCACGAGCGCATCAGCACCACCAAGATCCTGATTGAAGATCGCCTCTGGGTCGGAGATCGGATCACGTTTCACAACGACAGCGGACTCCGCTTCTTGAGCCTTGTGAGCCACCTCTTGTCGACTCTCTTGAACGGCCTTCACGATGCGTTGATCAGGAACCTGTGGCTTCACAGCCTCAGCGGGCTTCTTCTCCTCGGAACCGACCACGGCGGAACCGCCGAGCTGTCCATATACGTCATCCCACCCCTTCTTGTTCTTCTCAGGGAACTCCTCATTCAGGGCTAGCTTAGGAGCTTCAACCCCGGAGGCCGTACGAGCCGCTTCAAAGCCTACATACCGACCCGAAAAGAATCCGATGAAATACGCCCCGAACACCGCACCGATAGCGAGCCCGAGCCACACGACAACTTGAAGCGCCCCCAAGCGGATCTCCAACCCACGGCTCGCAGTGCCCCGTCTCGTTGTCATCGATGGTCTCCCGTTATCCTCTGAGGGCCGTAAGCGAAACCCCTGGGTCAAACCCCTTCCGGTCCCCGAACTTTGTTGTGAAGCGTGTTCTGCTGAAGACTTACGCATGAGCCCTCCGTAATTGCCGGTAGTATACCGATAATACCAAGCACTAGACCAGCGTTTATCTGCATCACCTCATCAGTGAAGTCGCTCTTTTGTAGGGCCGCACGATAGTGAGGAGCGTTTAATACCGCATGCGCCCGAGCTGCGAAGTCCTCCGCCACGGTGCTCCACGCCACGACCTCCCCCTCTCGAACGGCACGCGCCGTGAGCCCAGGGAGGAGGAGCGCTCGTAAAAACAGATCGCGGTCCCGCAACGGCAAGGACACAATCCGCTCCAGGAGCTGCCGCTCGCTCCCATGCATTGAGGGCGGAATCAACTGAAGCACCCGTTGATGTAAAACCTGGAGGCTCCACCGTGGGGAGGCACACTCGTCGTAGAGGGCGACGGCGGGATCAAGGTCCCCGGATGGAATCGAGGAGGCCATGTGATGAATCCATCGAAGCCACGCCTCCCGTCCGCTCAAGCGTCTAACGACCTTTGCAAGAGCCGAGGATGAAAGTAGTTCAGAGAGCGCTCGCTCTCGGCTTAAGAGCCAACCATCTGATGGGATCTTGAGGATCCCGGTTCCCGCGTTTCGCGCCTCAACAAACCACTGCTTCACCTCCCGGGAGAGTCGATCGTGGTAGTGATGGGCGCTCCATACGACAACGGGGGTCTCACGATGTAAGAACTCCTGCGGCACAACGTATGAGAGACGGGTTTCACCTTCACTCTGAAAGCACCGATTGACCGCGTCCTGCGCGAGATCGAGCACCTCGTCCTGCGTTGAAACGAAACGGGGAACCTCGGGCTCGAAACCAACCCGACATCCACCCTCAAACGCGACCGCGAGAAGCGCCTGCAGAGCGCTGCACGCAATCAATCGAAGTCGGGCGTACACCGGAGTAGTCGAGTCAGGAACGAGACAGATAATCGTTCGAGGCTCTGCCCGGCCACTCGTACCATCAAAGAGCTCCCCTCGAAGCTTGGACTCCTCGCGAAGAATGTGCGAGGGAGTCTCTGTAAGAACGATATATCCGGCAACGACGCTCCACGCGCCGGGGACGTGCCTCTCAAGGTCCGACACCAGGTCCCGTGCGATCACAAGGGCATCACCTCGAAGTGTCCGCGCAACCTCTATCGCAGCGGTTGAACTCACCTCCCCCTTTGAGAGATCAAGCATCGGTAGAAAGCGCGCTCTCGGAGAAACCTCCACGGATGGATAACGGCGGCGGAGCGACTCTGAGAGAAGGTGCGAGAGCGTGCTCATGCGCCACCACCCCTGCTCTTAATACCCTCTAAAAACCCCTCGCGGCGAAGAAGTCCGTACATCGCGAGCGCGTCAGCAAGCGACTGAGAGGGAGAGAATGATAGCTGACCATCCAAAACTCCCTTCGCTCGGCGAATCATTCGAGCCCCCTCACTCGTCGCCTGAGCGATATCCTCCCGCCCCTCCTGAAGTAGGACTGCAAGGATGATAAGCTTACCCGCCTCAAGAAATTCCTGCGCCGTCACCGATGCGCGATACGGAGCGATTGCGCTCAGCGCGTTCTCAACATCGTCAGCACGCTCCTCGTCGATGATAGGAAGGTGCGAGAAGAGCCCCCGCTCAACAAACTCCTGGACCACCTCGGCTGGAGATCCCTCACCAAGCGCGGTAACCACTTCGTTCCATACCCGCCTCGGTGACAAGGTAGCCAACGCGCCACCCCGCACAGCCTCATAGAAGCCTGCGAGGGTTGCGCGATCGAAATGAAACGAGAGACGAACCACGTACCGCACCGCTCGAAAGAGTCTGGTTGGATCGTCGATGAAGCTCTGCGGATGGAGGATTCGGAGGGTGGCGCCCTTGATGTCCGCCAACCCGACGCAGGGATCGATGACGCGCTGCGCGAGATCACCTGCGGTGATAGTACCCGCGAGAAGATCTCGATAGGCCACGAGCGGCAGGGCGAGTGCGTTACTGGAAAAATCTCTTCGCCACAGATCGCTTTCGATCGTGGTCGGCTTCACAACGGGGAGCGCTCCAGGACGAGCATACTCCTCGCTTCGCGCGGTCGCGACATCCACCTCTGAGAGGTACGGGGCGTCGCCCTTCTCTGGTCGAAAGGGAGAGAAGAGCTTCGAGGTGAGAAAGCTTACATGCTCACGACGCTCTCCTCCGAGCTCTGTTTGCAAACCTCGAGAGAACGCGAGGCCATCCCCCTCAACGACGAGGTCGAGATCGTAATCACCAACGGCGCGTCGCATGAGAAGATCGCGCACGAAGCCGCCAACGATAACGACACGCTCCCCACGCGCAGCAGCGACACGGAGAGCCGCGTCAACTACGACACGCAAAGGCACGGAGCCAGGTGGGAGGTCTTTTTCAGGCGAGGGATTGGACACGCTCAGAAGCTCTATTCAAGTTCGTCGTCACTCATGATCTCGTTGTTGTAGATCGGAATACCAACGGACTGTTGGTAGCGATACTTACCCTTGTCGTCGTACCGCACCGCGCTCGGAGTTTTAAGTTCAAAGAGCACTACTCGCGCTATCTTCATCTTAGGATAGAGCAAAATGGGATTAGGCCCGTGATTCGCCAACTCCAAAGTTACCGGACGGTCACTGTGCCCCGGGTACACCATCATCGCGGTCTGCACGATAGTGAGACCGACACGCGCCAACGTGCTGCGTCCTTCAATCATGAACCCGAGCGAATTTCCGACTGTCACATTCTGGTAGGTGTGACCAAGGATAAACTCCCCCGGCTGCAGCACATACGGCTTGTCCGGGGTGATAATAATTGAATCGTACGGAGGGGGGCCGGACGTGCGCACATCCACGACGTGGCCCGACTGAGGCTTTAAGAGCTCAGCACCGAGGTGCATCGTAATACCCGAGGAGCGAATCCACTGGGAAGAATATGGAGATACCTTAAGCTCCCCGCTCTCGATAACCCGCTTGATATCCGCATCTGATAACATCATAACGACACACTCCTTACACTGCCTGAGCGCCCCAGAGTACGAGGATACCCGCGCATCCTCAAGGCTCTCTACCTTAATCTTGGCTTCGAACAACAATCGTCATCAAAGACATTTATAACCGCCTGTTTTCGCTACTTTTTCCTTCGCGATAGGAGGCGCCGTCTCCGCAACCGTACACCCTTGCTCGAAGCCGGGAACCAGGTATACACTCGCAACACTTTCAACACGATAGGTATCTATGGAACTCAAAACTAGCGAAGTGAACGGTGCTTTCAGATGGCTTCTTGGTGCGGGAGCTGCCGCTATCGGCTTGAGCCTTACCCTCTTCTGGGCTGATGACTCCGTTATGGGCAAAGCTAAGGAGCGTGACATCGCTCACAACGCCCAACTTCGAGAGCTGCGTGTCGCTCAGTCTGGCCTTCCATCCGGTGTAACCGATCAGCGTCAGACCCTCCCCCTCGCAATCGAGGCCGGGGTACAGGGTAGCGAAGCGACGAAGTAGTCGTTGCCCCTCGTGCGTCCGATCTCCCACGTCGTAGTAAATCTCTGCGTCGACACATTGTGGCGGGTGCGTCCCTATGCACGCCGTTCACCTCACGCACCTCCATCCTCGCTGCCAACAGACGACAACGCGACAGACAAGGAGGAGCTTACTGCTCTCCGCGCTCTCATTCGTCGCTTCCCCTACTGGATGCAGGGACGAGCGCTCGTGGCAAAGATATCACTTGAGGCGGACGACATCGCGACCGCATATGCTGAGGCGCAGGCCCTTCTCGCTTTGGCTCCGGGGGGTTCTCACTATCACGCCGTCGCGCTCTTTGACCTTGGTCGGTGCTTCCTACGTCGACATGACGCGGCCTCGGCCCTCGCCTTCCTTGATCAGGCCCACGAGCTCAGACCACAAGATCCGAGAATTCAAGAGGAGCGTTCAGCGGCGATAGTAGTGCAGGGAGATAAAGTTCGGGCGCTTGAGATATTAAAAACTATTCCATCCACAGAGCTTTCGGCGGAGGGAAAGGCTGCGCTGCAGTGGCTTGCCGGAGATGCATAACAACGGATAGGGCCCTCCACATAAAAACGCCTCGAATGAGAAGAGCCCAGCATCTCTATCCGTGGAAGGGCGGGCTACGACCGCCCGTGATATAAACCCCTCTCGATGAAAACCGTGCTTCACCAAGGTCGTTCTTTGGCGCCCTGCTAGAAATCATCCGTCACGTCAGGCGCACCACTAACTTTGTGTAAGGCGGGAGGGGTCCATGACCCATCAAGGGCCTTCTCTTCGGGCCAGTAAACCCTGAGATAGAGCGAAAATGCCCCCTGTGGTGGATGTAAGCGGTTTGCTCCTGCCAAACCACCATCCTGCTGAGAAGCCCTGCTAATCACAATCGCTAACGAGCCATCCTCCTCCAAAACAAGATGCGGATCTCTTGAACCGATTGAGAGCTGTCCATCGGCACCTTCCGGCAAGAGGTGCCTTTCGTCGTACAACGTAAGTGACCAAAAACCTCTCGCCGGGGGCAGCGCATCTGCTGCAAAGGTAATCCTGTATTCACTCGACCCGTTGAGACGATTACCCTGCTCATCAAGATCGAGGTAGTAGTAACTAGTCTCTTCGGGCAGATTAACGAACACATTCGATTTTGCTGCCGCCGTTCGCGTTTTAAAATCGGTACCAAATCTTCCAGCGTTGCGGAGCGTAGTCCAATTACCCGGGAGTTGGTGGCCGATATTTTGAAACTCAAAGAGCGGGGCTATGATCTCTCTTTCTGCCGCTAGCGCTATCTCGGAAAGCTCCGCTCGTAGACTTGGCTCTCGATCGGCTTCCTCAAGCAGACCTCTGAGGCGGGCGTACAACACCTCTTCGCCGGGAAGGTGCGGGACGTCCTCTAACACCTGAGGCAGGACATCGAAAAATTTCTGAGGGGAAACGGTACGGGATTTGCCAAGACGACTAGGAACCCATCTGGGCTCTGACCAATTATGTATGCGCATTGAGCCGTCAAAATGCGAGAGCGGATAAGCCGCAATCTGATGCACCGCAGGTAACGCCGCCATGCGATCTTCATTCGCATTTTCAAAAAACACTCGTGGCAAGCAGTATCCATATCGAGTCGGACAACGAAATACCTCCGTAATTCCCTCAGGGATCGGCTTATCCCAATCAGGCCCCACTACAAGATAGAAGCCTGGGCTGGTAGCATGCATTCGACCAACTCGCGCGAAGGAATCGGTGCGTTGATCTCCCAACTGGTAGAGCCAAAAACGATCTCCAAAGTCCGGCACCTGTAGCACCACCGCATCTTCGTTTAAATCGAATAGCCCAAAACCGTACATTACATCTCGGTTAGCACACGGGATTGCCGCTGCGCCGGGCCGAATAACATCTGAGAGCATTGAGAGTTGATTAAGAGGAGCAACAGGGACACCGCCCGTGACGGCCGGAAATGGCACTCTCTCCAGAGAAACTCGCAGTTGATGCATATAGACCAGGGGCCACCCCCAGACGTACGCCTCTTTTGCCAGCTCTCGCAGCTCTCTCCTATGCAACGAAGACCTCAAGTCGATATCGGTAGAGCGTACAGCAGAAACGCCCTGGTCTTGCTCGTTCCTTTGAGGCTCAGCAGAATGCGCTCCCCCTCCACAGAACGCAGCTCCCAGAATACTAACTCTTGCAATATGCGCTGCGAGGCCATCGGTGGGTTTGCGCTGAGAAAACATCCGAACTATTCCGTTGGTACCTTGCTACGTGATGAAAAGGCCCGCAGACCCTCCCGAAATTTTTCACGCATGAGGACATGGGGCCCAAGGAAGCGTGTGCTCGTGAAGCGGTATCAGAGGAAGCGATGGCGTCGGCTTGGCCATCTGCCCTCCCTCACCATCCCTGTACTGCGTCAAGGCATCGACCATACGCGTGATTCCGACTACGCCCCAAAATAACTCTTATACCACGAAGTTATTACACCTATTACAATTGTGACTCCTAAAGCTCCGTCCCACTCTCGCGTACCCCCTTACACCCTCTTCCGTATTGCTATCCGATCTGAAATTGACTGATCAGAACAGCAGTAGCTACCAGTGGTTTGCAACCCGTGGCAGCGCGCTCATAGAGGTAGATCCTGTAACTGTCGATCACGCGAGCCCCTTGGATTCCGAAGCCTTGATAGCCCTCTCTCAGACGGGACGCAACCACCCCACTCGCATCTCACCGGATGGATGTGAAGTGATCGATTGCAAAAATGAAGCGAGAGGTCTTAACCACGCCGGCCTTCCTTCTAAACCTAAGTCATACATTTTTGCAGTGTCCCTCTCACTTGTTTCGAGCTCCTGAGTGAGATCGAGTGCCCGTATATAAACGGCTCCAGGCATGAGAAGAGAGCAATGTGCATTGAGACGAGCTCTATGAGGGCTATTAACCGCGGCACGACATGATTGACTCTCAGGGATGGACGCTTAGCGGTTCCGCACAATTATTACGAGGTGGAGCGGGAGTCGATCGGCGCTTTCTGCCGAAATTGAAGCATCCCCATCACTGCTATCGAAAAGATGAACGCTACAATAATCACCACGTGATTAGTGGGTCGCTCCATACTCAGAGAGAGACGCAACAGAACGGTTGAGATGATAAAACTCGCGTTTCGAGTGACGCTGTAGAAAGAGGAATCGTAGAGAAAGGAGATAATCAGCAAAAGCACATCCGCGTAGATCATAACCCCAAAAAAGTGGACATAGAAGAAAGAATTAGGATCAGGAAAGCTCGTGCGGTTCAAGAAGGCCGGGACTGCGTGAGATAACCAGCTTTGCATGTTATAACAACTCGTAATCGCGAGAACCACGAGGAGACAAACAGATATTGACTTCTTTAGGTTGATGAATCTTTCAAGAGGCTCCTTAGCATCGTGGTCACGATGCCTGGAGTGGAGCCGATGAAACGTGAGCGTCAATCCAAACATGATCAACGACGCGATAAGATCATATCCAAGAGACACAACAGCGGGATCAGACAGCTGCAGAGAGCTACGCATGTGCACATCCGCGACATCGTGGAAGAAACTACGCAGGGTTATGAGCGTAATGATTTCGAACTGCTTCCCTATGAACTCCGTCATAGACTCAGGAAGAATGATGACCAGGAGAAAGACCTCATAGACGAGGATAAAACTGAACGGCGTATATATAGCCTTGAGGTAGTTATATGACTCCCCTCTGTGGAGAGCGGGCACATTATTGAGCAAAAAGATGAGCGCCAAGTGTCCAATAAAGAACAGAACTGCCAGTCGTATGATCAAGGTCTCGAACGCTCGAATATTGCGTGGAGTGACGTAGCGATTGAAAACACCTGCGAGGCGTCGTGCACCTCCCTCAATGAGCGTCATGGGGTAAGTCTCCAATCAATAGCCTAGACATCAACAACCCCGCCGTGCGTCGTGCTACCGCACCACAACCGCTGCAACCGCCTCACACACCTCAACAAGGGGCTCAGGATAGATCCCGATTCCCACTACTGCGGCGACACAGAAGGTTAACGCGAAGGTTGAGAATACGGAGACCTTCACAGGTTCGGTTGAGGTAGGAGCTTGAAAGAGCATCGCCGCCGGCACACGGAAGTAGTAGGCACATGCCAGCGCTGAGTTAAGCACGGCGATGATAGCCAATCCATAAAACTTCGCGGAAAGCGCGCCGGTGAAGAGATATACCTTCCCCATCAGACCAGCCATGCTTGGGGGCAATCCAGCTAAAGCGAGGAAGAATAAGGTCATGCAGAGTGCGAGGAAGGGACTACGCTTCACGAGCCCTTTAAGGTCATCAACGCTGTCGGCGTCAGGTCCGATAACCGACAACACCGTGAAGGCACCGATGGTCATGGCGCAATAGCCGGTGAGGTAGAACACCGAGGAGGCAAGCACACTTGAGGTATCTCCGAGGACAACGAGGCCGATCAACATGTACCCCGCCTGAGCGACGCTTGAGTATGCGAGCATTCGCTTTACGCTACGCTGCTGAAGAGCAGCCAAGTTCCCGACGGTCATGGCGAGCACTGAGATAAACCACAACACCCCAACCGCCCATTCCGTTGGGAGGAGAAAGGCGTTGAGCGCAATCTTAAAGAGGGCAGCGAACGCGGCGACCTTTACGACACAGCTCATGTAAGTTGTCACTGAGGTGGGCGCGCCTTGGTAGACATCCGGAACCCAGAGGTGAAACGGCGCAAGACCGATCTTGAACGCGAGCCCCACCACCATCAATATGAAGGAGAGGATCACAAGCGGCCCCGAAGCCTGCACCGCCGAGATCGAAAGCCCACCCGTAACTCCGTACCACAGCGCGATACCGAACAACATGAACGCCGAGCTGACACACCCGAGGAGGAAGTACTTGAGAGCCGCCTCTGAGGAGGCCTCCCTCGTCACTCGAGCGCCACACAAGCAGTAGAGCGCAAGGGACGCTACCTCGATACCGATGAACAGGGTGAGGAAATCCGAAGCGAAGATCATCACAAGGGCGCCGCACAACGAGGTAAGCATCAGGAAGTAGTACTCACTTACCATCCCTATCTTCTCCTCTGCGAGGGAGCTCGCCGTGCCGATAACGCTTACGAACGCACCGAGACACGCAAGAACGGCAAAGAATTTGGAGAAGTCATTAACGATGAATCCGTAGGGAACGGTTGGCGCCATCGGAAGGAGACCAACGATCAAGTACGCCGCAGCGCCTATTAACGCAAGGGCGAACAACGAGGTGAGACGCGCCCTCTCAAGAAGGTGTCCCGACACGAGATATCCGAGGCTCCCTAACGAGAGAGCTAGAACCGGAGCGAATGGGGCGAGAGCGTTCATTGATACCTACCTGTAAGAATCCTTCACCGATACGTTACTTACCGAGTAAACACTTGAGTGAGGCTGTTATCAGCCACCACCGAAGAACCAGCCGTTACCTCTACCGCTGGGCTGATCATGTCGAGGAGATCCGCTGGGAAGATGCCGAGCGCTATAATCGCGGCGGCGAGTCCCGTGAGAATCACCACGTCAAACCCACGAAGATCTCCCCCCGTCTGTGGGTCCGATGCATGAAGTGGCCCGAACATAGTCCTCAGATAGGCCGTTAAGGTGTACACAGCGCCCAACACAACCCCGAGCAGCGCAACCGATGTCCACGTCGGAAAGAGCTTCCACGAGCCAACGATGATGAGGAACTCACCCACGAAGCTGCTCGTGAGCGGAAGTGCTACAGCCGCTACGCAAAATATCATCAGGAAAAATGCCGTCAGCGGAATTGACCGGGCCAATCCACCAAGACGATCGAAATCTCTGGAGCCCTGACGATCGATAATCGTACCAACGGTTAGAAAGAGCGCCGCGGTAACGAGACCGTGGCTTACCGCTTGAAACACCGCACCGGTCATCGCCATCGTGGAGACACCCGCGATACCGAGCACACAGAACCCGAGATGTGAGATCGAGGAGTACGCCAAGAGCGACCGAAGGTCCTTCTGTGTCATCGCGACGAGCGCGCCGAATACGATCGCCCCGGCTCCGGCGGCAGCGACGTAAGGTCCAGCCTGAACCATAAAGGTCGGAAAGAGCGGCCACATGAAGCGGATGATAGCGTAGATACCCACCTTACCGAGGAGCGCCGCCGTAAAAGCAGCGACGCCATGTGGAGCCTCGCGGTAGGTATCGGGCAACCACCCATGAAACGGAACCATCGGAATCTTGACAGCGAACGCCAAGAGGAACGCCAGTCCAAGCACGAGCTCCTCAGTCGAATTGAGCATCTTCATGCTCGCGAGGGTCGTAATTTCGAAGGCGAAGTTTCCGTCCAAGGTATGCCCCATAGCCTGAGCCTTCCAGCCCAGGTAGAGGATCGAGAGGAACATGAGCGCCGACCCCGCCATCGTATACACGAGAAATTTTAGGGATGCGTTAAGTCGTTGAGCACCACCCCAGAGCGCCATCGCGCCAAGCACCGGCAACAACATCGCCTCGAAGAATATGTAGAAGAGTACAAGATCGGTCGCGAGAAAAGCGCCCATCACCGTGGATTCACCAAGGAGAAGGAGCGCGTACCATCCTGCCCCAGCACTCACCGGCTTAGCCGACCATGCGATAACGGCGAAGGAGATAACAGCGGTCAAAAGACAGAAGGCGAACGACAGGCCATCCAGCTCAAGGTGGTAGGTTATGCCGAGCGATGGGATCCACTGGCGAGCCTCCTCAAGTGCTAACACCGCTCCGTGCGAAATGGTAGCTGCTCGCGCGATAGCCGCGAGGATAACCAAGGTAAGTATCGAAACGCCGAGCGCCCATACGCGCACGAAACGGGCTTTCGTATCGATCCTTGAGGAGAACCACGGTGCTAAGCACCCGAGGGCACCGAGCGCTGGCACAACGATAAGGGAAGAGAGTGGTGGCCACGGAATCGTCATGAAACTACCTCACCGGAAGGAAACAATACAAAAGGAGAGCCGCAGAGGCGAACATCCAGAGAACGTAGGTACTCACCTGCCCCGTCGTGACACGACAGGTAAGCTCACCGACCGCGCGGCTGATACCACCGATCGCGTTACCGGTCCCGATCGAAACTGACTGATCAAGAACTCGAGATACAACTCCGGAAAGGCCCCGAATTGGAGCGATCACCAGGAGCCCAAGCACCTCATCGAGATAAAACTTCCTAGATGAGAGCTTCTCGCCCACCCAGAGAGCGTTTCGAATCTGATCCTTTACCGCTGGGGCGATCACAAAGAGCGCGTACGCGGCGGCGATGCCGAGGAGCCCAGGGAGCGAGCCGAGAACGTACCCAACGATTCCACCCCCCGAGTGCTCAGCCACCGGAGGCAGTGGGCCCTGAAGGTACGTGAAGAATCCGTGATGCAATACCACTCCACCCACAACAGAGAGCGCCGCGAGCACGAGCACCGGAGCGGTCATCACCATCGGGGCCTCGTGTGGATGCCCCTCACCTCGGTACGAACCGAGGAAGGTAAGGATGAAGGAACGGGTCATGTAGAACGCCGTGCAGATAGCGATGGCGGTAGCGCCTAATCCGATAAGCTCGCTGTAGCCGTGCAGGTACGGATTGTGCGCGTGCGCTAACGACTCAAGGATGGCGTGCTTTGAGAAGTATCCAGCGAACGGCGCGATACCGGCGATAGCGAGGGTAGCTGCTCCGTAGCTCAGACAGGTGAGCGGCATCGACCTTGCGAGACCACCCATGCGACGCATATCTTGTTCATGATGGCATCCGTGTATGACCGAACCGGCGCTCATGAAGAGGCACGCCTTAAAAAAGGCGTGGGTTACCACATGAAAGAGCGCCACGCTGTACGCCCCTACGCCAACCGCGAGGAACATGAAGCCAAGCTGGCTCACCGTAGAATACGCAAGCACCTTCTTAATGTCGTTTTGAGAGATCGCGATGAGCGCCGCGATGGCCGAGGTTGCGAACGCCGTCCACAGAATGATCGCCGGGACGAGCGGATCGAGCTCTATCACTCCGAACATGCGGGCCATAAGATAGATACCAGCGGTCACCATCGTAGCAGCGTGGATAAGAGCGGATACCGGTGTGGGTCCGGCCATAGCATCCGGAAGCCAGGTGAAGAGAGGAAGCTGTGCGGACTTTCCGGTTGCGGCGAGGAAGAGCGCGATTCCGGCGATCAACCCCATCTCAGACGGGACACGCGCGAGAACCTCTGGTCGATTGAGAACCGTGATATCGAGCGAACCACACGAATGGTAGAGGATCGCCATCGCCACGAGGAAACCAAGGTCACCGATCCGGTTCATCACGAACGCTTTGCGACCAGCCGATGCGAAGTCAGGATTGGTGTACCAGAATCCGATTAAGAGGTACGAGCACAACCCCACTCCCTCCCATCCGATGAAGATAACGGGCAGCGACTTACCCAACACGAGGATAAGCATCGAAGCGATGAAGAGGTTAAGATACGAGAAGAAACGGGGACGGCTCTCGTCCTCTGCCATGTACCCGATCGAGTAGAGGTGAATGAGCGAGCCTACCCCTGTCACCACCAAGCACATCACCGCCGAGAGTTTATCAAAGTAGAGCTCAAGAGGAAGTCTAACGTCTGCAAAGGATAACCAGGAACTCAGTGTAAACGTGAAGCTCTGTCCCCCCTCAAGCGCCTGCCACAGTGACACCACGAAGTAGAAGGCGGTCGCCACAGCCGCGGTCGCGAGAGCTCCCGCCACCTTTGGAGCAGCTCGACCGAGCGCGTATGAGACGATCGATCCTAGGAGGGGGATAAGAACGACGAGCGCTACACGAGTATCTTCCATAACCGATTGCCCTACCACTTAAGCTCAGCCGCGTCAGTTGTCTCTATTGAGGCGACGCTCCGAAAAACCGACAAGATAATCGCCAGCCCGATAGCGGACTCAGCGGCGGCGATGACCATAACGAAGAACACCGCGACCTGACCATCAAGGTTTCCGTGAATCTTACTGAACGCCACAAAGGCGAGGTTCACGGCGTTCAGCATCATCTCAACGCACATGAAGAGCACGATCGCGTTTCGACGGAGACACAATCCGATACCACCGATGGTGAAGAGAAGGCAGGATATTCCAAGGTATGAGGAAATTGGGTCCATTTACTTCGCTCCTCCCAAACCACCTTCACGGGGTGTTAACTGAACGTTCTTTCTCTTCGCGAGCATAACCGCCCCAACGACTCCCACGAGGAGCACGAGGGAGGACAACTCAAACTGAACCATGTACTTGCTGTAGAGCAGCTCTCCGATAGCCTTTACTCCGCCCTCGGACGCCTTGATGTTATGGTCCAAGGTCGCCTGAGGGAGGTTGTCGAATTGAGCCAGCATCGGACCTGAAACAGCGAGGAAGATAACGAGCCCTATGCCGACGGTTATTGCGCTGCGGATGATACCGATACGTCGTCCCGATTCACTCTTCAGGTTAAGCAACATCAGAACAAAGAGGACCAACACCATAATGGCACCGGCGTACACCACAACCTGCGAAACCGCGAGGAAGTGCGCGCCCAAGAGAGCATACAGGCCAGCGACGGCGAGGAGGTGAACGATGAGCGAGAAGGCGCTTGAGAGCGGGTTACGAAACCCCACCACCCCGATGGCCGACGCTATACCGACCGCCGCGATCACAAATTCCATAAAACTCATAGAAGCACCTTAGCGACTGCTGTAACGACGAGGTTAATAAGAGCTACCGGAAGCAACATCTTCCACCCCAAGTTCATGAGCTGGTCATACCGGAATCGAGGAAGGGTCCATCGGATAACGATCTGAAGGACACAGAAAAAGATAACCTTCGCCATAAGAACGGCGTGCCCGATCAACGCCGCCCACCATACACCCTTCGGCAAGCTGACCCACGGGATATCCCACCCTCCGAAGAAGAGGAGCGCAAGAAGGAGCGCGAAGAGCGCGATCTCACAGAACTCACCCAACCAGAAGAGGAGGAACTTCATTCCCGAGTATTCGGTGAAGTATCCAGCGGTCAACTCAGACTCAGCCTCTGGAAGATCGAACGGTCCACGCTTCGTCTCAGCCATTCCAGCCAAAAGGAGAACGATGAAGCCTACCGGCTGATACACAACTCCCCACGCTGGAACGACTCCCCACAGGAGCTCCTGCTGCTTCTCAACCATCGCGTACACATCGAGGGAGCCGTAGATGACGATAAGCGAAACGAAGACCAACCCCATCGGAAGCTCGTACGACACCATCTGAGCGACAGCGCGGAGGGAGCCGAGGATTGAGAACTTGTTGTTACCCGTCCATCCAGCAAGAGCGATTCCGTAAACAGCAACCGAGCCCATCGCCAAGACGAAGAGGATACCCGCGTCGATCGGCGCGACCCGCGCGTGCACTAAGTAATCCCATGCGTAAAAGTCTGGCGCGAGCGGCAACACCCCGAACGCCAACATAATCGGAAGCACAGCCACCACAGGCGCCATCGCGTGAAGGAACTTCGAAGAACCTTCAGGTATGAAATCCTCTTTCGCGATCCCCTTCAGCGAGTCGCAGAGGAAGGTGTTGATGAACCCGAGCCACCCCGCCATTCGAAGGGGAACAAGGAGGACGTTCACAAACCGGTTCTCTGAGTAGATAAAAGCACCCGCACGATTCGCTCCAACGCGATCCTGAATCAACGCGGAGCCCTTTCGCTCAAGCCATGTGCAGGTCGAACCGAGCACAAGGGCGAGATTCATGACAACAAAAACCTTGAGGAGAAGTATCAGTAGTTCAACCATAGTTCGTTACGCCGCTGGGGCAGCTCCCATCGAAAGTCCACTCTGCGAAGCACCCGAGGCGTCCTTAGCGGCCGCGCTCAGTTGAACGCCGCCATCTTTGATCTTCGCGATCGTGATCCCTTGCGCGGACATAACCGGATCACTTCCGAGATACCACCGAGTAAGCTCTCGATCGCCCACATGCATCAGGTTGAGCGGAAGCATCTTGTATCCCGAGGCTTCACCGACCATCCCCAGGAATCTCCACTCCGGAACTGAGCTATCGGGGAACTGCACAACCGCTTGAGCGTACTGCAAGCGACGATTCGTGTTCACAAGAAGTCCTGACTTCTCAAGGACGCTGCGACCTCCCACAACCATTCCGAGCGAGGAGGCGAGCTTTGAATCGGCGTCAGTCAAAACACCCACCGACACACGAGCGGCGGCTAGCCCCTCAAGGAGCGCTTCGTCGATATCCTGGGTCGCTATGGCGCGATCTCCAAGGATGAGGATGTTCTCGATCTCTTTGCGGCGGATCTTCTGGAGGATATCGCGGTAGTCGCTATCACTCTCCTCTCCTATCAGGCCCGTAACACGAGCTCCCGTCACGTTGCTCGCGTAATCCGGACTTACGAGGATCTGCTCAAGGGGCGTGATCGAGCGTTTGTAGCTCGTCATAACCGCGCGCCCAACAGAGGACGCACGATTGAGGATCTGGCGAAGAAGGTAGTACTCCTCAACGAGGAGATCTGGGCTCAAGAGGACCGTGAGGGTCTTGAGCGTTCCCTTTAGAGCATTGATAACATCTCCAAGCTGCGCAGTTTCACGGCCACCACTCACGACGTTTCGATACGCACCAGTAATTCGGTTAGCTGGAAGGAATCGTTCAAAGCCGTAGCGACCCTCGTCGCACAACCACTCTTTATTGACGGAGTCATTACGGCGAGCTTTCACATTTACGATCTTGCCATCACGTTCAGCGACCTTGACGTTACATCCCGTTGAGCATCCTGGGCAGATCGACTCGGTCTGCGTCGTGAACCAGATACGGGTATTAAATCGCCACTCACGGTGCGTGAGCGCTCCGACCGGACAGAGATCAACCACGGAACCTGAGAGTGGATTGTTGAGCTCTCGGCCAGGACTCACCGCGATAACCGACTGGTCACCGCGGTTAAGCATGCCGAGCTCAGAGGTCTTCGTGATCTCATCACAGAAACGAACGCACCGAGTACACATGATGCAGCGCTCTCCGTCCAACATAACCGTTGGGCCGAGTGGAAGCGCCTTGATCTTGCGAACCTTCTCCTCAACGAATCGACTCGGACGCGCGTTGTACTCGAAGTGATAGTCCTGCAGCTTGCAGTGCCCCGCCTGGTCACACACGGTGCAGTCAAGGGGATGGTTAATGAGGATAAACTCAAGGGTCGCGGCTTGCGCGTCAGCGACATCCTTACTGGTGTGATGGGTTGAAACCTCCATCCCCTCAGTCGCTCCCGTATTACACGCAATCGTCATCTTCGGCATCCCCTTCACGGAGATCTGACACATACGACAGTTACCAGCGATGGAGAGGTGCGGGTGGTAGCAGTAGTGCGGGATATCAACACCGATGGTCTTGGCGGCCTCGATGATATTCGTCCCCTTCGGCACCTGGGTGGCCTTGCCGTCGATCGTTACATTTACAACTTCAACTTGTTTTGGTGTCGCTGCGTCACTCATTGCACCGCTCTACGATTTCATAATCTCAGATTTTGGAGAGCCGGCGAGTCCGGCTCCCAATTCATCCCTCACCGTTGAATACCTCAGGTCAGGCTTCTCTTTGGCGATACGAGCCACGATCTGATCGAGCTTCTCGTCGGTGAGGTTCTCGAAGAACACATCGTTAATCTGGCACATCGGAGCGGTTCCACACGAACCGAGGCATTCAACCTCCTCGAAGCTCCACATACCATCCTTTGTGACCTCGCCCGGCTGTACCCCGAACTTCTTGTGGAAGTACTCAGACACCTTGCGAGCGCCACGCAGCGCGCACGGCAAGGTGCGGCAAACCTGCACATGGTACTGCCCTACCGGCCTCTTGTAGTACATGCTGTAGAAGGTCGCGACCTCCCAGATCTGAACAGGGGGCATCTCAAGCTGAGCGGCTACCCACTCAACAGCTGCCTGGGTTATGTACTTCGTATGCTCCTGGGCGATGTAGAGGAGAGGCATCACCGCGGAACGCTTCTGCGGATACTGCTTTATGATCTCCTCGGCGCGCTTCTGCGCCTCAGCGGAGACCTTGAGCGAATCAGCTTTCGCTGAGGTCGCACGAGTATTGATGTGAAACACTTGTACGTTATCGGTCACACTCACCACCTATCATATTGATCATGCCAAAGGTTGGGACGATGTCCGATATATTGGCCCCCAGGATCATCTTCCTCATGGCACCCATGTGAATAAAGCTCGGCGATCGAACGTGTGCGCGGTAGGGATGTCCCGTTCCATCGGAAACAACGTAGAAACCGAGCTCTCCGTTCGCGCCCTCTATCGCCTTGTAGACGGAACCCTTTGGAGGCTTCACACCGAACATAACCAACTCAAAGTGGTTAATCATACCGTCGATCGAGTTGTACACTTCATCCTTAGGAACGAGCACCACATGCGGATCACTTATTGCAATCGGCCCCTCAGGAAGCCTAGCGAGCGCCTGCTCACAGATCTTGAGCGACTCCTCCATTTCGGCGAACCGAACGAGGTAGCGGTCGTAGTTATCCCCCTTCGTTCCAACCGGCACATCGAATTCAAAATCCTCATAACTTGAATACGGCGATGCCTTACGAAGATCATGCTTCACACCGGAGCCGCGAAGGAGTGGTCCCGTCAGGCTCATGTTGATCGCCTCGTCCGCGGTGAGAACGGCGATGTCACACATACGATCGATGAAGATTCGATTACGAGTCAGGAGTCGATCGCAGTTAACGAGGTGCGCACGAACCTTCCTGAACGCGGCCTTCATACGCTCGCCGAAGCCAGGTGTAAGATCGTCTTTAACGCCGCCGATACGCCCGTACGACACGGTGAGTCGAGCCCCCGTTACCTCCTCGATAAGGTCCCACAGGTCCTCACGAGCCTCCATCATGTAGAGCATCACGGTAAACGCACCGAGCTCCATCGCCGATGCACCGAGGCAAGTGAGATGATCCGCTACCCGGGAGATCTCAGAGAGGATGACACGAATGTACTGCGCTCGCTTCGGAACCTCGACCTCAAGAAGCTTCTCGATCGTGAGACACCATCCAAAATTATTTATCGCTGGGGATACGTAGTTCAGCCGGTCGGTGTAGGGCATGACCTGATTGTAATCGACCGTCTCGGACATCTTCTCGAACCCACGGTGCAGATATCCAACGTCGATATCAGCATCAACTATCTTCTCACCCGAGAGCTCCGCCACAATTCGAATCGTACCGTGGGTGGCCGGATGGGCCGGGCCGAGGTTCACCACCATCGTCTCGGAGTGTAGATCGTCCCCAAGGGCGCGCGGCCTCACACTTGTGGAGATCCCACCTACGCCGACATCAACCTCAAGAAGCTTTCCATCATTCATAACGTACCTTCTACTCGCGCGAATCGCGCCGCGCGCTTACTTCGTAGAGCTTTGTCCCTCGATTCCGGACGACCGAGACTTCGTCCGAATCGTCACAAGATCTGGACGACTCATCCGGCGCGCCGTATTCTCAACTTCCGGAGCGCGCAACGGAATGCGCGGCTGCTTACCTTGCACCGGGTAATCTTTACGGAGCGGATGTCCGATGAACTCTTCGTACATCAATATTCGGCGCAGATCGGGATGTCCGCTGAACCGAATACCGAACATATCCCACACCTCTCGCTCCATGAAGCTCGCGCCGGCCCACAACGAGACCGCTGAGGCTACCTCTGGATCGCTCTCTGAAACCACTACCTTGATGGTTACTCGCCAGAGCTTTGAGATACTCAAGAGCTGATACACGACCTCGAACCGCTCATCACGTTCGTCCATCCAGTCAACAGCGGTAATATCCGAGAGCAGGTTCAAGGCCAACGCATGAGAATTTTTACAGGTAGTGAGCACCTTAGTTAGGTTTTGAGGGACTACGGTGACGACGAGGTCACCCCGTTCGATACCCGAATCTTGGAGCGCATCACCACACTCTTTTTGGAGTATTTCGAGGAGCTCGCTACTTCTATTTTTTGTGTCGACCATACGGCCCTGGTTGTATCGTAAGCATGGGTAAGTAGCAACGGCACAAAGGTGACCTTATGGGACAAAACCTCCCTTTAATCGGTAGCTTGGCGCCCTTAGGCGAACTAAGGCAGATGCCGCTCACCCACCTTTTGGGGTCATTTGTAGCACCAGGCCCGATTTGCGTATTGGAGCTGTCAGCCGTATACTGTACCACCGGCTAGAAAGGTTCATTAACGAAGTAAGGAGGATTGAGCATGGAGTCAAATCAAGGTGGAAAGAAGAAGCGTCTCTCACCCTCGTCCGTAAGCCAAATCCAGATTTTAAGCGCCCTTGCCCCGAACCAAACCGTAACAGCTATCGAGCCCCGCCGACTTCAGATTGATGAGATCGCAGAGTTGAGCGGCCTTCGTGATGAAAAGGAGACCCAACGTTTCCTCTTCATCCTTGAGGGCCAAAAGCTTGTTTCCCCATTCCCAGAGGGAGACTTCACATCGAAGACATGGCAGATCACGAATCAGGGGGTTCAGACCCTTAAGCAGATCTCAGCCGTTATGGTGTAACCAGGCCCCATAGGAATGACACAAAAAAGCAGGCTCGTGGCCTGCTTTTTTGTTGTCGCTACGTGATTTCCCTGGCGACTACTTCGAAATATCGATTAATAGCCTCTATCAGGGCCTCGGAGAGGGGCCCGACACGCTCAACCTCATCCGCCACCGCGGCCTGCTCAAGAGAGAGCGCAACCTGATAGGCTTCAGCAGCCCCAACATTGCCGAGCGAACCCTTGAGGAGATGCGCGTGGCGCTTGACAGCCGGAAGATCCTTATGACGCACATCGTGCATCAGGACCATCATCCGTGAGTCGCACTGCTCTTGGCATAGTCGAATGAGGTCCTTGAGGAGGACTATATCGTCCCCTACCCGCTCCAAGGCGCCCGCTTTATCAAAGATATCCGCCATACGGGAGGAAACTACCCTTTGAGGAGCTCGCGAGCGATAACGATCCGTTGAATCTGGCTCGTTCCCTCGTATATCTGCAAGAGCTTTGCGTCCCGCATCAGCTTTTCAACCGGGTAATCTTTGGTATACCCGTAACCGCCAAAGATCTGCACGGCGTCGGTTGCTACCTGCATCGCGGTATCAGCGCTCATACGCTTCGCCATACTCGACTCAACCGATGCGGAGAGGCCCTGGTCAAGCAGCCATGCCGAACGCCACGTCAATAATCGCGAGGCGTCAACAGCGGTTGCCATATCAGCGAGCATGAACTGAATACCTTGGAAGGAGCTGATCGGAGCGCCGAATTGCTTTCGCTCCTTTGAGTAAGCAAGCGCATGTTCACATGCGGCACGACCGATACCCACAGCGACGGCGGCGGTCATCGGCCGGCTGGCGTCGAGGGTCTGCATCGCTATCTTAAATCCATCCCCCAGGCCGCCGATCAGGTGATCCTTCGGTACACGGACGTTATCAAAGGTAACCACACAGGTGTCTGAACACCGTTGCCCCATCTTGTTTTCATGGTGACCTACGGACACCCCAGGGGTCGAGCGCGGCACAACAACACAACAGATCCCTTTATGGCGCTTCGCTCTATCGTAGGAAGCGAACACAGTGAACTGGGACGCGTACCCGGCGTTGGTAATCCACTGCTTAGATCCGTTGATAATCCACGCATCCCCACCATCCTCGATAGTGGTTTGAAGTCCCGCGGCGTCTGAACCAGCGCCCGGCTCAGTCAGGCAGAAGGAAGCGAGCTGACCACTCGAAACGACAGGTTCAAGGAAACGCTTCTTTTGCTCCTCCGTCGCGCCGATCTTAATCGGCGTCAACGCCAGGTCGTTCGCCACCATCGAGGTTCCGAAACCGGAACAGCCCCACGAGATCTCCTCGATCACGAGGCACGCTTCGAAGATACCGAGACCACTCCCACCGTACTCAGCCGGAATAGTGAGGTTGATGAGCCCCAGCCCATGCCCTTCTTGAATAATCGCTTTCGGAAACTCGGCTCGCTCATCAAGGGCGGCGGCTACCGGTCGAATCTTCTCTGTCGCGAAACGGTGTGCGATCTCACGAAGGGATTCCTGCTCAGACGATAAGCCACTCAGAGGCAACATCACCTACTCCCACATCGAACAACTAATCTATAACTGAAAAGGCCCCTTTTCAGGGGCCCGAAGAACTACTTCATGATTCGAGCTGCCGCTCCAACCGCTGGCTGCGGCTGGCCCCCCGTTGTAGCCGGGGTCGTCGGCTGCTGCGTGGCCGGAGGCACGCTGACCTCCTTCTCAAGCGAGGTTGAGAGTCCTGTCTTCGAAGCCCCAAGAGCTATTGAGAGAGCAGCAGCTGCCTCCTCAATCTTCGGAGTGATGAGGTCAAGCTTGGCGCGATACTGAGGCACCAGCACCTCAATAACTCCAACAACCTCGTTGTTGTTTCCACGAACAATCTTGCAGATCGACACAACGTCAGCCTCAATCGCGCCGCGATCGATAATCTGGCCGGTCGAGCGCAGCTCCGTTAACTGATTGCGAATCGCTACATCCTGAACGGTGTTTCCAGCGAGAAGCTCGTTGAGGGTCGTATCTGAGAGCTGCGCCGTGAGGAGCCGTCCTGCCGCGCTCAGCTTAGCTGGGAACGAGACAGCGATACGAGGAGAGGCCTTAACGGGACGCTTCGACTCGATACTGATCGGAAACTGAACGTTACCCGCCTGAAGAACCGCGATACTCACGGTCTCACCAATAGCCTCGGAGAGTGCCTTTACGATCGGAAGTCCGCGACCGACAAGCGAGCTCTGTGCAAGGTAAGCCTGTCCCATCTGGAGCGCCTTTACACCGAGCCGATAATCCTCGGTCTCCTTGTTTTGGTCGACGTACCCACGAAGTTCAAGAGTAGCGAGGAGACGGAATACGTTGTTCTTGTGCAACTTGAGGCGCTTTGAGAGTTCGGTTACACCGACCTCCCCCGCCGCTTTGCAGAGCTCCTCAAGTACATCAAGAGCATGAGATACGGACTGGATCATGTAATTCGATTTCTCGCGCTTCATAAGTTGCTATTTCCTGACGTGGTAAACTGTACCTAAAAATTTTGACTTAAATTATCTCTACCTAAATTCCGCTCGGCAAAGCTAAAACAAACGCTTTATCACCGTATGCAGTGGCTTTTAACCGAGATGCGCCCCTGAGCACAATAACGTTTTAGAGCCCTTGGTTGAAGATATAACAGGGGGATCCTCGTCGCGCAACGTACTATTTTTAATGGGTTTTCATGGCGCACATCATGACGATCTACCGCAGAAATCCACTTGACGAGGGCACCCTAATCGACCCTACCAGCCTGAAGGAGATCCTCTACCAAGTAGAGCCCGGCGCTCTTGCGCAGGAGTCGCTCCATCAGAACGACCGCGCCCGTACCAAAGATGGCCCTATTTTGAGAGCGCTGGGTGAGCTCAATCCGCTCTCCATTGCCGAGGAAATACACCGTGTGATCGCCAGGAACATCGCCTCCCCGCAGGGAGACGACCCCTATCTCACCATCCTTTCGGAGCCCTTCACGTCCAAAGATGACACGATCGTTCGAATCGGTCAGCGCCGATATGACGTTAAGCGCCGTTCCTGAAGGGGCGTCCCTCTTCATTCGATGATGAATCTCCATGACCTCAATATCAAACGAGGGACCGAGAATCCCCTGCAGATACCCCGCAGCCATCTTTAACGCAGTTGCGGCGAGTGATGTGTTCGGGGCGATACACACGGGGGCGACTCGCGAGCACTGCTCAATCGCCTGCTTGTCATCAGCGCTCAACCCCGTGGTCGCGACTATCAGC
>Ga0214921_10002439_pt1 | contig 30204 bp, 29 predicted proteins | sample LL1505_MetaG_FD_177992 | JGI IMG/M metagenome (GOLD analysis project Ga0214921, IMG submission 177992) | Freshwater microbial communities from Lake Lanier, Atlanta, Georgia, United States - LL-1505 | ecosystem: Environmental > Aquatic > Freshwater > Lake | place: USA: Georgia | collected...
GTTTTCGAGTAATGATGCCCAGTTGCAAAGTACCCGAAAAATGTTAATGATTACAGGCCCTAATATGGGCGGTAAATCAACATACATGCGTCAGGTAGCTTTGATTGCTGTGATGGCTTATATCGGCAGCTTTGTGCCCAGTTCACAAACGAAACTGGGTCCTATTGATCAAATCTTCACCAGAATTGGTGCGGCAGACGACCTCGCTAGTGGTAAATCGACCTTTATGGTGGAAATGACCGAGGCGGCAGGTATTTTGCACCGCGCTACAGAACATAGTCTGGTGTTGATGGATGAAATCGGTCGGGGCACTTCAACTTTCGATGGCTTATCCTTGGCCTGGGCAATTGCTAAATACTTGTTAGAGGTTAACCGTAGCTTTACTTTATTCGCGACTCATTATTTAGAGCTTGCCCATCTGCCGAGTAATTATCCGCAATGTGTCAATGTCCATTTGTCAGCGATTGAACAAGGGCGTGAATTGATCTTTTTACATCAGGTAAAGCCTGGTCATGCAAGCCAAAGCTATGGTCTACAAGTTGCACAATTGGCAGGGGTTCCAAAACCGATCATTACGCAAGCGCGTAAAAAATTACTGCAGCTAGAAACGCAAAATGATAGCCATCAGATCCAAAATGATCTATTCACTCACCCCATGGAGGAGTTTGATCTTGAAGAAGAAACTGTTGCAACGAAGCCTCACCCTGTAGAGCTTGCAATCCGTGAACTTGATCCGGATTCTTTAAGTCCAAAACAGGCTCTAGAAGCTCTCTACGAGCTCAAGAAACTTCTCAATTAGCGCTAATTTTTGTGCTTAGTGCAAGGTTGGGTGATTATCGGGACCATTACTGATCAAATCATCTAAATTATCGTAATCGGTATCATCATCTTGATCACCAATCATAAGTCCCATAGCGTCTTCGGCACGACCATTTTCTACCTCTTCACTAGAGGCTAGTCTGATCTCAGTCACCTGAATCCAAAAACGAAGTGCCATACCTGCTAAGGGGTGATTGGCATCTAGAATGACGCGATCTTCTGCTAAATCGGTAATGGTATAAATGAGTGTCTGCTCATCTTCATCGTCCGCAGCAATGAACTCCGCCCCATCTTCCTCGTCATCAGGACTCGGAACACCTTCAAATTGCATGCCGATTTCTAATGGCTCGGGAAAACGATCACGCTGTTCAATTCTTAACAATTCTGCGTCATAATCTCCAAAAGCATCATGGGGTTCAAGTTGTACATTGGTTTCAAAACCAATTTCTTGACCCTCGAGCAGCTCTTCAATTTTTGGAAAAGTGCCTGCATATCCACCATGTAAATAAATCATGGGATCTGCCGACTCTTCAATTAAATTACCTTGAGCGTCGGATAAACGGTATATTAGAGAAACAACTGTATTTTTTTCAATTTTCATTAAAGATATTCTACTTGAAACCTCATTACATCCCCCCAACTCCGCCATTCCCTCTTCCACTCAAAGATCCTTGGGCCTTGTTAGGACAAATGAGTCCTACTGAATTTATGCGTGATTATTGGCAAAAGAAACCACTGCTGGTTCGTGGCGCGATTCCAGCCTTCGCCCAAAATTCTGAGCTAACCAGTCCAATCTCCAGTAAAGAACTCTATGAGCTTGCTGGCTACGATTTAGTCGAGTCACGACTTATCAAAAGAAATCCTTGGACTTTGGAACATGGCCCTCATTCTGTCCGTTCAATTCCTAAAATCAGTCAAAAAGACTGGACTTTACTGATTCAAGGAATGGAAGGTTGGCATCCAGCGGCGGCCCAAGTCTTATCTTGGTTTCGCTTTATTCCTGATTATCGTTTAGATGATTTGATGATTAGTATTGCCGGTCCTGGGGGTGGAGTTGGACCACATCTCGACTCCTATGATGTCTTCTTGATACAGATGGAGGGTCGTCGAACTTGGAAAATTCAATCAAATCCCAAAAAAGGATTTATCGAAGAACTACCCCTGAAAATTTTGGAACTATTTAATCCAAGCGATGAGTGGACTCTCAATCCTGGCGATTTACTATATCTCCCACCGCAAATTGCGCATGATGGCATTGCTCTTGATCCTGGCACGCAAACATGGTCCGTTGGCTTTCGCTCACTCAGTTGGCGCGAGCTTCTTCAAGAAACTCTATGGCGCTTGGCAGATCAACTCGAAGATGATTTAAGTCTAGGTCAGATTCTGACGGACCCACATCAATCTGCGACTGATCGACCATCGAAAATACCATCGCATTTAACCCAGTCACTCAAAAATCGCTTTAATGAACTTCCCTGGCATGGCAAAAATTTAGAGGAATTACTTGAATTTGCTTTAGGTGAAATCCTTTCAGAGCCGAAGCCTCAAGTGGTGTTTTCGCCACCAATTGACCTTCTTTCCGAAGGTGAGTTCAGGGCAGCATGTGTTCTTCAAGGTTTACATGTCCACCCACAAACGCGCTTAAATATCAGTGGGGATTACCTCTTTTGTAATGGCGCCATCCTGACTTATATTGATAAAAAATCAGAGGCTTACGAATACTGGCTCCTGTTTGCGCACCAACGTGGCTTCCTACCCAAGCAATGTCGTCGTTTCTTGGCCTACCCTTCAATGTTTGAACATATTTATGAGGGTTATACCAATGGCTGGTTCGAATTAGGGGAATATGACTAATTAGGGAAAACTCTGAGACATTTCATCAAATTTAGATATAATAAGTTTGGATTTAAATATGAGTCCAACTCCAATTACACAAAATTGTTGTTACTTTGATTCAATTAATTAAAAGGATATTAAACATGAAGAAGTCACTATTGTTAGCTGCTTTATTAGCTATGGCTGTTGCTGCTTGCAGCAAAACTGAAACTCCAGCTCCTGCTGCGCCTGCAGCACCTGCTGCTGAAGCACCAAAACAAGAAGCCCCTGCTGCAGCTGTTGACGCTGCTAAAGATGCTGCTCCTGCTGCTCCAGCTGCTGATGCTGCTAAAGATGCTGCTCCTGCTGCTGATGCCGCTAAGAAGTAATTCTTACTGTTGAAAAAAGCCGCTCATTCGAGCGGCTTTTTTTTGTTTTTGTTTTTTATATGCAATTAATTTGGGGTAATATTCGCCTCTCGAACCACCTTCCCCCATCGCTGGGTTTCAGACTTAATAAAACTCCGGAATTCCTCTGGTGTGTCCACTTGCACTATAGCTCCTTCATTACGAAGTTTCTCTTTGGCTTCCATCGTATCAAAGGCCATTCTTGTCCCCTGATTCAGTTTGTCAACTATCTCGCGAGGGGTACCTGCTTTTACAACCACGCCATACCACTGTGTAGCATCAAATCCTTTGAGTTCGGAAACTCCTGATTCAGATAAAGTTGCAACCTGTGGCAATACGTCAATCCGTTTTAAGCTAGATACTCCTAAAGGCACAACTTTCTTCGCCATGATGTGTTGCATTAGTGGGGGCGCACCCGTCATGGTCATACTGACTTGTCCACCTAATAAATCCATCACTGCAGGCGCAGTCCCTTTATATGGGATATGCAAAATATCCGTTTTAGTGACTAACTTAAAATATTCCATGGCAATATGCGCAGCTCCGCCACTACCTCCTGAGCTATAGGTGAGTTTGCCCGGGTTGGCTTTGGCGAACGTAATTAACTCTTGAATAGTTTTAAAGGGCTGATTGGGATGAACAACAAAAATATTGGGTACCAAGGCTATCCGACTGATTGGCGCAAAATCTTTAACGGGATCGTAGGAGAGATTTTTAAATAAGGATGGATTAACCGCCAATGTACCAATATGCCCCATAAAAACGGTATAACCATCGGCTGGCGCTTTAAGCACCTCATTGACAGCGATTTGCCCGCTAGCTCCTGCCTTGTTTTCAATAATCACGGGTTGTTTCCAAATCAGTGTTAACTTTTCACCCAACATTCTCGAAAAAATATCAGTCGACCCACCTGGAGGAAACGGTACGATGAGTCGGATTGGCTTTTGTGGATAGTTATTTTGCGCAACACTCAAACTTGAGACCATTGCAATCAATACACACGATAAATAAACTAAATACTTTTTCATCAAAATTCCTAACTTTATTCTGTTGTCGTTTTTTGTAACTTTTTTAACCACGGTCGTGCATTCCCTTCATAAACCGATGGTCCTAAACGAAAATGCTGCGCTTCCTTAAAGGTAAATACGGCAGGCACTTCTTCACTATAGATCTTATCGCCCTTAGGTAGTCCTCCATTTAGTGCTACTTGGGAGTGCAATGGACGCCCTAAAATCTCTGACAGTCTAGCAGAAACTTCTATTAAGCCATCAACAGAAATTCCTGTTGGAATGCCTAAGGTATCTAATAAATGCACAAAATCCTCCGTCGGGATCATGCCTGTAGCTTGACCATTGCCACAGTATGGGCAGCCACCAATACCTCCAATTGAAGTGTCTGCAATTAACGTGTGGCGATGATCTAAACATTTGATCGCCTCATACATGGAGATCATGGCTAAACCTCTGGCGTTATGCAAATGCAGACGAAAATCGGTAATGCTGGGGAATAACTCGGTAATAGCCGTTACATCCTTTGCAACCGCGGTTGGAGTATTCCATGCCATCGGGTCGGCCATATCAACCCGGGTGACTTTGATACCTTGCTTTTGCCATGCATCATATTGCTTTTGCAACATCTGCATGCGCATCTCATGGGTAAACTCACCAGAAAAATTGGATCCCCATCCAGCACTGATGCCAATCGCTCCTTCATGAAGGCCTTCAGCTTTACTTCTTGTAATCGGCGCTTGCCATTGCTCTTCTTGTTCCTCGAGTGTTCGGTTGGTGTTTCTTTGAATAAAGATTGGACAAGCATGCAAATGCGTGGCATGGATCTGGTCAATGGTAATTGGAGGTGCATATTCCAAACGCTCTAATCGCCCCCGCTCATTCAGAGCCAAAACAAAAAAGGAAACTCCAGGTATCTCTTTTAAACGTTTGACTACCTCTAAAGAATCCGCCATTTGTGGACTCCATTTGGGATTTACAAATGCACCAACCACCATGCGGTTTAATCCAGCATCAACCATCATTTGTAAAAGCTCTAATTTTTCATCAACGGTCACGCCCTCACGTTCAATTTGTAAACCATCGCGCAAGGTTTCATCGGTAATTAATACTTTTGGATAGTTCTTCATACACCCTCCCTTAACAATTTTTCCAAACAGGTTGACGTTTTTCTAAACGAGCAGTAATCCCCTCTTGGCGATCTTCACTTAAATAGGGGTTTAAACCTGGATCCTGACGGAGCGCCGCTGCAACGGGCATATCTAAACCTTTGAGGGCTACTGCTTTGACTCGGCGAACTGAAATAGGTGCATTGCTAGCAATCGCTCGAGCGAGCTCAATGGCAGTAGATAAAACCTTTTCTTTGGGTACTAATCGATTAATTAAGCCCAGATCATTTGCTCTGGCCGCAGTAATGTATTCTCCCGTTAACAACATTTCTAAAGCATGTGTAATGCCGATCAGACGGGGTAAAAGTACGGATCCAAAATTAGCCCCCATACCGATCTTTGTCTCGGGTAACCCAAACATGGCTGCGGCATGAGTCACTCTTAAATTACAGGCTAATGCCAACTCAAAACCGCCAGCTACTGCACTCCCATTAATAGCAGCAATCACCGGTTTTTTTGTTTCATAGACAAGTTCAAAAATATTTCGCTCCACACGATTCATGGGTGTACGAAACTTGATTCCCACTTGATCATTCTGATGAATGTTTTTGAGATCTGCTCCTGCACAAAATGCATCTTCACCAGTTCCTGTTATCACCAAGACTCGAACTGCAGAATCTTCCTCAGCATCTAATATGGCGTTCATCATCTTCATTTTGAGAGCTTCAGATAATGCATTGCGACGATGCGGACGATTGATTGTGAGGATTCTAATAAACTCCTCATGTTCAATAATTAAATCATCTAATTCTTCTTGGGGTTCACTCATATTACATTACCTTTCTGAACATCTTGTTTGACCACTTGCGCTGCAATCGCCGCTTCAATTTCAGTCATACTAAAGCCAAATTGTTGCATGACTTCCGTTGTGTTTTCTCCGAGTTGTGGCGCTGGTAAAAAATCCTGGCGCATACCGCCTGAGAACTGATTGGTTAAACCGATTTGCTGAATCTTACCTTCAGTTGGATGTTCAATTTCTTGCAAAAATCCTACGTCTTTTAAATGTGGATCTTTCAATAAATCCTCTAAAGAGTTATATCGCATACAGGGAATATCTGACTTCTCAAAAATATCGATCCACTCTTCTGATGTCTTTCCACCAAGGGAACTCGAACGCAACTGATAATAAGCCTCGCTGTTTTTAGTTCGAATCGCAACGTTACAAAAACGTGGGTCATCTTTTAATTCCGGTCGTCCAATCGCCTCAAAAAAGGCGAATGCCTGCGCATCTGTGTTAGGTGAAATCGATATATATCCATCAGCTGTTTTGGCTGGTCGGTTATTTTTATCTAGCACCCGCGCATCACCAATCGGGCCAATAGGTGGCTCAAATGTCATATTCCCCATATGCTCTCTTAAGACAAATGCTGCAGCGGTTTCAAACATAGGGATCTCGAGGAGCTCTCCATGTCCTACTTGAGTCCTTCGATACAGTGCAAATCCAATCGCTTGCGCACTCACTAAACCAGTGATGTGATCGGTTACAACCATCGGCACAAATCGAGGCTCTCCACCAGATTTTTCAAAGGTTGCTGCAAAGCCTGCCGATGATTGAATCACGGTGTCATAAGCTGGTCGATTAAAGTAAGCTCCACCTCGTCCAAATGCTAACATCTGACAATAAATTAATTGGGGATTATGTGCTTGTAAACTCGGCCAATCTAAGCCAAGTTTGAGTAAAGCGCCTGGACGCATATTCGTCACAAAGACATCGGCCTTTTTTAATAATTGAATCAGAATCTCTTGACCCTTGGCATTTTTTAAATCAATACAAATGGATTTTTTATTACGATTAAAGTTCATGAACTTACCGGTCATGCCTGGGTTTCTTCCACCACCCCCTAGTTGCCGCATCAGGTCTCCGTCCGGAGATTCAATTTTAATGACCTCAGCGCCATGATCCGCTAAGGTGAGTGAACATACTGGCCCAACGACAACGGAAGATAAATCAACTACAACAACGCCGTCTAATGGTCCTTTTGGAGTTGCTTGTGTCGATTGAGTACTATGCATTTTATTCTCCCTTAAGCCCCATCTGGCCAACTAAAGGGCCCCAACGCTTTGCATCTGATGCTAAAAATTGCGTAAATTGCTCGGGTTGGTTACCGATAATATCTGATCCATCAGCTGTCAAACGGGCTTTAATATCCGGTTGCTTTAGAACCTCTTGCATCGCTAGATGAATCTTCTTGATTATCTCGGGTGGGGTTTTGGCTGAGGCAATTAAACCAAACCAATTGACAAACTCAAAGTCCTTTAAACCTAACTCTTGCATGGTTGGCACTTGAGGTAAAGCTGGAGAACGAACTTTACTGGTAACACCTAACAAACGTAGTTTATTTGCGCTGGTCAATTCTTTTGCAGTAATTTGTGCTACAAAAGCAAAATCAACATCACCCGCCGCAACAGCCGTCGCGGCTGGAGCAGCTCCGCGATAGGGCACATGGGTTAATTTAAGTCCGGTATCTATCCGTAACATCTCTCCAGATAAATGCCCACCACTACCGATGCCGGCTGAACCATAATTCAAAGGTCTTGTTTTACCAAGTTCAATTAATTCTTTATAGGATTTTATGGGAGAATTCCCTCCGACTACGAGGACCAAGGGTGAAGTCACTATCATCGTTATACCCGTGACATCTTTGATGGGATCATAACTTAATTTTTTAAATAAATAGGGGCTTAATGTGTGAGGGGTATATATCAACTGTATTGTGTGACCATCTGCCGGAGAACTCATCATGCTGCCAGTAGCAATAATGCCACTGGCTCCAGATTTGTTTTCAATTAAAACTGCTTGCCCTAATATCTTACTAAGAGGCTCAGAAATAATTCTGGCATAGGTGTCGCTAGAAGCACCGGGAACTGACCCTACTAATAAACGTATCGGCTGAGTAGTTGCTGAGGTCTGGGACTGGGCAAGTGCTAAATCAGAGATAAGTAGACTCAATGAAATGTTTAAAAAGAGACTAATAACTTTCTTCATAGCATTCATATGTTCATATTTCCATCTTGATATTAATCCAAAATCCAATAAAGGTATCACCCCTTATTGGATTTTAAAGATACTGCCTCCACAACAAGTTGTCGTTAATAACTTACTTGTGCATCTATTATTTTTAAAATTTGCTGATCAACATCACCTTTGACTATGGTTCCGTTGTCTTCAAGGGCAGTCACGATTGTTTTTGCACTATCACCCTTCACAACAACACGATAGCGCTTCGCTTTTCTAAGCTCCTCTTCTTTTGAAGATTTAAACAGATTAGTGAACCATGATCTGGAAGCTTTAGGATCGACATCTTTGGTATTAACAAAACGAACAAAGTAAATACCTTGCGAACGATCTCGATCTTCAACAGTAAAGTTAGATCGATCTAAGGCTAAACCAACTTCACGCCATGATTTATCAAAACCTTGATTAATCGTTAACTGAGCCGCATCAGCAACTTCAGTCACGCGCGAAGTACGTGCAGTAGCTGGATTTGTATTTTTTGCTAACTCTGATTTCGCACTGTCATAATTAGTACCCAAATACACCATCATTCTTGCTAACATTTCTGCTTCAAGTTCAGGATCGGCCGCTCTTGCTGTCCACATGCTTGAATCGGCTTGCGCAGGACTACTCCCAACTAATTTTTCTTCAGCACCTCGATGCGTCACATACACTTCAGTTTCTGTGTTCGTATTCTTTTCCAAGCGGGTACGGAACTTATCTCTTTCACCAGTTGAATAGATACTATCTAAGGCACTACCCAAAAAGCGGCGAATCATATCCTGCGGAATTTTTGCACGATTTTCCGCCCAATCCGTTTCCATAATTCCAGTCGCTGGGGAATCTGTAACTAATAAGAAACCCGTATCTTCCCAAAAAGATTTAATTTTGGGGTAAATCTCACTCGCTGGTTTATTGACAACAAGCCAGCGTCGCTGCCCGTCTCTTTCAATACGAATACCAGCCTGTGCAGGTGTAACCGTGTTCTTTGGGTCCTCTTTTTTTGCTTTTGATGTGGCAGAACTATATTGCGAAAGCGTGGCAGTACCATCTGCAACGGCATATCGCTTTTCTGGATTAGAGGTAGATAAATCTGGGGGAATCGCTAAACTAGGAATCTTTTTTTCTCCTTGCGATTTGTAATCAATAGACTCTCCACTCAATGTGGATGTACATGAGGCTAAGAAAAAAGCCCCTAGAACAGCCATGAATGTAATACTTATTTTTGCAACTCTTAATTCGTTCAGCATAGTTTCCTATCAGTTTTAAACAATTACACCAGTCTTACGTAAGACATCTTTCAAAGATTGGCGAAGATTCTCTGTTAAGGGTGTCAATGGTAAACGAATGCCTTTGTCAATGACACCCATTTCATGTAAAGCCCATTTCACTGGTATTGGATTAGGCTCAACAAACATCATTTGATGTAGTTTTAATAATTTGAATTGTATTTCTCGAGCCTGAACTAAATCGCCTGTAACTGCTGCCTCACACAAAGATGACATCATCTTTGGTGCAACGTTTGCAGTCACCGATATATTGCCATGTCCGCCCATCAACATTAAGAAAATAGCCGTTAAATCATCTCCAGAATACACAGCAAAATGATGACTCTCTTGTTCTTTCAAGCCCGCAATTAAAGAACTCGCTCGCTCTAAATTGCCCGTTGCATCTTTGAGTCCATTAATTCCTGGGACTTGAGCTAGGCGCAAAATAGTAGCATTACTCATATCCGCAACGGTTCTACCTGGCACGTTATACAAAATGACGGGTAAATCAATTTTCTCAGCAATAGTTTTAAAGTGCGCATAAATACCATCTTGAGTTGGCTTATTGTAATAAGGCACTACTTGTAAGCTGGCATCGGCACCTACCTGCTTCGCGAATTCAGTCAGTTCTACAGCTTCTCGAGTTGAATTTCCACCAGTACCTGCAATGACTGGTATTTTGCCATTGATGTGTTCAACCGCTACACGAATTAACTCACAATGCTCTTCAACATTGACCGTAGGCGACTCTCCAGATGTACCAACAATGACAATTCCGTGCGTTCCTTGCTCTACATGCCAATCCAATAAATTGCGCAATGCATCATAGTCCAATGAACCATCTTCTTGCATCGGTGACACAATGGCAACGATACTTCCAAGAATAGGTAACTGCGGATATAAAGATTTCATATTCATCATAGAATTGTAGCCCAATCTTAGGTCTTTACTGCACAAATTCGTTGAATCATGGCTGGCTTTGGATCTTCCACATAACCACTTTCAAAGGCGTTAATGTGAAATGATTGTTTTGCCAAAACCACCTCTAAAAGCTCATTTTCTCGTAATAAAAAATTTGGATTGGAAGGCTTTCCAAATGCTTCATTACCCATTGCAAATGTCTCATAAATCAATACCCCTCCCTCATCAAGCAAATCCAACATCTTGTCTAAATGAGGTCGATATAAATAATTAGTGACGATTAATCCCGAAAACTTTTCTAACTTTAAATCAAAAGCAAACTGCTGCGCCTCTAAGTCCATACAACGTAACTCAATAGCATTGGGTTGACAATGATTCATTGTTGGTAAACTCGGCAATTGAATATCAACTCCTAACACTTGATACCCTAACTCTGCCAGATAAACAGTATGTCGACCACTGCCACAGGCGTAGTCCAACACTCGTTTAGATTCACTCTTTAAGGGAATCTGCCCTGCGAAATGTGCAACCCAGGGTGAAACTGTAGAAAAATTATGAGTAATCAAGCCCCATTGCCTCACGAACATCACGCATGGTTTCCTGAGCAGTTTTGCGCGCTTTGTCGCAACCGTCAGCAATTAAGGCTCTTAATAAGCTAGGGTCATCCAAGTATTTTTGCGCTCTCTCCAACATGGGTTGCTGCTCTTTCAATACATTTTGTATGAGCGGCTCTTTACATTCCAGACAGCCAATACCTGCCGAAGTACAACCTTGTTGAACCCAGTCTTGTGTCTGCTCATCTGAATACACCGCATGTAATTCCCAAACGGGGCATTTTTTTGGATCTCCAATATCAGTCCGCCGAACTCGCGCAGGGTCTGTTGGCATCGTTTTTATTTTTTTCGAGATAGACTCTGCATCTTCCCGCAAGGAAATCGTATTACCGTAGGATTTAGACATTTTTTGGCCATCTAATCCAGGCATTTTAGATGCTTGAGTCAATAAGGCTTGAGGTTCAACAAGAATGATTTTTCTTGCACCTTCAAGGTAACCAAATAACCGCTCCCGATCTCCCATCGATAAACTCTGTGCTTCATGCACAATTGCTTGAGCTTGCTCAAGCGCTTCTTCATCACCCTGCTCTTGGAACGCTGTGCGAGCCTCTAAATATAATTTGGTTCTTTTGCCACCAAGTTTTTTCGCTGCTTCTATTGCTTTTTCTTCAAAGCCAGCTTCACGACCATATAAATAATTAAAGCGTCTTGCTACTTCGCGGGTCATTTCTACATGGGGTATTTGATCCTCTCCTACTGGGACGTGCTGTGCACGATAGATCAGAATATCTGCAGCCTGTAACAGTGGATATCCTAAAAATCCATAGGTCTGTAGATCCTTTTCACGTAACTTTTCAATTTGATCTTTATAGGTAGGAACTCGTTCTAACCAACCCAAAGGTGTCCCCATGGATAAAAGTAAAAATAGTTCTGCATGCTCAGGTACTTTGCTTTGAATAAATAATGTCGCTTGTGTTGGGTCAACGCCAGCTGCTAACCAATCAATCACCATTTCCCAAACGGAGTTTTGAATCACTTCTGGCGATTCATAATGCGTCGTGAGGGCATGCCAATCAGCCACAAAGAAAAAACAAGGGTATTCAGATTGCAACCGAATCCAATTTTTTAATACGCCATGATAGTGCCCTAAATGCAATGCCCCAGTGGGACGCATGCCAGATAATACGCGTTCAGAATACATAATGTGATGAGCTTAAAGTAATGACCAAACTGGTTGAAGTGAAGGTGGTAACTGCGGTAATGTGCCTAAATCGATATGACTCTCTGCTGGATCATGAAAATCTGATCCTCGAGAAGCATAAAATCCATATTGAAGTGCAATTTTGGCATATTCCTCGTATTGATGTGGCGTATGACTGCCCGTAATGACTTCAATTCCTAAGCCGCCAGCCTCTTTGAAGGCAGTATATAACTCGTGTTTTTGTAGGTCTGATAATCGATATCTACCAGGATGAGCAATAATCGCAATACCCCCAGAAGCCTTAATCCAATCGACAGACTCTTTGAGGCTTGCCCAAACATGACCAATATAGCCTGGCTTACCTTCTATCAGGTAATTTTTAAATACCTCATCAGTTGTACGACAAATATTCTTTTCAACTAAAAAGCGTGCAAAATGCGTACGCGACAATAACTCTGGATTACCGGCGTAGGTTAAAGCACCCTCATACGCACCTGCAATTCCGACGGCAGCCAGTTGCCGTGCAATTTCTTTACCTCGAGCAGTTCTTCCATCACGTGTTTTACTTAATCCTTCAACCAAGACAGGATGATCTGAATCAAGTCCAATACCAACAATGTGAATCGTTTGCCCTGTCCAACTGACAGAAATTTCAACTCCTGATGTGTATTTCATTCCCAATTCATTCGCCGCTTCTCTAGCACGCTGCTGACCACCAATCACATCATGATCCGTGAGAGACCAAAGTTCAACACCATTTTGATGAGCACGCGTCGCTAAGTCCTCGGGGGTGAGGGTGCCATCAGACATAACTGAATGACAATGCAAATCGGCGTTAATTGAATTCATGATCCTATTCTACCGTTTTCACAGAGGAATTTCGATAAAAAACTCGATTTCCTTGCCTCAATAGGGATTACACGCCTTTTAGGTTAGAGAAGTATCAACTACTCTTCTTGGCGCATGTAAATATTCTTTAGATTGCATTTCGATAATGCGAGAAACTGTCCGGTGAAACTCACCGGACATTTGTCCTTCTGTGTAAAGTAAATCTGGTGCAACTTCTGCCGTAATAATTAGCTTAATTTTGTGATCATAAAAAACATCTATTAACCAGGTAAACCGCCTAGCTTCACTGGACATTCTTGGTGACATTTTGGGTACTTCGGTCAGAATCACTGTATGAAAAGTCGAGGCAATTTCTAAATAATCATTTTGCGAACGTGGTCCAACACATAATTCTTGAAAATTAAACCAAGCTATACCGCCGGCTCGACGCACACACCTAATCGTTCGGTTTTCAATCACCAACTCAATCGGCTCGTCTTGATGCGCACCAGCAAGTTTTACATAGACAGATTCCACCTCTTGCTCAACTGTCGGACCTAAGGGGGCAATATAGGCCCTCACTTGGTCCATCACGACTTGCCGATAATCGACCCCTGCATCGATATTTATCACATCAAGTTTTTCTTCTAATAAACGAATGGCAGGTAAAACGCGATCTCGATGCAAGCCATCGGGATAGAGTAAATCTGGCCGATAATTAGATGTCATGATAAATTGCACTTTATTCTTAAATAAAGCATCTAAAAGACGATACAAGATCATTGCATCGGCAACATCGCTGACATGAAACTCATCAAAACAAATCAACTCATAACGCTGACCAATTTTTTTACCTAACACGTCTAAAGGATCAGCTTGACCGCGTAAATCCTGAAGCTCACGATGGACTTCACGCATGAATTCATGAAAATGCAGACGTGTCTTTTTTTCAATAGTAATGGCTTCATAAAAGCAATCCATGATGAAAGACTTTCCTCTGCCAACACCACCCCAAAAATAGACGCCTTTGGGAACGGTACTTGAGGAACTGCCCAGAAGTTTGGTAAAAAATCCACCAGATTTGTTGGGGCGCTGCTCCCACTCATCTTGACACAGTTGCAGACGTAGAATAGCAGCCTGTTGGGCTGCATCACTTTGATACCCTTTTTTGTCGAGTGAAGCTTGATATAAATCAGTAACGCGCATGCATTCCTATTTTAGAAATTCAATGCACGACGATCTGTTGCAAGAGCCGCCTCACGAATCGGTTCAGATAAACTTGGATGTGGGTGACAAATACGCGCAATATCTTCCGCTGATGCTTTAAACTCCATCGCAACCACCGCTTCAGCGATTAAGTCAGAAGCAGCTGAAGCGATAATATGCACGCCTAAAATTTCATCGGTCTTTTCATCAGCTAAGATTTTTACAAAACCATCGGCAGACCCCATTCCTAATGCACGTCCATTGGCTGCAAATGGAAACTGTCCTGGTTTATAAGCACGACCTTCTGCTTTTAACTGTTGCTCGTTTTTACCAACCCAAGCAATTTCGGGAGATGTATAAATAACCCAAGGAATACAGTTGTAATCAATATGCGGCTTTTGTCCTGCCATCACTTCAGCAACAAGAACGCCTTCATCTTCTGCTTTGTGCGCTAACATTGGACCACGAACCACATCACCAATGGCATAAACACCGGGGGCAGTCGTAGCTAATGTGTGATCATCAACGGGTATAAAGCCACGTTCATCCGTTTTTAAACCAATCGCTTCTAAATTGAGATTGTCGGTATTTGGAACACGTCCAACAGAAACAATCAGGCGATCTACTACTAATGCATGATCCGCCCCGGCAGCATCGGTATAGTTCACGGTAACGTTATTCTTACCTTTTTTCACTTCACCAATTTTGACGCCTAAATTAAATTGTAGTCCTTGCTTGGTAAAGAGTTTTTGAGCCTCAGCAGCAATCCCTTGATCACAAGCACCTAAAAAAGTAGGCATGGCTTCTAAAATCGTTACTTCAGAACCTAAACGACGCCATACTGAACCTAGTTCCAGTCCAATCACTCCGGCACCAATCACCCCTAATTTTTTTGGCGTTTGTTCAAACTTTAAACCACCTTCATTATCACAAATCAAGACGTTATCAACTTCCATACCAGGTAAATGTCTAGCTTTAGAACCGGTTGCAATAATCACTTGTTTTGCACTAACTGTCTCGTTTTCTTTGCCTTGAATAGATAATTGATAAAGATTATTCTCCCGCCCAATAAAAGAAGCATAGCCCTTGAGATGGGTTACTTTGTTCTTTTTAAACAAGTACTGAATCCCACCGGTCATTTTTGTCACGATGTCGTCTTTGCGGGTAACCATTTTCGGTACATTAATACTTGCACCTTGAATTTCAATACCATGACTTGAAATATGTTTTTGTACATTCTCAAACTCTTCTGAGGACGCAAGTAATGCTTTTGATGGAATACACCCAACATTTAAACAAGTACCACCCAGACGTGGTTCTGCTTTAGGATCATCGTAAGCATTACCTTCTGCACAGGCGACTTTAAATCCTAGTTGTGCCGCACGGATCGCTGCAATATATCCCCCAGGACCTGCACCGATTACCACCACATCAAATTCTTGACTCATTGTGATTCCTTTAATTGCAAATTAGGCTGATTAAATATCAAGTAATAGTCTGGAGGGATCTTCAAGCGCCTCTTTCATGGCGACCAACCCAAGCACTGCTTCACGGCCATCAATGATGCGGTGATCATAGGACATCGCCAAATAGTTCATTGGACGAATCACAATCTGACCATCTTCAACTACGGCACGATCTTTGGTGGCATGAATACCCAAAATAGCTGACTGGGGAGGATTAATAATTGGTGTTGATAACATGGAACCAAATACACCACCATTAGAGATCGAGAATGTACCGCCCGTTAAATCGTCTAAGGTGAGCTTACCATCGCGAGCTTTAACACCAAACTCAGCAATCTTTTTCTCAATTTCAGCAAGATTCATTTGATCCACATCACGCAAAATCGGCACTACCAAACCACGTGGAGATCCTACTGCAATACCAATATCAAAATAACCATGATAAACAATATCAGTGCCATCCACAGATGCGTTTAAGACAGGATATTTCTTTAAGGCATGAACAGCAGCTTTGACGAAAAATGACATAAATCCTAATTTCACGCCATGCTCTTTTTCAAATACGTCTTTATATTTATTACGCATGTTCATGACTGGCGCCATGTTAACTTCATTAAATGTCGTCAAGATCGCATTACTTGCTTGTGACTCTAAGAGTCGTTCTGCAATTCTGGCACGCAAACGACTCATTGGTACACGCTCTTCTGGACGATCACCTAGTGGCATATTGATTGGCAATGAGGCTAATTTTTGTGGTGCAGGGGCACTTGCTTTAGCTGGTGTAGCAGACAAGGCATCAGCTTTTGTTACACGGCCATCCTTACCTGAGCCAGCAACATCGGCTGCTGACATATTTTTTTCTGCAAGTATCTTGGCTGCTGCCGGCATAGCAATGCCTGCTGCGCTATTCGAACTTGGTGCAGGAGAAGTTGCTGCTGGAGCTGCAACTGGGGTTGGCGCTGAAGCTGCAGGTGCTGCTGCCCCTTTACCATCACTATCAATTTTCGCAATCACTTGATCTGAAACAACTGTTCCGCCATCAGTAATGAAAATTTCTGATAAAACCCCGGCTGAAGGTGCAGGCACTTCAAGAACCACTTTATCAGTTTCAATCTCAATGAGAATCTCATCTTGAGCAACACTGTCACCGGCTTTTTTCTTCCATTGCAAAAGGGTCGCTTCTGCAACTGATTCAGACAACTGGGGTACTTTAACTTCAAAAATAGACATGGTAAATCCTTTGATTGGTTATTTTTCGCTATGTATTTATATTTATTTAATGAGTGCAAAACCTTTTAACTTGGCAAAAGCGCCATCGACTAAAGATTTTTGCTGGTCTTGGTGCAGATGAGAATAGCCACAAGCCGGTGAAGCAGAGGCTGGTCTGCCTGAGTAACCTAATTTCTGTCCCTCAAACATGTTCTCATGAATGTTGTGCTGAATAAAGAACCAGGCTCCTTGATTCTGCGGCTCATCCTGAGTCCATACAAGCTCAACCACATTGGGATATTTCTTTAACTCTGCAGCAAATGCTTTATGAGGGAATGGATACAGTTGTTCGATACGAATAATGGCAGTATCTTTAGACTTTTTAGTCTCTCTTGCCTTGACCAAATCATAGTAAACCTTACCAGAACACATAATCAATCTAGTCACCTTTTGCGGATCCACATTCGCATCTTGCTCACCAAGCACGGTGTGGAACTCGCCGTTTGTAAACTCAGATATCGGTGATGTGGCATCTTTATTTCTCAATAAAGACTTCGGTGTCATGATGATCAGTGGCTTACGGAAAGAACGTATCATTTGACGGCGTAACAAATGGAAGATTTGTGATGCTGTAGTGGGTTGAACAACTTGCATATTGATGTCAGCACACAACTGCATAAAACGCTCAAGTCTTGCTGAAGAGTGTTCTGGACCTTGTCCTTCGTATCCGTGAGGCAACATCATGACTAAACCATTTACACGTCCCCACTTCACTTCGCCAGAGGCAATAAATTGATCAATCACCACCTGAGCACCATTGGCAAAATCGCCAAATTGCGCTTCCCAAATAGTCAAAGTATTCGGCTCTGCTGCTGCGTAACCATACTCAAAACCTAATACAGCCTCTTCAGAGAGAATCGAGTCAATGACTTCAAATGGGGCTTGACCATCAGCTACGTGCTGTAACGGAATATAAGTACCAATATCCCACTTCTCACGGTCTTGATCATGCAATACTGAATGGCGATGGGTAAATGTTCCACGACCACTATCTTCACCAGATAAACGAATTGGATAACCACTAGCAACTAAGGAAGCGAATGCCATATGCTCCCCCATACCCCAATCAACGTTCACTTCACCACGCCCCATCGCGGCACGATTCTTAAGAACAGTCTCAACGAGTGGGTGGACTTTAAATCCTTCAGGTGCTTTGGTAATTTTCTCTGCCAAACGCTTCCACTCTGTTAATGGAATAGCTGTATCCGCATTGTCTGTCCATTTCTTATTCAGGAATGGTGTCCAATCAACCGCATACTTACCTTTGAAATTTGTAATTACCGGATCAGAGGTTCTTTTATCTCCAGCATCTAGTTCTGCGCGATACACTTTTACCATTTCATCCCCGCCGCCTGCAGGAAGCACGCCTTGGGTTTCTAACTTATCAGCGTATAACTTACGCGTTCCTGGGTGTTGAGAAATAGTTTTGTACATCAGTGGTTGTGTCATGGAAGGAGTATCTTGCTCATTGTGTCCAAGCTTACGGAAACAAATAATGTCGATACCAACATCCTTCTTAAACTTCATCCGATATTCAACCGCTAATTGCGTAGCCAAAACAACCGCTTCTGGATCATCGCCATTGACGTGCAAAATAGGAGCTTCAATCGTTTTCATAATATCGGTGCAATACAGCGTAGAACGCATGTCGCGTGGATCAGATGTCGTAAAGCCGATTTGATTATTGATCACGATATGGACTGTTCCACCGGTATGGTACCCACGAACTTCAGCTAAGGCTAAAGTTTCTTGGACAACACCTTGACCTGCAATCGCAGCATCGCCGTGTACCAAAATTGGCATCACTTGTGAGCCATTCTTATCCCCACGACGGTCCATACGGGCACGCACTGAACCTTCAACTACAGGGTTCACAATTTCTAAATGAGAAGGGTTAAACGCAAGCGACAAGTGAACTGGACCACCCGATGTTGAAATATCACTTGAAAAACCTTGGTGATATTTGACATCCCCAGACGGTAACTCTTCTGGCGCGGTGTGATCAAACTCTGCGAATAAATCTTTTGGTACTTTACCTAAAGTATTCACCAAAACGTTTAAACGTCCACGATGCGCCATACCAATAACAATTTCTTGAATACCAGCTAAACCAGCAGCATCTAAAATTTCATCCATAGAGGCAATGAAGCTCTCCCCACCTTCGAGCGAGAATCTTTTTTGACCGACATATCTGGTATGCAAAAAGCGCTCAAGCCCTTCTGCTGCAGTTAAACGATTTAAAATATTGATTTTTTTAACGGCAGTAAAATTGGGCGTAGAACGTATGGACTCTAATTTTTCTTGCCACCATTTTTTAATGTTTTGATCAGTGATGTACATATATTCCACACCAATCGTGCCACAGTAAGTTTGACGTAAGTTTTGTAACAACTCACGTAATTTCATCTTATCTTTGCCAAAGAAGGTATTGCTGGTATTAAAGACAATATCCATATCAGCGTCTGTAAATCCGTAATAAGCAGGATCTAACTCAGGAATATTAGGGCGCTCTGTTCTCTTTAGGGGATCTAAATCAGCCCATCTAGTTCCTACATTACGATAGGTCGCAATTAATTGTTGAACAGCTACACGCTTGCGCCCCATTGTGGAATCTGCCGAATCCTCGACATGACGTATTGGCGCTACTCTAGCTCGTTGCGCAAATGATGCGACGATGGGTGCGTGCGCAATATCTTTCGCGGCTGAACCATCGACTGCCGGTAAATTTTGCACACCATCAAAATAATGACGCCAGTTCTCAGGCACGGATGTTGGGTCATTTAAATAAGCTTCATAAAGCTCTTCGACGTAGGGCGCGTTGCCACCAAAAAGGTACGAGGTACCTTGATAAGACTGCATCATAATGCTCACCTTTTCTTCGGGTATCCCGATATGTAAGTGGGTTAGTAAACCATCTACGACACGGCTCAACCGACTAGTAGATTGCGAAATTCTAAATTACTCGTTTTACAAACCTACTTATTTTTTTGTTAGTTCTATTTACATAATAAGAAGGTTTATCAGACAATTTTATGACAATTTAAGATTGTCTTGGGTGTTTTTGACATAAATCTTGTTGTTATTTTAGTAAAAACCTAATTTAAGGATTTTTCCTACACGTAATTCAGATAATTCTGATATTTAAAACGATTTAACACTTTTAAGATGGATTTTCACATTGCTAAAGGAGATAAATCAATGCTGGAAACTACTCAATCAAATGAATTAAGCTACAAAAGTACCCGTGAAACAGCCAAAATTTTGCAAGTTTCACTCGGTACTATCCAAAAAATGGTCGAAACAGGCGAACTGATTGCTTGGAAAACCAGAGGCGGTCATCGTCGGATCTTAGATTTATCGATCGAGCGGCAATTGGCCAAACGTCATGAGCTTTTGCGTCACTTTTGCAGCAAAAAATACTCCATCTTAGGAGTTTTCTCTAACGCCGAGGATATTGAACTCTTTGAAAATCATTGCAAAACGTTTGAATCAAAAATCCTCTGCCATTCATTTTTAGATATTAGTGAAGCATTAATGTCAGGGGTAGAATTAAAGCCGGAAATTATTTATATTGATCAAAAAGTAAATAATATCGACCAATATCATTTACTCCATCAATTTAATAAAAATGCAATAACTAGTCTAATACCCATATTAATTCATCAAGATGTTATCCAAGCATCGTCTGAGTTAAGTCAAAATCCAGCAGTATTGAGCCCATTTTCAAAATCTAAAATGTATGAATATACGAATTCACCAGGAGTTTTGGAAAATGTAATTAAAAAAGCACTTGTTGAAAAAGTGCTTTAAACTCAAATAATAAAGGTCTCTCGCTCTTTACCAACAATCCACAATGGTGCTTTACCTCTACCGGTCCAGGTTTCACCAGTAGCCGGGTTTCGGTATTTAGCGGGGACTTTTTTATGGGTTTGATTGATTTTTTTTGAAAATAAGTCACCAACTGATAAAGAATGCTTTTCAATCATCACTTTAATTGACTCGATAGCCTGTTGCTTTTCTTTTTGTTGAATCGCCAATATCTGCTGATCCAACAATTTACGCTGTTCAATTAACTCATCATAATTTGACATATACCTATCCTTTTTAAGCAATGATTAAACCTTTATATTAATAATAATTAATTTATATTAAGTCGAATTAAATATTATAGAAATTAAAAGACTAATATTAATTTAATATTATAAATACATCTACTTTTTTTGACTATTCTATCGAAAACCCTTGCGGAGATGTGTGTATAGGACCCTAGTATTTGTATGAATATCTTTATGGGATTGATTTGATTATTATCATCAAGATTAATTTATAAAATTTGACAAAATATCATTTTCAGAAAGAGTTACATGCGCGTAGATAAAAGTTGGTTAAATACTTATCCCCAAGACATACCTCATGAAATCGATCTTTCCAAGAATCTGACTTTGATCGATGTTTTCGAGGAGTCGTTTAAGAAAAATGCCTCACGAACCGCCTTTGAATCTTTTGGAAAATCTCTTAGCTTTAAAGAGCTCGATCAGGCATCCGAACAATTTGCCAGCTTTTTACAATTTCAAGGGGTAAAAAAAGGCGATCGCGTTGCCCTTATGATGCCCAATCTGATGCAATATCCTATTGCTATCGCAGGTGCCCTTCGCTGTGGCGCCATTATCGTCAACGTTAACCCTCTTTACACTCCCAGAGAACTCGAACACCAATTAAAAGATAGCGGCGCCCAAACCATCGTTATTTTAGAAAATTTTGTACATGTCTTAAGTGCAGTTCTTCCTCAAGTACCAATGCAAAATATTGTTGTGACTAGCATGGGTGAAATGCTAGGCATCAAGGGGATGATGATCGATTTTGTTGTGAAATATGTAAAAAAACTTGTGCCTACTTGGAGTCTTTCTCAATACACAACATTTAACGCGGCATTAGCAGTTGGTAAACAGATGGGCTTCACCAAACCAGTGATTCGTCATGATGATGTTGCCTTTCTGCAATACACAGGCGGCACAACAGGGGTTTCTAAGGGCGCAGTATTAGAACATCGCAATTTAGTTGCCAATGTTCTACAAATTGAAGCATGGTTACAACCTGCTATTCAAAAAAAATCTATTGAACAACTCACATTTATTTGTGCATTACCTCTTTATCATATTTTCGCACTTACAGCATGCGGGCTATACAGTATGAAATGTGGTGGTAAAAGCATCTTAATTGCCAATCCGAAAGATATCCTTGGACTTATCAAAACTTTATCAAGTCTGAAAGAGTTCCATATATTTCCAGCGGTCAATACCTTATTTAACGCTTTAATGATTCACCCTGATTTTTCAAAGATTAATTTTTCAAGCCTCATCGTTACGATTGGTGGCGGTATGGCTATTCAAAAAATTGTCGCTGATCGTTGGCAAGCCCTTACAGGATGTCCAATTGCAGAGGGCTATGGCTTATCTGAAACTTCCCCAGTCGCAACTTGCAACTTTACAACGATTTCTGAGTTCACAGGCCATGTAGGTTTGCCATTACCTAATACAGAAATTTCTATACGGAATGACTCAGCTGAGGAAGTTGAGGTCAATCAGCCCGGTGAAATTTGTATTAAGGGTCCTCAAGTGATGCGGCAATACTGGCAGCGAGATGATGAAACTCAATTAGTCATGACGGCTGATGGTTTCTTTAAAAGTGGTGATATTGGTTTTGTCAATGATGAGGGTTATGTAAAGATCATTGACCGTAAAAAGGATATGATTTTAGTGTCTGGCTTTAATGTATACCCCAATGAAGTCGAAGAAGTCTTGTCGCAAATTGCAGGAGTCCTTGAATGTGCGGTAATTGGCATCAATGATGAACATTCCGGAAGCAGTGTCAAAGCATTTATTGTAAAAAGAGATCCGGCCTTGACAGAAAAAGAGGTGAGCAATTATTGCGAAAGCAATCTCACCAATTACAAAAGGCCTAAAACAATTCAATTTGTAGAGACTTTGCCAAAATCTAATGTTGGTAAAATCTTACGTAAAGATTTACGCTAAAACACGTTTCATCGATTAGACCAAAGAAGAGCAACATGGATAGCAATTTACTCGGCTTTATGGCAGCTTTACTAACGACTGCTGCATTTATTCCCCAAACAATCCAGTCCTGGAAATCGCGTGATTTGTCAGGAATTTCTCTTACGATGTATTCTTTATTTACAGTTGGCGTTGCCCTTTGGATTGTTTATGCTTTGCTCATTCACAGTTGGCCTGTTTTGATCGCAAATGTCATTACTTTAGGAACTTCAAGTTCAATCCTGTTCCTCAAAATACAATCTCTCAGAAAAGACGCTCAAATATAATTTCAATACTTTTCTGACCATCACTCATCAAACAGGTATTTTCTTGTATGGTCGCTTGCAATTGCATCGATCGCTGTGCCATCAAGGCAAGTTCTAAGGATTGCTCAGTGGGGATTTGATAGATTTCAAGATTTTTGAGTCTTGAGATTTTATTTTCAATGCTCTTAAACCAAATTCCTGTTGAATGATGATAGGCGTAAATAAATACTTTGGTCGCTTTTCCACAGGCTTTCAGTATGGGTCGCTCTTCAGGTTGTCCAACTTCGATCCACATTTGGATTTGATCCGTGAAATCTTTCAACCAAACGTCAGGTTCATTGACATCAGACAATCCTGCGCCAAATGCTAAAACCCCATCGCCATTACATAACAGCTGTAATTGATGAGCTTGTATCGCTAAGGCTACCAATCTCACCATCATGCGCTCATCGGTTTCACTAGGGTGTCGTGCCAGCGTCAAAGAATGCTCGGCATAGTAAGCTTGGTCGATATTTGCAATCGATAAATTGGCTTTATAGATGGTTGACTTGAGGGCCATGAAATACCTAAAAAGAATGCATTATGCACTGAAATGAAGCCATGTTGTCAGAATTCAAATTTAGCTGGCTGGGTAATGAAAGTCTAATAATATGAAATTTTTAGGTAAAATAAATACTTTTAGTTAAGGTTCTCACATGAATAACGCTTGGACAGATGTCATGTCAATTGATGATACTTTCGAGGGTGAAGTCACGCGCTTAGAGACTGGCAATAAAAATTTAGCGATTTATAATGTTAATGGTACCGTCTACTGCACAGATAATGTCTGTACCCATGGTAATGCTCTCTTATCAGATGGATTTCTTGAGGGCTATGAAATTGAGTGTCCTTTTCATCAAGGAAGGTTTGATATTCGTGATGGACGCGTTACTTGCGAACCAGCCGATAAGGACCTCAAAACGTATCCGATTAAGGTCGCTGATGGCAGAGTTTTTGTTGATTTGAGTATTTAAAATCCTTTGCTCGCTTTTCTGGGCAATCCCTTATAAAATAAGCCCATGAAAAAACCTGAACTTCTTGCCCCAGCGGGTAGTCGAGCAATGCTTGATACCGCTTTTAATTTTGGCGCTGATGCGATCTATGCAGGCCAACCTCGTTATTCTCTCCGGGTCAGAAACAATGATTTTGGTGATTTAGATGTCTTAGCAGGTGGCATTAACCACGCTCATGCGCTTGGTAAGAAGTTTTATCTTGTTTCCAATATTTTGCCCCATGGCAGTAAAACCAGAACTTTTGTGCAAGATATGACGCCAGTCATTGCACTCCAACCAGATGCACTCATCATGTCTGACCCTGGTTTAATCATGATGGTTCGCGAACAATGGCCAGAGATGCCAATCCACTTATCCGTGCAAGCAAATACGGTGAATGGCGCGGCCGCTCGTTTTTGGCAAAAAGTAGGTATCAGTCGTATTATTCTTTCTCGTGAATTATCTCTCGATGAAATTGCTGCTGTGCGCCAAGACTGCCCAGAAATGGAACTCGAGGTATTTGTTCACGGGGCTTTGTGTATCGCTTACTCAGGTCGATGTCTTTTATCTGGTTACTTTAGTCATCGAGACCCAAACCAAGGTGCTTGTACAAACTCTTGTCGTTGGGATTACAAAATCTATCCGGGTTCTGAAGATGCAACGGGAGATATTTATCTTCTCGAAGAGGGTGGCAAAACAGATGCTCTTATGCCGATTGAGGAAGATATGCATGGTACATATATTTTGAACTCTAAAGATTTACGTGCGATTGAGCATATCGAGCGCTTAACGGAAATGGGGATCGACTCATTCAAAATTGAAGGGCGCACCAAGTCCCCCTACTATGTTGCTAGAACTTGCCAATCTTATCGCACTGCAATTGATGACGCGTTTGCCGGTAAACCTTTCCAGCCCAAACTTTTAGGTCATCTTGAGGGGCTTGCTAATCGTGGTTATACCGATGGTTTTTATCAACGCCACCATGATGCTGATTATCAAAATTATCTCAAGGGCTTTTCAATTTCTGGAAGAAGTATGTACGTTGGTAGTGTCCTTGAAATTGATCCAGTCAAGGGTGTCAAAATTGATGTGAAAAATCGTTTTGCAGTCGGCGATAAAATCGAAATTATCGAACCTCATGGTAATACCGATGTGGTTATTGAAGCACTTTGGAGTGAAGATGGTAAGGCCATTCAAGTAGCTCCTGGATCTGGTCATATCGTCTTTGCCAAGATTCCATGCACCAGTAACGCTGCTTACCTAGCCAGATACATTCAAGCCAACAAAACTTCAGCACTTGATTTAATTGCTGTGCAAGCCCTCTAACTTCTTTTTTGTATCATAGGCGGCTTGCATATTTAGCCAATACTGGCTACTTATGCCATACACCCGAGCTAATCGTTCAGCAATTAAAGGGGTAATGGCTTGTTGTCCAACAATGATTTCACAGGCCATTTTTTCAGAGATTTCCATTGCCATGGCAAATTGAAAGATACTTTGACCACCCGCTTGTAGAAATTCTTCACGTATAAATTCCCCAGGGTGAAATTCTGAAGAGAATAGAGATTTTGATATTTTCATAGTAAGTATTTTATAAACACTCTGTTCGCTTCAAGAAATCAAATCCACACTCCTATCATTGTTTCTTGAATTCATATCGACACATCTTCTCGCATAAAATGCAATCATTTGCCATAATGATGTTATTCACTACAAGGGAATCCTATGTCACTCAATCGCATGAACTATCTCAAATATTTTTTTATGCTGGTCTTAGCTTTTTTTCTAAGCTCCTGCTCTAGCACAAAAGTTGACGATTATGCAAAAGAAACACCTGTTTTGAAACTATCTGAATATTTCAATGGCAAAACTCAAGCTTATGGCATTTTTACTGATCGCAGTGGCAAAGTAGTCAAGCGCTTTACAGTCAATATGATTTCCACCTGGAAAATGGTAGACGGAATCAATACTGGTACTTTAGATGAATCATTCGACTATTCCGATGGAACCACTCAAAAAAGGATTTGGACCATCAAAGAAATTTCTCCTAATAACTATGAAGGTACCGCTGAGGATGTTGTAGGTAAAGCCATCGGTAAGGCTGCAGGTAATGCTCTGAATTGGCGCTATACACTAATGTTGCCTGTGGATGGTAAAAATATCGAAGTGCAGTTTAATGACTGGATGTATTTAGTGACGAGCAAAGTGATGTTAAATCGTGCCGAAATGTCAAAATTTGGAATCTATCTTGGCGAAGTAACTCTCTCCTTTTCGAAAGAAGACTAATGTATTTTTGGTGGATGATCCTTGGATTTCAGGCAGTATGGTTCTCATGTGCTTGGGGTATTAGTCATCACTATCCCCTCTTACCACTAATTGTTAGTCTCGTTTACTTAAACTCATACATCTCCAAGCAATCCTCCAAAAAATCCGCTTACTTATTTTTATTGCGAATCTTACTCTATGGTTTTTTATTAGATAGCATTCTAGGCTTACTAGGTTTGATTGTTTTTGAATCAGCCTATCCAAAGCCACTGGAGTGGTTACAACCATGGTGGTTGTCTTTGCTATGGTTATCGTTTGCCGCCTCCGCTAAGGCGTCATTTTTTTGGTTAGAAAAACGTCTACCCTTGGCGGTTTTAGTAGGGGCTATCGCGGGTCCAACGGCCTATTTTTCTGGAGAAAAATTTGGCGTATTTATTTCTATCAATATCTTAGGTTATGCTCTCCTAAGTATTGGGTATGGAATGATCATGTATTTGATAATGCAAACCATCAAAGAACAACAGACTCCCATACAATAGTCAAAATTTCAATCAATTTTCTTAGTGAAGGATTTTCGATGATCATAAAATTAATTTGTATCTGTCTAATGGCTTTGGGTTTAAATCCGGTAATCGCATCTGATGACTGGCCAAATCGTAAGCCGATTCGACTCATCTCTGTTTTTCCGCCTGGTGGTTCAGTCGATGCGGTTGCAAGAGTTCTCGCGCCAGCTTTACAAACTCAACTCAAACAATCCGTGGTTGTCGAAAATGTGGGTGGTGCTTCGGGTGTTATTGGCACAAGCGCCCTCGTGCGTTCAGATCCAGACGGCTATACCTTCGCAGTAGTGTTTGACACCCATGGTGTGAATCAATCCCTCAAAGACAAAATGCCTTATGACACCTTGAAGGATATCGCTAATGTTACGTTAATCGGCACATCACCCATGGTTTTGGCTGCAAGTAATAAATCGGGTATCACGAGTTTTAAACAACTAACGGATGATTCCAAAAAAGCAACCCCTTATAACTACGGTACGATTGGAACAGGGAGTCTAGGACACTTAGCAATGGCCTCATTAGCTAAGAAATCTAAGTTCGAGTGGACGCATATTCCTTATCGTGGAGGCGGTCCTCTAATGGCTGACGCCCTTGCAGGTCATGTCCAACTTGCCGTTGGCTCTATCTTTTTAATGAAACAACACATCGATACTGGACGTGTGATTCCTTTAGTTGTGACTAGTCCGAAGCGCAGTAAAGATTTACCGAATGTGCCAACTATTTCGGAAAGTGGCTTTCCTGGATTTGACGCACCCGCTTGGTGGGGTGTGATTGCCCCGGTAAAAACACCTCCAGAAATAATTACCAAAATGAATCAAGCAATTATTGCTGTACTTAATCAACCTGATATCGCTAAAAAATTAGATGATCAAGGGATTACGATTGTTGCTGGTGGGCCGGAAGTGTTTAATCCATTCTTGCGTAAGCAAATGAATACTTGGGGTCAGTTTGTGGTGCAAAATAAAATTAAAGAAGAGTAAGTTTTGTTATTCACCAGAAAGCCTTATTTGATTCAGGTTACCGCTGCGGTAGCCATCTTTGCCCTGATTTTTGGGATACGCCAATCCGTCCCGATGTTTTTTAGTTCAATCAATAATCATACGGGCCTTGGAATTATCGCAGTCAGTCTGGCTTTTGCCTGTGGTCAATTAGCTTGGGGAGCTTTTCAGCCATTTGCCGGTGCTATCTCTGATAAATACGGTACTGAAAAAGCATTACTCATAGGTATCGCGATGTGTGTCAGTGGTACTCTTCTCATCCCCTATGCCACAACTCAGTTTGAACTCATCATGACGATTGGTATCTTATCTGCAGGTGGGGCAGGTTTTGCTGGAAACTCGGTTCTCATGTCCGCGGTCAACCGCTTTGTGCCTCCGGGTAAGGGTGGTCTTTATGCTGGCTTGGTGAATGCGGGTGGCTCTATCGGTCAATTTATCATGGCGCCAATTGCCGGCTGGCTGATTGTGCATGCTGGCTGGGAAAATGGTCTTACCTATCTTGCACTTTTTTGCTTAGTGACGGTGCCCTTATCACTTCTCTTGCGGGGTAAAAAATCTTCTCCGATCCCAGACTCAAGTAGTCTCCCTCCTCTTAATCTTCGTCAAAGCATCTCTCTAGCTTTTAGAACACCAAGCTATTTAATGCTCAATGCGGGCTTTTTTGTGTGTGGCTTTCACGTTGCTTTTATTGCTACGCATATGCCTGGTGTGATTGATTTATGTGGATTGCCTCCTACCTTCACAGGGTGGGCACTTGCCACCATCGGACTATTTAATATTGTTGGCAGCTTAGTAGCTGGTTGGCTCACTACAAAAATGCCAATGAAACATATTCTGAGTTATGTTTACGCAGCGCGCGGGGTCATAGTTATCTTGTTTATTCTGGGGCCTAAGACTGAACTCACGGTCTTACTCTTTGCAGCAACATTAGGCCTAACCTATTTATCAACTGTTCCTCCAACAGCAGGATTGGTCGCTAAAATGTTTGGTCGTAGCTTTATGGGTACCTTATTTGGGATTGTTTTATTCACTCACCAAATCGGTGGCTTTTTAGGGGCTTATTTAGGCGGTCAGGTCTTCCAAACATTTGGTAACTACAATATCGTTTGGTATATGGATATCATGCTAGCGGTTTTTGCAGCTTTGATTCATTTGCCGATTCAAGAAAAATTGGTTCAAGTTGTTACTCCTCAAACAGCCTCTTAATACATGAGAGGTAGTTGGGATTTGGCATAGTCCGTTAGATAGGGTTGCATCTTTTCCCACTCAACAATCACTTGTGGAGACCCAGCAGCATAAGCAGTGAGTTCATAGGGGCTAAACTGAAACCCAAATCCCTCTTTGCTCATATCCCAAGTCTGCAAGCGTGAAATACTTCCCATTACCTGCTTCGGTGACTCTACTAAAACCATCCCTGGCTCTTGGATTAGTATTTTTTTATACACATCCTCAGCAACTATGTTTTGCCACATGCCTTTGAGTAAATCGCCTTCACGCAACTCTCTTGACTGCGATAAGACATAGTGCTCATGGTTCATCACCGTATTTCCGTGGGCTCCAAAACCATTGAAGTAATATAAAGTTCGTAAGCGCATAATATCCGGACTTACTTCCTCCAAGGCCATATCCATATAACTATCCATAAAGTTTTCATTCAAACTCATGCGATTTTTTAAGCCCATTTTTCTGCTAGTTGACACAACCCAAGCGTTGATTTTATCTGCGATCAGCGCATCACTTGCTTGTAGTTCAGCCGTCTCTATTTGCGGATAAATAAAAGAATGATCAACCATCTTCACCCAATCTGGAACTTGGCTCTTGTCAGCTTTAATCACGCTATATTTAGCGACATTAAATACTAGCCATTGCTTTTTTGTTTGACTAATCGCTAAAATTTCTAGCCGCTTGTCATACATCATTTCTGCACATTCCAGAAATTGCCTAGAGTCCATTTTGTCATCTTTTCTTTTCAAACAAGCCTGCGGCCAATACTTTAACCACTCACGTTGGCTATTTAGATAACTCACTCGGTTGCTTGGAGAAAGCTTTTTATAGTTTTCTGTGTACGCCTTCGCCATACGCTCATCTAATGCCGATATATTGGCATTG
>Ga0214921_10002440_pt1 | contig 30193 bp, 32 predicted proteins | sample LL1505_MetaG_FD_177992 | JGI IMG/M metagenome (GOLD analysis project Ga0214921, IMG submission 177992) | Freshwater microbial communities from Lake Lanier, Atlanta, Georgia, United States - LL-1505 | ecosystem: Environmental > Aquatic > Freshwater > Lake | place: USA: Georgia | collected...
AAATTCGCTCGGGATCTAGCTGGTTGAATTCCCCAGGGATGAAGGGGGAAACGCCAATGCCTACCTCGAATTCAGCGATTACAAACATCAACACATCGAAGGGATCAAGCTTTTCAAAACCAGCCTGGAAGCCAATCACAGCCCCCTCCTCGGCGGCGGTGGTGCCATAGCCCCCAAGCACATGACAACAGTCGTGGTGCATCACCGGCGGCGGTGGCCCCCCCAATTCACCGGGAAAATTGAACTGGTTGCGGCTGATGAAGTTGGCATAGGCCCTGCCAAAGCTGCCCTCTGGGTAGCTGAGCAAGCTCTGATATCGCGCGGCCATGGCCTTGTCTTCTTGGCCGGCTAGCACCATGGCAATGCCGAGCACCCCCCCCGCCCCCTCCTGTTGGATCGTGGCGCTGATGGCGTCTTTGAGGAAGCTGCGCCGCATCAGGTCAAGGCGCACCATGGTTTGCCGGTTTCCCATCACCTTGCGGTAGCTCTCCACCGGGCTGTGGGCCACCTCAAAGGCCTGGGCGGTTTGCTCTAAGAGGGCCAGTTCAGCCCCAGTGGCGGCCCCATCGAACAGGGCCACCAGCGTCATGCCCCGCAGCACCCGTTCGCGCCATTGGGGATCAGGATTCACGGCGCGGATCCGTTGGGCCAGTTCCTGAGGGCTAAGGCTCGGCAGGCTGCTGAGGTCTAAATCCACATGCATGAGGTGGTCGCGCACCCCGGCCACCGCCGCCAGGGCCTTGGCGGAGGGATCCCCCTTAAGGCGGGCCATGGTCATCAGCCCCGCCAGGGCTGGCTCGGCCAACCGTTGGCGTTGCTCCAGCGGGAGCGTCGCCTTCATATTGATAACCATGGCAGCACCAGGCACTGGGGCCAGGTTGGCTCAGCTGCCGGCATTTGACGACTGCTGGGGGGAGACCATGGGGGGAATCTATTGAGGGTCACCTGCGATGGGGGATGACGGCGACGATGCCCGGCTTTGTTTCCCCGCCACCGAACGCAACCGCGAAGCCATCGGCACGGTGTTGGAACCGTTGTTGCCGGCGGCGGGGCTGGTGTTGGAGCTGGCCAGCGGCAGCGGTGAACATCTCTGTTATCTGCAACAGCGCTTTGGCCCCAGTCGGCCGGGGTTGCGCTGGCTGGGTAGCGATCCAGATCCCCTACATCGGGCCAGTTTGGCCGCCTGGGCCCGTCACCTGAACCTGCCTGCCAGGGCAGCCCCCTTGGCCCTGGATGCCTGCGCGGGTAACTGGCCGGATTTAGGGGAACCGCCGGTGTTAATGCTCTGCATCAACATGATTCATATCGCCCCTTGGGGGGCCACCGAAGGCTTGATGCGCCATGGGGAACGCTTGCTAGGGCCTGGGGGGCTGCTGGTGCTTTACGGCCCCTTCCTGGAGGCGGCGGTGCCCACCAGCCCCAGCAATCTGGCCTTCGATGCCTCGCTGCGGAGCCGCGACCGCCGTTGGGGCCTGCGCTCCCTGGAGCAGGTCACCAGCCTTGCCCAGCGCCACCACTTGGTGCCGGCCGGCCGTTGGCCCATGGCCGCCCATAACCTCACGGTGGCCTATCGGCGCGGTTAAGTGGCCTAGGGGCCCTGGCTAACGATGGCGCTCCACTGCACGGCCTTCACCTGGTCCCGGCGCCAGGAATGAAACAACTCGGCTTCGGCCACCGTGCACAACGGGCAATGGCTGATCTGCCCCGCTTCCAGGCCGAGGTTCCTTAATTGCAGGGCGGCGGCCAGGCGAATATCCAAACGATCGCGACCCTCCTCGGGATCGGGCAGCAGGGCCCCTGCCGCCTGCAGCTGCCCTAGGTCCCCCAATTGAACACTCACTTGGTGTTCCACCTGGTAATTGGCGCCGCCCACCGCCGGCCCCAGGGCCACCAGCAACTGGCTGCGGCGGCTGCCGGCGGCCTCTAGCAGCTCGATGGCCTGGGCCAGGATGCCCCCAGCCACCCCGCGCCAACCGGCATGGCAGGCGGCCACGCGACCACTGCTGGGGTCCGCCATTAACACCGGGGTGCAATCGGCTCCGCACACCCAGAGGCTCTGGCCGGCGCCATCACTAACGAGGCCATCGGCCTCGGGCCAGGGGGTGGCGCTGGCCTGGGAGGCGGGCAGTACTTCGGCACTGTGGATTTGTTGGGGCCGGTGCACGCTCACCCCAGCGCTCACGTAGCCCACCAGTTCCGCAGGACCCCTGCCCTGCCATTGGCGGGTGAAAAAGCCGTGTTCAAATTCCTGCAGGAGATCGCACTGCAGGTAAATGCCACCGTAGGTACTTACCCAGCTCCAGCCTTCGAGGTTATTGAAGCCCCGGTCTGGACGATCAAAGGGGGCGGGCAGGGCTTCGGCCATGGGTCAACGGTGGGGAGGCTTTAGCAATCGGGTAGATCCCGCAACAGCCAGAAACCGGCGAAGTCTGTGGCCGTTTCGTCCGTTTGAACTGCTAGGAATTGCAAGCCGCCGGCCTGGTCCCGGGCCAACTGAAAGGCTGTTCTGGCCGCCTCAGCTTCCTCAGGTTTGAGGTCAGACACCAGCCAGCGGTCCTCCAGGCCAGCCTCCAGCACCAGCTGCTGGTCGCGTACCTCGAGCCGCACCGGTTCTAGCCCCGCCAGCCAACCGGCCAGGGCCAGGGCGCGGCTGGGGCTGAATAGGCGCAGGCCAGCCACCGGTGCTTCAGCGGCGCACTCAGGTAAGGGCACCAGGCCGGCAAAGCTGATCTGCCAATCGGCAGCTTCGCTAAAACTTTCTGCCGGCAGTTGGGCCCAACTCCAGCTGTCGCCCCGCACCGCCTCCGGCAGGGGAATGGCCAGGGGCTGCACGGGGCTGGGGGGCGGCGCCAGGGGACCACTCAAATGTCCTTCCATGCTGGGGTAAGCGGTGCGTTCCCGTTCCCGCAGCCAATCCACCAGGCCGTAGCAACGGCGGCTGGCTAGCACTTCGAGGCCCAGGGGGGCGGCGGCCCGCTGCACCATGGTGCGCATCGAGCTGCGCCAGCAACGCAGCCGGCGGGGGGCCTGGGCCCCTTGCAGGGCCAGTGCTTCTTCAATGGCTGCCTTGAGCCAGATCGAATTAACGCTGTTGGCCGGGCAGAAACGGCTCCAGCGGAAGCTTTGGTCTGCGGAACAGATCAGCAGTTCCCAGCGTTTCTTGCCGTTCTCGTCCAGCACTGGACGGGAGTAAAAGTCGAGCTCCCACTCCGTAGAGGCGCTGCTCATCCGGCGTTCTGTTCCTTTTGGCGCAGCATGTTGCGGGCCCGGTTGGCCCGGTCTTGCACTTCCGCCCAGATCTTTGCCTTATCCACCAACAGCTCCCCTGGTTGGTTTTCCAGCAGGGCAGTGTTAAGGGCAATGCGGCCGCGGCCTGGGTCGATTTCAGTGATCAGTGCCTGGATTGCTTCGCCGGGTTCGAAGGCCTCCCGCAGGTCCCGCAGGTTGCCGCCGGTGACGCAGCTCTGGTGTAGCAAGCCACTCACGCCGCCCAGGTCAATGAAAAAGCCATAGGGCTTGATGCTGGCCACCTGGCCGCCCACCAGCTGACCCACCTCCAGTTCAGAGAATTTGGCGGCGGTGGCGGCCCGTTTCTCTGAAAGCACCAGCTTGCGGGTTTCAGGATTTACCTCCAGGAAGGCCACCCCCAGGGTTTTGCCCACGAGGGCCTCGTGGTTTTCGCCGTCCTGCAACTGGGAACGGGGAATGAAGCCCCTCAGGCCCTCCAGGTCACAGGTAACGCCCCCGCGGTTGAAGCCGCTCACCTTCACCTGCACCACCTTGCCGTCTTTCTCCTGCTGGCGCACTTTTTCCCAGGCCTGGCGCAGGGCCAGGGCCCGGGAGCTCACGGTCACCATGCCATCGGCGTTCTGTTCCCGGGTGACGAGCACTTGCACCTCGGTGCCCTTGGGGAAGCGGGTTTTGAGATCTGTGATCACCCCTAGGCCACATTCAGCCTTGGGCATAAAGCCCGGGGCTTTGCCGCCGATGTCTACATAGATGCCATCGCTTTCGTGTTCGATCACCTTGCCGGTGACCACCTCACCGGTGGTGCCCACCGGTTCGTTTTCATCGAGGGCCGCCAGGAAGGCCTCCTCGTCAAAATCAAAGTCGTCAACGCTGCGGGCGGGGGTGCGGCTAACGCCGCCGGCCTGGGGCTGTTGCTGCTGTTTGCGTTTCTGGTCAGCTGGGCCGAGCAGGTCGGCCATGGTCATGCCTTCCATGCTGTCCAGGTCGTCGTCTACGAAGCGCCGCACCGGGGCCGCCACCGGCTTAGGGGCGGTGGCAGCAGCAGCGGCAACTGCTGCTGCGCGCTCCTGCTCCTCCTTGGCGCGGCGTTCTTCCTCTTCCTTCTTGCTGATATGAAGGATTGCCAAGGGCTTCCGCAGGGGGGTAGCGGCGGCGGGGGTAGTGCGGGGCTTGTCGCTGCCGGAACCGGCCATGACCTGTACTAAAGCGATCCCACACTGTAGGCAGCACCTTCCAGATATATGGATTCCCAGCGCCGCCTTGAAGACCTGCCCTGGCCCGCGGTGGAGGCGGCCGCCCGTCGTGTGGGCAGCACCGTGGTGCTGCCCATCGGTGCGGTGGAACAACACGGCCCCCATTTGCCCCTGGGCACCGATGGCTGCTTTGCAGACAGCGTGTTGGATCTGGTGCTGAAGCAACTGCCAGCGGAATTGCCGATCTGGCGTCTTCCCTTACAGAGCTATGGCTTTTCGCCAGAACACACCGGTTTCCCCGGCACCGTGAGCTTGTCGGCGGAGTTGCTCTTGGGCTTGCTGGAGGCGGTGGGCGAAGCGGTGGCTGCCGCTGGATTTGAACGGCTCGTGCTCTTCAACGGCCATGGGGGCCAAATCGCCCTGTTACAGGTTGCGGCCCGGCAGATCCGCCGGCGCTGGCCGCAGTTGGCGGTGTTGCCTTGGTTTATTTGGTCGGGGCCGCCGCAGCTGTTGGATTCGATTCCAGAACCAGAACGCAGCCAGGGGCTCCATGGGGGCCGTGGGGAAACCAGCTTGATGATGGCGCTGAGACCGGAGTTGGTGGGCCCGCTGCCGGCGGCGGCCATGGCAGCGGCACCGCCCTCGGGCCTGTCCTTGGAGGGGGCAGTGCCCTGCGCCTGGATCAGCCGGGAGCTCAGTGCCAATGGGGTGGTGGGGGATCCCAGCGGCGCCCACCCGGGGGAGGGGGCCGAGCTGCTGGAGGGCCTGGTGGCTGGCTGGCTACAGCTATTTACCAGTTTGCTAACCAGCGATTGGCCCCAACGAAGGCCGGCGCTAGATAGAGTGCAGCGTCTACCAGCAGTTCCCCAGCAGTGATGGCTTCTTCCGTAATGGCCCCCATCGCTGCAGAGCTTCCAGATTTCACCACTGAGGCGTACAAAACCGCCTACAGCCGGATCAACGCCATCGTGATTGAAGGCGAGCAGGAGGCCTACGACAACTACCTGTCCCTGGGCACGCTGCTACCTGATCAAAAGGAGCCCCTGGCCCAGCTCGCTCGCATGGAGCTGAAGCACATGAAAGGCTTTCAGGCCTGCGGCAAGAACCTGGGGGTGGAGCCAGCCATGGCTTTCGCCAAAGACTTTTTCGCACCGTTACACAACAATTTCCAAACCGCCCTGGGCGAAGGCAAGGTGGTGACCTGCCTGGTGATCCAGGCCCTAATGATCGAGGCCTTTGCCATCGCCGCTTATCACATCTATATCCCCGTGGCCGACCCCTTCGCCCGCAAGATCACCGAGGGGGTCGTAAAGGATGAATACACCCACCTCAATTACGGCCAGGAGTGGCTTAAGGCCCGTTTTGAAACCGTGCGCAGTGAGATTGAACAGGCCAACAAGATCAATTTGCCGATCATCCGCCGCATGCTCGATCAAGTGGCAGACGATGCTGCGGTGCTTCATATGGAGAAAGAAAGCCTGATCGAAGACTTTTTGATTGCTTACCAAGAGGCTTTGATGGACATCGGCTTTGGATCCCGCGACCTGGCCCGCATGAGTGCAGCGGCCCTGGTGGCCTAGGCCGGATCCCACCAGCTTTGGTGTCGTGGGAGACTAGTTCTTAATCATTCGCTCCCGGCTACACCCCGGGTGCATTAGGTCTGCAGCATGTTTGGTCTAATCGGTCACTCCAGCAGTTTCAGGGATGCGCGCCTCAAGGCCCGGGATTTGGGCTTAGAAGAGCTGGCAGAGGGGGAACTTGATCTCTGGTGCAGTGCTCCCCCCCAGCTGGTGGAAACCTTTGAACTGACCAGTGCCACCGGCCAGACCATCCAAGGCACTTACATCGACTCCTGCTTTGTGCCGGAGATGCTGAGCCGCTTCAAAACGGCCACCCGTAAGGTGCAAAACGCCATGGAGTTGGCCCAGAAGAAGGGCATCAACATCACCGCCCTCGGAGGATTCACCTCGATAATTTTCGAGAATTTCAACCTGTCTAAGTTTCAACAGATCCGCGCCACCCTGCTGCAGTGGGAGCGTTTCACCACTGGCAACACCCACACGGCCTGGGTAATTTGCCGTCAGGTGGAACAAAATGCCCCCCGTCTTGGCATTGATCTCAGCAAGGCAAAGGTGGCTGTGGTCGGCGCCACCGGAGACATTGGCAGTGCCGTATGCCGTTGGCTTGCTAGGCGCACTGGGGTGGCCGAATTATTGCTGGTGGCCCGCCAGCAGCAACGGCTGGAAGACCTGCGCCAGGAGTTGGGCGCTGCTCGGGTGCTGAGCCTGGAGGAGGCTCTGCCGGAGGCTGATGTGGTCGTATGGGTGGCATCCCTACCCCAAACTCTGAGCATTGAGGCCGAGAGCCTGCGGAAGCCTTGTTTGATGATTGATGGGGGCTATCCCAAAAACCTCGATAGCCGGGTTGCCTCTGAACACGTCACTGTGCTTAAGGGCGGAATTGTTGAATTTGTGCGGGATATCGGCTGGCAGATGATGGAAATGGCCGAGATGAGCAACCCGCGCCGCCAGTTGTTTGCCTGTTTTGCCGAGGCGATGCTGCTGGAATTCGAGGGCTGGCACACCAATTTCAGTTGGGGTCGCAACAACATCACCCTTGAGGCCATGGAACAAATTGGCGCCGCCTCCATCCGCCATGGCTTCTCCGCCCTGGGGCTGGAGCAGGTGGAAGCTTCCGCCATTGCCCTTGTGGCCTGACCCCCATGGCCCGCCGTTTTTTGCTTGATTTTGAAAAGCCCCTGGTTGATCTGGAGGAACAGATTGACCAGATTCGGCAGCTCGCAAGGGATTCTGAAGTTGATGTGAGCCAGCAGCTGCTGCAGCTTGAAACCCTGGCGGCCCGCCGCCGCGAGGACATCTTTGGTTCGCTATCCCCCTCCCAAAAGATTCAGGTGGCCCGCCATCCCCAGCGGCCCAGCTGCCTGGATTACATCCAGGTAATCAGTGAGGAATGGATTGAATTGCACGGGGATCGGGGTGGCTCCGATGACATGGCCCTCGTGGGGGGCCTCGGGCGCCTCGGCCAGCAGCCTGTGTTGTTTCTTGGCCACCAGAAGGGCCGCGATATTAAGGAAAATGTTGCCCGTAATTTCGGGATGGCCTCCCCGGGGGGCTATCGCAAGGCCCTGCGGCTGATGAAACATGCCGATCGCTTTGGCTTACCTGTCATTTGTTTTATTGACACCCCTGGGGCCTACGCCGGCCTGAAGGCTGAGGAGCTGGGCCAAGGGGAGGCGATTGCCGTGAACCTGCGGGAAATGTTTGGTTTGCGTGTGCCAGTGATCGCCACGGTGATTGGTGAGGGGGGCTCTGGCGGCGCCCTAGGCATCGGAGTGGCCGATCGCCTGATGATGTTTGAGCACAGTGTTTACACCGTGGCCAGCCCGGAGGCTTGCGCTTCAATCCTCTGGCGGGATGCCTCTAAGGCCTCCACGGCTGCGGAAGCCCTAAAAATCACAGCCCGCGACCTAAGCCAGCTGGGCATTGTTGATCGGGTACTAGCGGAACCTTCCGGCGGTAACCATTGGGCGCCCCTGCAGGCGGCTGAAACCCTGCGGGCAGCCCTAGGGGAGGAGCTGGAACAGTTGCTTGCTTTAGATATCAATACCCTGAAAGAACAGCGCTACTCCAAATACCGGCGCATCGGCAGGGTCCTAGAGGGCTCTGACGCTGATTTGCACCCCGGGCCCACGGACCAGCTTAGGAACGTTTAGAATTTTTTTAGGTTTCTCCGTTTTGACGGTGATTAGCCCTTACCTCTGCGTTTGCTTGCCTTGTCCAGAGTTGCTCTGATCACCGGGGCCTCCCGGGGCATCGGTGCAGCCACGGCCAAAAGCTTTGCTGAGGCAGGCTGGGATTTGCAGCTGCTGGCCAGATCTAGCCAGGAGCTCAATGCTGTGGCAGACCACTGCCGCTCCCATGGGGTAAGGGTCACCAGCCGCTGTGTGGATTTCGCTGATCCGGGGGCCATAGCCCCTGCCTTAGAGCATTTGGTGGCGGAGGCCGGCACCCCTGGCTTAGTCATCAACAACGCCGGCGTAGCCCTTACGGCACAGCTAACATCCACAAGTCTGGAGCAGTGGCAATGGTTGTTGCAGCTGAATCTCACCAGTGTTTTTCAGGTTTGCCTTGCCCTCGTACCTGCCATGCGCACCCAGGGGGGTGGGTTGATCATTAATTTGAACAGCCACGCCGCCCGTCGCTCCTTTCCAGAATGGGGGGCCTATTGCACCAGTAAAGCTGCCCTGGAGGCCTTCAGCCGTTGCTTGGCTGAGGAGGAGCGAGGCCATGGTATTCGGGTTTCCACCCTCACCCTGGGGGCAGTTAATTCCCCACTTTGGGATACTCCTACGGTGCAAGCCTCCTTTGATCGCGATGCCATGCTCCCTGTGGAGCATGTGGCCTCAACCCTGCTCCATATGGCGCAGCAACCCCCCCAGCTCCTGCTGGAAGATCTCACCCTTATGCCCGCCGCCGGCGCGCTCTGAGTTCCATGACTGCCCTTGAAGACCTAAGTCCTATGGCAACAACTTCCCCGATGGCCTCATCCCATGGGATTGGCAGTCAGCACTTGTCCCGAGCCAATTCGCCTCGCACCATCAGCGAAATTATCCGCGCTCGCCTAGAGGCGGCCCAGGTGCCGTACTTGGCCAATGACAACTTGGCAGAACATATTCTTGACGGTGAACTAGACCTGCTCCAGAAGGAAGTGGCCGATAAGGTGCGCGATTTATTGCGTAGCTTGCTGATTGATATTGATCGCGATCACAACACCGAGGAAACGGCCGAGCGGGTCGCCAAGATGTACCTGCATGAGGTGTTTAAGGGTAGATATCACCATCAACCCAAGATTGCTAGTTTCCCCAACGTGAAGCAGTTGGATGAGATTTACACGGTGGGCCCAATCACTGTGCGCTCCGCTTGTTCGCACCATTTGGTACCAATCCTAGGTAATTGTTGGATTGGCATTAAGCCCGGTGAGCGGGTGATTGGCCTTAGTAAGTTTGCGCGGGTGGCTGACTGGGTGTTCTCCCGGCCCCATATTCAGGAGGAGGCCGTGATGATTTTGGCCGATGAAATTGAGCGGCTATGTAAGCCCCTTGGCCTTGGCATTATTGTTAAAGCCCAGCACTATTGCATGAAGTGGCGTGGGGTGAAGGAACCCCAAACCAGCATGGTTAATTCTGTGGTGCGTGGTGATTTCCGCCATGACCCCAGCCTCAAGCAAGAGTTCTTCGAACTCGTGCGCCAACAGGATGCCCTGGTTAATTAGTTCTCCGTCAATTGGTTACAGCTGATTAAGGGCCAGTGAGCACCACTGGTCCCAGGGCTTGGGAGGCAACGCGATTGTTGCCATTGGGGGTGCTTACCGTGGCCACTGCCATCAGCTTTAGGCCCTTGTCTTGGGCGGTAGGTTGATACTTAAGGCCTTGGGTCCCTGGGATCAGTAGCCAGCCTGAGGCCCCCTGGCGATACCAGTGCACCGCTAGGGGCTGTTGCCCCATGCCTGGCTTGGCGATCCAGGCGGCACTGAGCAACTCCCCAGCGGCGGCATTGCCACTGACCAGCAGCTGCCCGAGGCTGTTGATCGACTGCTGGATTTGATTTTCCAGTTGCAGGTTGCTGTCGATTTGTTGCTCCAGCACGGTTATTTGCTGCTGGGGAGTGAGCTGCTGGCCAGGGACGCACTGAAGATTGCCGTTAATTAACTGGCAGCCGGGCAGCATCCCCTGGGCGAGGAGCGGCAAGCTGACAAGGCTGAGGCTGCCAAGGCTCAGGAACGGGATAGCCATTGATATTTCGCCTGGGGGACCAAGGGGGTCAACGGCCTGATTGTGCCTTGACCAGCTCCAGCAATGTGGCCACCAGCTGCAGATCTTTTATTCCTGGGCTGATTTCCACCCCGCTGGAGGCATCAATGCCGCTGGGTTGCAGCTTTAGCTCGGCCAGGGCCGCCAGCGTTGCCCCCACGGTCTTGGGGCCGACCCCCCCTGCCAACCACCAGGGACAGCCTGGATCAAACCGTTCCAGCCATGCCAGCGGCAGCCTGTGGCCGCTGCCCCCGTGCTGGTCGGCCACCCAGGCATCGAGCAGTACTGCTTCCACCTGGGGGGCATAGGCCTGGGCCTTGGCCAAATCAGCCGGTTCCCGGATTCGCAGGGCTTTCCAAACGGGTATTTGCCAGTGGCGGGCCAGTTCTGCGCAGCGCCCAGGGCTTTCCTCCCCGTGTAGTTGCACCACCTGGTGGCCATGGGCCGGATCGAGCTCCCCCAGCTCAGCGTCGCTGGGATTCACCAGCACCAGCACCCGGCGGCAGTGGGGATCGGCCGCGGCCACCGCTTGCCAAAGCTCCCTCCGGTGGCTGGCCGGCAGATACCTGGGGGAACGGGCCACGCCAATTACCCCGATGGCATCACTGCCCAGGGCCGCCACCGCCGCCGCTTGGCTGGGCAGGGTGAGACCACAAATTTTTAAAAGCGGCACTGCCATGGGGCCGTTTCTAGGATGAAGTTTCTACTCGCTGCCAGGGCGTTGTGATCGAAGCCCCAGGGGCCCAGGGTTGGCGGTTATTTCGGTTGGCCGGGATTCCCCTCTACATCCACCCCAGCTGGTTGGTGGTGTTGGCCTTTGCCTCGGTGGTATTCCAGCAGCAATTTCAGGGCAATTGGCTGGCCGGTTTTGGCACAGCCCTGCTCCTATTTGTATCTGTGTTGCTCCATGAGCTGGGCCATTCCCTGGTGGCCCTGCGCCTCGGCGTGAAGGTGTGCAGCATCACCCTGTTCATGCTCGGTGGTGTGGCCACCGTTGAACGGGATCCCCCCACGGCGATTGGTGCGCTGCTGGTGGCGGTGGCCGGTCCGGCGGTGAGCCTGGTGCTGGCGCTGCTCTTGGCCCTGGCAGTGCATCCGCTCAGCCATCTGTTGCCAGTGGCTGGGCTGGTGGCCGAGGAACTGGCCCAGTTGAACCTGGTGCTGGCTTTGTTCAACCTGTTGCCGGGCTTGCCCCTCGATGGCGGCCAGATTGTTAAGGCCCTGGTGTGGCAGTTCAGTGGCAGTCGCGTGCGGGGGGTGCGGGTGGCCACCCACTGCGGTCAGCTGCTGGCCTGGACAGCGATTGTTCTGGGGGTATTTCTGCTGCTGCGCGGCGGCTCCTTCGGCAGTGTTTGGTTGGTGTTGCTCGGTTGGTTTGGCCTGGGGGCCTCCCGCAATCAGTTGCAATTGCTGGCCCTACAACGGGCCCTGCAACAGCTGCAGGTGAAGGATGCCGCCAGCAGGCGCCTGCGGGTGTTGGATCCCCGGGCTTCCCTGCGGGAGCTCAGCAAGCTGCGCTTGGCCAGTGACAGCCCCCGCCCCGATTGGGTGCTGCTCTGTGAGGCGGGCCGCTGGCGCGGTTATGTAGACGATGGCCCCCTGCGGGAGGTGCCTGTGCAGCGTTGGGATGTGGAGCGCCTGGAGGCCCACCAGCGCCCCTTGGCAGATCTACCCGCCATTGCTGAATCTGCCCCCCTCTGGCAGGCGGTGCTGGCCCTGGAGCAGGCCCCCCAGGCCCGGCTGCTGGTGCTCAGTGCGGCCGGGTTGCCGGTGGGCACCCTGGAACGGCCCGAGCTCTCGGAAGCGGTATTGGCGCGCCTGGCGTTGCGGTTGCCCCAGCCCCTGCTGGAGCAGGCCCGCCGCCAGGGCACCTACCCCATCGGCATGGCCTTGGCGCCGATCGCCCAAAGCGTGGCGTCGCTGCCGGAGGTGATGGCCGGCAAGGGAAGTTCCTCCGGCTGAGTACCAAAAAGCCAGGCTTGGGCTTCAGCCCGCAGCTCAGCCTCGATGGCGCCCCCCAGGGGGAGGGCCTGGGGGGCTTCCTGGTTAAAGAGCATCCTCCAGAGCCCAGGGTCTGGGTTGAGCTGAATGGAACCGTGTTGCAGCAGCAAGCCGCGGCGCCAGAGCTGGGCACTGCCAATTCTCTTTTCGCCCTTGGTGCCCAACAGATCGGCGGCGGTGCCGCTGGCAAAGCAATTGCTTAATTGGCGATCCTGGCCCGTGGTCCCTGGCCTGAGGGGGTTGCCTAGTCGTTCAAAACCCCGTTGTAACCACTGGCTGATTAAGCCGTAGGTGGCCCGGGGCCCGCCGGGGGGTTCGGCCAGGGCAACGGCATAACAGAGGTCACCCCCATGGAGCACTGCCGCCCCCCCCGTGGGTCGGCGCACCACCGGTAGGTCTGTAGTAACGCCAAGGGAGGACTGGTGGTGCCCCAGGGAGATACAGGGTTTATCCCAGCGGTAAAAACGCAGCAGTGCCCCAGGGCCATGGCCCCTGGTTACTTGCTCAAGCATCCAACGGTCTAGGGCCATTTGCCTGGGGCCACTGGCCCTGAGGCTGGGCATCAGGGCCCAGGGCCGGGGCGCCATAGGGGAGGCTGGGGGGGCCATGGGTCCGAGGGGATGCTGCCGGTGTTGGTGCTGCTGCTGCCCCTGGGCATTCTTGCCGGCCTGCTGTCTGGCCTGCTGGGGATCGGTGGGGGCCTCGTTTTTTCACCACTGCTGCTCTTGATGGGCCTTAGCCCCCACCAGGCCCTGGCCACCAGCACCCTGGCGATCGTGCCCACCACGGCCGGCGGCAGTTGGGAGCACCTGCGCCACGGCCGCTTGCCCTGGCGCTCGGCCCTGGCCATAGGCACTGGGGCGCTGGTGTTTGGTTTGCTGTTTGGCCACCTGGGGTCTTTGCTGAGCGGCTGGCAATTGCTGGGTCTGCAGGCCGCCATGTATGGCCTCTTGGCCCTCACTATCAGCCCCCGGGGCCAGCAGCAGGACCTGCCGATTGCCCAGCTGCCCCAACCGCTTATGAGCCTGATGGCGGTGGGGGCCGTGGCGGGGTTGGCGGGGGGAATGCTGGGGGTGGGTGGCGGCCTGGTGATGGTGCCGTTGATGGTTTCGCTGTTGAGGTTGCCTATCCACCACGCCATTCGACTCAGCACCTTTGCCGTGTGCTGTGCCTCCAGCGGCGCAGGCATTTTGTTTTTATCCGCCGGGCGAGGCCAGGGGCCCGTGGCCCTGGTGCTAGGGCTTTCGGCAGCGGTGGCGGCCCGCTGGTCCGCCTCAAGGCTGCAGGGGGTGGCCCCCCAGCGCCTGGCCTGGATGCTGCGCCTACTCACGGTCCTGCTGGCCCTAGACAGTGGCCGGCGGGCGGCCCTGTTGTTTCTTGAGGCTGGGGGAGCTGGCTGAGGCCCAGGGGTCTGCTGCGGAATAGCTAGCTACACTGGAATTTGTGCCATAGAAGCCAAAGTGCTCAAGGACGAAGTCAACCGCGAGGAAGAACTCAAAGAACTTGGTTGGTCGCCAGAGGATCTCAGGCGCTATGCCGAGCTTTGGGAGTACCGCAAGCGCTGGGGGGCTGCAAACCTTGAGAGGGAGGAAAGAATCTTTCTGAAAAAGGCTGATAATGCCCTACCTGCCCTCACTAAAAAAAGAGGCGGTTCAGCTGCAGATGTTAAACAGGTGGAGGAGAAATTACATTACAAGTGGATAGAATTATATAAAATTGCAATTCAACGGGCCGAGCAGGCTGCCCAAATCCCCGATGGCCATGAAGGGGCCTGGACAATAGTTTTAGACGAGGAGCTGAAGGCGCTTAAGGAGTACCAACCCAGGCTCGACATGCGCGATACGTTAAATCGCAAAAGCTTTGATTCCTTTCGTGCTGCCTGGCTTGAGGAAGCTGCTCAGCTGGGGCAGTTGCAAGCCCTTGATGTGGAAATCCAGTTGGCAGCCCTGAAGCTGGAGCTCCAGAAGGAATGGCGCTCCAGCTGGGATAAGCCCGGCCGCAGGGAGGCTAAGCAGTTCCCTGTGATGCCAGCAGAGCAGGCTGCCCAGTTTCGGCTAAAGGTTAGCGAGGAAACGCGCCGATTAACCAGGGAGCTCTATCCATCAGTGGCAAATCGCCTGGGGGTAAATCCCGAAGTTGCAAATGCTGAAGCGGCTAATGCTGAAGCGCAAGCGGTAAACCTTGAGGCTGCAGATTCTGAGTTGGAAGGTTCAGCCTGACCCAAGTTCCCCACTCAAGTTGATGGCCAGAAGGCTGGGTCTAGCTCAAAGCCCAAAACCGCGGCCATCTGCCCCAATCGGCCCCGCAGGGGGATTTGATTCTGCTGGCCCCAGTGGTCCAGCAGAAATAGCCGGTGGCTGATCCAGAGACTTAGGGCATCCGCATCAAAGCGGATTCCTTCCGTGCGGCTGAAGTTATGGGGCACCAGCATGGCCACATGGCGGCTGAGTTGGCCGCTGGAGCGTTCCATCAGCAACGGCAGCCAGGGGAAATGGGCGTCGGCCCGCAGGCTCCAAAGCCGGCATTCGGGGATTTCCGACAGTTCGCGGGGGTCAGTGTCCTCCCGGGGCCAGTCCAGGGCCAATTGGAGCTTGTCTTCCAGGGCCAACAGCTTCACTACGGGCAGAGCCGCCAAAGGGGCTAGGGGTGAAAGGTCTAGCTGGATCAGTTGGGTGGGGCCCACCGCAATGCAGTTATTAAGCATCTCCTAACCGTGCCACCCGGCGGCTCACATTCACCGCATGGTCTGCCATCCGTTCAATGCAACGCAGCACCAGCACTAGCAGCAGCAATGATTCGATGCTTTCGCCAGGGAATTGCGTGGGATCCATCAGCTGGGCCAACAGGTTTTCGTAGTCCTTGTCCACCAGGTCGTCGAGGGTGTTGAGTCTCGCCCCAGCGCTCACATCCTCTTCGCTAACGCAGTCGAGCGCCAGGGCTAGCAGGGAACGGCAGCGGTCAAACATTGACAGGATCGGTTCCCTCATGGCCACTGGCTGGGCTGGCAATAGTTGTTCCCCCAGTTCGGCCAGCTCCTTGCAGTAGTCCCCAAACCTTTCCAGGTCCCTTACGCAGTGGCCGTAGCTGAGCACGGCCCGCACCTGGTGCCGCGGCAGGGCCCGTTCTGTTAAGAGCTGGGCGCAGTCCTCCTCCAGCTCCCGATAAAGCCTGTCGATCTTGTCGTCCCCGCGGCGGATCTGGGGGGCTGCCTCCAGGTCTGGCACCGCCAGCACCGCCCGGGCTAGCACCGCCGATTCCTCCACCATCGACCCGAGCCGCAGCAGCTTTTGCTTGAGGTTGCTGAGCCGGTGGCCCTCGGCATTGGGGGGGCGACGACCGGCCCCGGCTAGCTGGCGCCAGGCAGCGAGGGACATGGGCAAGGCCGAGGCCTGCAGAGGATTAGCCCATTCAAATTAATCGGCTGGGGCCATCAAGACCTGTGACAGGGCTGGGCCAGGGGGCAAAGGCACAGGAGAATGGGACTGTTCGTTTTCAATCAATGGCCTCCGCTATTACCCAGGCTGAGATCTTTATTGCATTGGTGGTGGCTGCCCACGCCGCTGTGCTGGCGGTGCGGCTTTCGGTGAGCCTTTACCGCAACTGAGCTGGGCTTGGGTTGGCAGCTGAGGTGTGGTGCGCTACAAGCGGGTGACATTCCCCTCCTGCTGGTGCGTTCCGTTCCCCGAGCTTCCGAACGATCTTCCCAGCCTTCCCCGCTCCAGAGCCAGCTCCAGGGTCGAAGGGGGGGGTCCCATCTGCGGCCCGTGGCGCAGGAGAACAACGAAGTTGTGCTTCCATCCACCGCTGCCATTGCAAGGGAGGAATTGTTATTCGCCTCCCTTGGGCTGGTGTTGAAAGCAGCTGGTTTGGTACTTGCTGTAGTTACCTTGGCGAAACTGGCCATCGCCCACCAGGAACGCTTGGACCGTCACAGTGAGATCCAGGCGGTTTTGCAGCTCCAAAGCGATCGACTCCAGAAACGAGAACACGAGTTAGACCGCTTGTTTTCCGCCGATGGTCAACAGGTGGTGTTCCAGCAGGAGCAGCAGTGGATTGCCCCCAACCGGCGCCGCATTGTTTGGGCCCCAGCCCCTAAACCCCTTTCTCCCTGAATTTTTCTAGCCGATGACTAGCACTCCCCCCTTGCCTGCGGATCGGCTGGCGATAGTTACTGGTGCATCCTCAGGGGTGGGCCTATGGGCCACTAAGGCGCTGCTGGATCGCGGTTGGACTGTGCTTATGGCCTGTCGCGACACAGCCAAGGCCCAGGCGGCAGCGGCCTCCCTGGGATTCCTTAGCAACAGAATTATTCACCTGCCCCTGGAGCTCTCCGACCTGGAGAGTGTGCGGCAATTTGTTAATTCCTTCCGGTCCCTAGGCAGGCCGCTGGCGGCCCTAGTTATCAATGCGGCGGTGTATAAGCCTTTGCTAAAGCAGCCGGAGTGGAGTTCCCAGGGCTTTGAGCTTTCGATGGCCACCAATCACTTGGGCCATTTTCTGCTGAGCCGTTTGCTATTGGAAGATCTCCAGGCTTCACCAATGGCGGATAAACGCCTGATCACCCTCGGCACTGTTACAGCTAATTCCAAGGAATTGGGCGGCAAAATACCGATTCCTGCCCCCGCAGATCTGGGCGACCTCTCTGGCTTCGCCGCTGGCTTTAAGGAGCCGATTACCATGGCCAATGGCAAGAAATTTAAGCCTGGTAAAGCCTATAAAGACAGCAAACTTTGCAACATGATCACCAGCCTGGAACTGCACCGTCGTTACCATTCCAGCACTGGTATCAGCTTCAGTTCCCTCTACCCGGGTTGTGTGGCTGACACCCCCTTATTTCGCAACCACTTCCCCGCCTTCCAGACCATTTTCCCCTGGTTCCAGAAAAATGTCACCGGGGGCTATGTGAGCCAGGCCTTGGCTGGGGACCGGGTGGCCCAGGTGGTGGCGGACCCTGCCTTTGTTGATTCCGGCGTTCACTGGAGTTGGGGTAATCGCCAGAAGCAAAACGGTAAGCAGTTTGTTCAGGAACTTTCTGCCCAGGCCAGTGACCCTGCCACCGCTGAAAAGGTTTGGGATTACTCCAGCAAGTTGGTGGGTTTATCGGCCTGAGCCAACCCCGTTCTCATCCAAGGGCCAGCGCCCCGGCCATACCCCCCCAGGGGCGACTAAATAATTAGCGGGACCCCTGGTCACGACGCTAACTCCGATGCACGCCTGGATACAGATTGTCCTGCTGCTCGCCCTAGGGCTGGCCAGCATCCCGCTGCTGGGGCGCCATCTCTGGCAGGTGTTCGACGGGCACCCCCAGCCCTGGCTGGATGGCTGGCTTGATCCCTTGGAAAGCTCCCTGATGCGTTGGGTGGGGGATCGGGGCCGACCGGCCGAGCAGGCCTGGGATTACCTGCGCCCCCTGCTGCTCAGCAATCTGTTGTTTGGGGCCGTCGCTTTCCTGCTGCTGTTTTTTCAGCCCCCTTTGCTTAATGCCCAGGGCCTCTCGGCCATGGGCTGGGCCACGGCCCTGCACACCACCATCTCTTTCCTCACCAACACCGACCAGCAGCACTACACCCCTGAGCAGAGCCTGGGCGATCTGGCCCAACTGGGGGCCCTGCAATTTCTGATGTTCACCTCCGCCGCCACAGGTTTGGCGGTGGGCTTCGCCTTTATCCGCGGCATCTGCGGCCGGCCCCTGGGCAATTTCCACAGTGATCTGATCCGCTCGCTCACCCGGGTGCTACTGCCCCTGAGCCTGGGGTTTGGCTTAATCCTGCTGATCAATGGGGTGCCCATGACCCTGGGCGGCCCGGTGAGTGTTACCACCCTCGAGGGCGCCACCCAGATCCTGGGGCGAGGGCCCGTGGCCGGTTTTGAGGCGATCAAGCAACTGGGGGAAAACGGGGGCGGTTTCTTTGGCGCCAACTCCGCCCACCCCTTTGAAAACCCCAATCCGATCACAAACCTGCTGGCCATGGGGGCCATGGTCGCCATCCCCGCCGCCACCATTGACGCCTTCGGTCGCTTCCTAGGCAACCGCCGCCAGGGCACCCTGCTGTTGCTCCTGGTCACAGGGCTGTTTGTGGGGCTCGCCCTGGTGGCGATTTCGGCGGAGCAGGCCGGGAACCCCCTGCTGACCCCCTGGCTCAGCGGCCCCAATTTGGAGGGTAAGGAGCTGCGCTTTGGCGCAGCCCCAACGGCTCTGTTCGCCACCGTCACCACCGGCACCATGACCGGGGCGGTGAACGGCGCCATGGATTCGTTGATGCCCCTGGGGGGCCTGGTGCCGCTGTTCAACCTGTTCCTCCAGGTGGTGTTCGGCGGCCAGGGCACGGGCATCGCCTACCTGCTGGTATTTCTGATCCTCACCGTGTTTCTCACCGGGCTGATGGTGGGGCGCACCCCGGAGCTGTTTGGCCGCAAGGTGGAGAAGCAGGAAGTGGTATTCAGCAGCCTGATCCTGTTGATTCATCCGCTGTTTGTGCTGGTGCCCGCCGCCATCACCATTGGCTTCCCGGCCCTCCAGGGGATCAGCAACCCCGGCTTCCATGGTGTTAGCCAGGTGGTTTACGAATACGCCTCGGCCGCCGCCAACAACGGCAGTGGCTTTGAGGGTCTGGCGGACGGCACGGTGTGGTGGAACCTCAGCACCAGCGTCAGCCTGCTGGGGGGCCGTTACCTGCCGATCATCGCCCTGCTGCTGTTGGCGGCTGGCTTCGCCCGCAAGCAACCCATAACCCCCAGCCCCGGCACCCTGGCCACCGACACGGGCCTGTTCACCGTGGTGACCGCCGTGGTGATCCTGATCCTGGGCGCACTCACCTTCTTCCCGGTGCTGGCCCTGGGGCCGATCGCCGAAGCCTTCTCCCTCCCCCGTTGAGCGTCTCGCGCAACCCATGACCACCCTTAAGCGAGCCTTCTTTCCCCGCATGCCCCGGGGCCCCCGCGACCAACGGCGCTACACCGAACGACCCAAGGGCCTAGGGCTGCTGGGCCGGGCGATCATCGAAGCCTTTCGCAAGCTGGACCCCCGCCTCACCGTGCGCAATCCGGTGATGTTTGTGGTGTGGTGCGGCACGGTCGTCACCCTGGCCGCCACGGTGGAGCCCCAGTTGTTTGGGCTCAGCTCAGACGACCCGGGGCGGGGGTTCAATGGCGCACTGGCGGCAATCCTGGTGTTCACGCTGCTGTTTGCCAACCTGGCCGAAGCCCTGGCCGAGGGCCGCGGCAAGGCCCAGGCCGATGCCCTGCGCCGCACCCAGGCCCGCACCCAGGCCCGGCGCCTGTTGCCCGATGGCAGCGAAGCGCTGGTGGATTCCAGCAGCCTGCGCAAGGGGGACCAGGTGCAGGTGAGTAGCGGTGAGCTGATCCCCGCCGATGGGGACGTGGTGGCGGGGGTGGCGGCAGTGGATGAGTCGGCGATCACCGGCGAATCGGCTCCGGTGCTCAAGGAAGCCGGCTCCGATGGGGCCAGCTCCGTCACCGGGGGCACCCGGGTGGTTTCCGATCAACTCACCATTCAGATCACCGCCGACCCCGGCCAGGGCTTTATTGATCGAATGATTGCCTTGGTGGAGGGGGCTCAACGCAGCCGCACCCCCAACGAGATCGCCCTCACAGTGTTGTTGGCGGTGCTCACCCAGGTGTTCTTGATCGCCGTGGCCACCCTGCCGCCGGTGGCTGCCTACATCGGTGGTCCCACGCCGGTGGTGATTCTGGTGGCCCTGCTGGTGGCCCTGATTCCCACCACGATCGGAGGTCTGCTCAGCGCCATTGGCATCGCTGGCATGGACCGGGTGGCTCAGTTCAATGTGATCGCCACCTCCGGCCGGGCCGTGGAGGCCTGCGGAGATATCAACACCCTGGTGCTCGACAAAACCGGCACGATCACCTTGGGTAACCGCCTGGCCGAGGAGTTCCTGCCGGTGGGCGGCCACAGCGAAGCCGAGTTGGCCTCTGTTGCCCTGGGCGCCAGCGGTTTCGACAACACCCCCGAAGGCAAGTCGATCGTGCGCCTGGCTGAGAAGCTCGGGGCCAGCGCTGGCTTCGACCCTGCCGCCGCCAGCGGCCTCGACTTCTCCGCCCGCACCCGCATGAGCGGCACCGATCTGGCCGACGGCACCGAGCTACGCAAGGGGGCGGTGGATGCCATCAAGGGATTTGTGCGCTCCCGCGGCGGCCAGGTGCCCGATGGCCTTGACCAGGCCTTCGAGCAGGTGTCCCGGCTGGGGGGCACGCCCCTGGCGGTGAGTCGGGGGGCCGAGATCTACGGCGTGATCTACCTCAAAGACATCATTAAGCCCGGCATGCGAGAACGCTTCGACCAGCTGCGGCGCATGGGCATTCGCAGCGTCATGCTCACCGGCGACAACCCGATCACCGCCGGGGTGATTGCCCGCGAAGCCGGGGTTGACGACTTCATTGCCGAGGCCACCCCGGAGGACAAGATCGCCGTGATCCAGGCGGAACAGCGCCTGGGCAAGCTGGTGGCCATGACCGGGGACGGCACCAACGACGCCCCGGCCCTGGCCCAGGCCAACGTGGGGGTGGCCATGAACACCGGCACCCAGGCCGCCAAGGAGGCGGCCAACATGGTGGACCTCGACAGCGATCCCACCAAGCTGATCGACATCGTCACCATTGGTAAACAGCTACTGATCACCCGTGGGGCGCTCACCACCTTCTCGATCGCCAATGACGTGGCGAAATACTTTGCGATCCTGCCCGCCCTGTTTGGCGGGGTCGGTCTCGGGGCGCTGAATCTCATGCACCTGACCAGCCCCCATTCGGCGATCCTCTCGGCGATGGTGTTTAACGCCTTGATCATTCCCGCCCTGGTGCCCCTGGCCCTGCGGGGGGTGGCCTTCCGCCCGGACACCGCTGAACAGTTGCTGAAGCGCAACCTGGTGGTTTACGGCCTCGGTGGGCTGGTGGTGCCGTTTGTGGGCATCAAGGCGATCGACCTGGCCATCACCTCCCTCCACCTGATCTGAGCCCCCTGAGATGTTCTTAACCAAACCCCTCTTCTGGCTTCCGCTCCTGCTGGTGGCGGGTGCGATGGCAGCCTCCTCACCCCTGCGCCTGTTCAATCCACCCCTGCAAACGGGCGCCCTGTCGCTGCTGCTGAGCGGCACGGTGGCGCTTTCGATCTATCTGTTCGCAGTGATGATCCAACCGGAGAAGTTCTGATGACCCTGATTCGCGATGGCCTCCGGGCCCTGCGGCTCACCGCCGTGCTCTGGCTGATCACCGTGGTGCTTTACACCCTGCCGATTTTGGCCATCGGCCAGGGGCTGTTGCCGTTCCAAGCCAATGGCTCCCTGTTGCGGGTTGATGGAACCGTGGTGGGATCGGCGCTGGTAGGCCAGCCCTTTGCCAGTGATCGCTATTTCTGGAGTCGTCCCAGTGCGGTCGACTACAGCACCGGTACACAGCCGAGCTCAGGGCCCAGCAACCTTGGTCCCACCAACCCCGAGTTGGTTAAACGCATTGGCGCCACGGCCGCGGCGTTGCAGAAAGGGGGCCTGGGCAACCCTGCCCCAGACCTGATCTACAGCTCCGGCTCGGGGCTGGATCCCCATATCTCCCCCACGGCGGCGGCCCAGCAGCTCGAGCGGGTGGCTGCCAACCGCCACCTCAGGGCCCAGCAGCTGCGGCAACTGATCCAGCGCCACACCGAAGGCCGCAGCCTGGGGCTGCTGGGGGAGGCACGGGTGAACGTACTTGAGCTAAACCTAGACCTGGATCGCCTTTCCCCATGATCCCCCCGCCGTGATTCGTTCAGCCAAGGGACGGGGCCGCCACAAGCTCTTCATCGGCATGGCCCCGGGGGTCGGCAAGACCTATCGGATGCTCCAAGAGGGCCAGGAACTCCGTCGCGCCGGCACCGATGTGGTGATCGGTGTGCTCGAGACCCATGGCCGCGCCGATACCGCCGCCCAGGCCGAGGGCCTCGAACGGGTTCCCCTGCGGCGGCTCCTGCACCAGGGGGTTTGGCTGGAGGAGCTGGATGGGGCCGCGATCATGGTGCGCCGCCCGCAGCTGGTGCTGGTGGATGAGCTGGCCCACACCAATGCCCCTGGCAGCGAGCGGCTTAAGCGCTGGCAAGACGTGGAGCACCTGTTGTTGGCGGGGCTGGACGTGTATTCCACCGTCAATATCCAGCACCTGGAGAGCCTCAATGATTTGGTGGCCCAGCTCACCGGCGTGATGGTGCGGGAGCGCCTGCCGGATCGGGTGCTGGAGCGGGCCGATGAGGTGGTGCTGGTGGATGTCACGCCCGAAACCCTGCAGGAGCGCCTGCGAGACGGCAAGGTCTACGCCAGCGATAAGGTGGGCCAGGCACTCGCCCACTTTTTTCAGCGCCGCAACCTGGTGGCCCTGCGGGAGCTGGCCCTGCGCGAGGTGGCCGACCGGGTTGATGACGACACCCCCGCCGACAGTTCCCTGCGCGAACGGGTGCTTGTTTGCCTTTCCACTTACCCAGAATCAAAGCGACTGCTGCGCCGGGCTGCCCGTCTGGCGGGCTACATGGATGCGCCGCTGTTGGTGCTGATTGTGCTCAACCCCCATAGCTTTCTGACCCACCAAGAGGGAATCCTGCTAGAGGAATGCCTCCGACTCTGCAACGACTTTGGCGGCGAGTTTCTGCGCATCGATAGCGACGACGTGCTTGGCTCGATCGCCGGGGTGGCAATCGAGCGCCGCATTACCCAAATCGTCATGGGCCAGGCCCCCCGCCCCCGCGGCCGCTCCCTTTTTGGCCGCTCCTTGGCGGAGAAGTTGCAGCAGCGTTTACGGGGCAGTCGTATAGATCTTCACCTGATTGCCGATGATCCGCCCACCACTGCTGCACTTTTTAGTCGTAACCCAGCAGGTCAAAAATCTCGCGATCCTTGAGGGATTCGGCCTCCAGTGGTTCCACATTACTGATCATTCGCTGGGCTAGGGCTAGATATTCGTTTTGGACTGCTTCCACCTCAGGGGTTGCCTCCATTTCAAAGATCGTGCATTTCTTCAGGCGGGAGCGACGGATCGCATCCAGGTCGGGGAAATGGGCCATGGTGCGCATGCCCACCCGTTCATTGAATCTGTCGATCTGGTCAGTGTCTTTGCTGCGGTTTGCCACCACACCGCCCAGGCGCACTTTGTAGTTTTTGGCCTTGGCCTGGATGGCGGCAATGATCCGATTCATGGCAAAGATCGAATCAAAATCATTGGCGGTCACAATTAGGCAGTAGTCGGCATGCTGTAAGGGCGCCGCAAAGCCGCCACAAACCACATCACCTAGCACATCAAAGATCACCACGTCGGTGTCTTCCAGTAGGTGATGTTCCTTTAGCAGCTTCACTGTTTGACCGGTCACATAGCCGCCACAACCGGTGCCGGCCGGTGGGCCACCGGATTCCACGCACATCACCCCATTAAAACCAGGGAAAACAAAATCCTCAGCCCGTAATTCTTCCGTGTGGAAGTTTACGGTTTCGAGAATGTCTATAACCGTGGGCACCATTTGCTTGGTGAGGGTGAAGGTGCTGTCGTGCTTTGGGTCGCAGCCAATCTGCAACACCCGTTTACCCAGTTTTGAGAAGGCCGCTGAGAGGTTGGAGGAGGTGGTGGATTTACCGATGCCCCCCTTGCCGTATACGGCAATCACCAAGGCCCCTTCGCTTATGGCCATGGCATCGTCTTGGTGAACCTGAAGGCTGCCTTCTCCATCTTCCCGGGGATTGCTGATTTTTTGGAGGCTGATGGTCATGGTTGCTGGGGGGGTGAAAGGGTGAAAATCAGAATTTGAGCTGGTGGTGCTTGGCTTGGTGCTGGATTACTGGATTGTCAAAATCCTTAGTGGCGGATTACCGGGAGAAGTGGGCCTTGGCCTCGTAGAGAATTTCGTCTGTGATTTCGCTAAGCCCTTTTTCTTGGGCAAAGGCTTCGGTGTTGCGTTTTACCTTGCCCCGCACAAAGAAGGGGATCCGAGCCAATTCCGCTTCACCGGAGGCGGTCCAGCGGCTGCCTTCAATGTTTGAGGCGGCAGCAGGGCTGTTGGTGACGGCTGTGCTGGCAATTGTGTTGCTGGCAGAGTTGCTTGAGATGCTGGCTGGGGCGCCGGCCCCCTTATGGCTCATGTGCCCTTCTACAAATTCAAAGTCGTGGCGGAACATGTCGATCAAGTGTTCCTCCAGACCCATCATCAAAGGATGTACCCAGCTGTCGAAGATGGCATTGGCCCCCTCCCAGCCCATCTGGGGGGCATGGCGGGCTGGCACATCTTGCACATGCAGCGGCGCCGAGATCACAGCGCAGGGAATGCCCAGTCTTTTGGCACTGTGGCGTTCCATCTGGGTGCCTAATACCAACTCCGGGGCGGCGGCCGCCATCGCCTGCTCCACCTCCAGGTAGTTGTCTGTAATCAGCGCTTCAAGGCCCAGCTCCTGGGCGGCGGCCCGCACGGCCCGGGCCTGTTCGCGGCTGTAACTGCCCAGGCCTACCACCTCAAAGCCCAGTTCTTGGCTGGCGATCCGGGCGGCGGCGATCGCATGGGTGCCATCGGCAAAGATAAAAACCCTTTTACCTGTGAGATAGGTGGAATCCACCGACAGGGAATACCAAGGCATGCGGGAGCGTTCCGGCGGCAATGGCGGCGGCTCCAACCCCAACAAGTCGCAGAGTTCCCGGCGGAATTCCCCAATGGCACCGATGCCGATCGGCACCGTGCGCACCGTGGCCATGCCGAATTGCCTTTCCAGCCAGGCGCAGGTTGATTCAGCGAGTTCCGGGTAAAGGCAGAGGTTGGCGTCTGCCTCTGGGATTCTTTGCAGATCAGCGGGGGTTGCCCCTAGGGGAGCCACCACATGGCTGTCAATGTTCAATTCCTCCAGCAGGCGTTTCACCTCCAGCACGTCATCGCGGCAACGGAAGCCCAGCAGGCTGGGGCCCAGCAAATTCACCCGCGGCCTACGGCCCTCGGCCTGCCAGCGCTGGGGGTTTGGTTTGGCGCTACCGGGGCTGGGCACCTGGCTTTTAAGCAGGCTGCGACAGAGTTGATAAAAGGTTTCGGCAGCGCCCCAGTTTTCCTTTTTGGAATAGGCCGGCAGTTCTAGGTTCACGATCGGCAAGTTGAAACCCATGCCCTGGGCCAGGGTGCCGGGTTGGTCTTGGATTAGTTCGGCGGTGCAGCTTTCGCCCACCAGCAGGGCCTGGGGCTTGAAGCGTTCCACGGCATCAGTGATGGAACGCTTCACCAAATCGGCGGTGTCACCACCGAGATCCCTGGCTTGAAAGGTGGTGTAGGTGACCGGTGGGCGCCGGTTGCGCCGCTCAATCATCGTGAACAGCAGGTCGGCATAGGTGTCCCCTTGGGGGGCATGGAGCACGTAGTGCACCCCTTCCATGGAGGCGGCGATTCGCATGGCACCCACATGGGGGGGGCCTTCATAGGTCCAGAGGGTTAGTTCCATAGGTAGGGGCGGCTGGGGCTTTGGGGTGGGGGAGGCTGGTTTCTATGGGTATCTACAAATTTCCAGGCTGACCCGGGTCAAATTTGAGGAGCTGCCGCCGGCGCAGGGGCCGCGCAAATAATTCAGCCAAGTCACCGGCCTGGTCACAGCCATGGATAGGGCTAAAAACAAGCTCGATCGACCACTTGGTGGCGATCCCCTCCGCCTCAAGGGGATTTGCCAGGCCCATGCCGCACACCACCAGGTCAGGTTTGGCGGCCCGTACCCGTTCCAGTTGCTTTTCCAGGTGTTGACCTTCGCTTAGTTGAATGCCCTCTGGCAGCAATGCCAGTTCCTCCGCTTGGAGTTGGCGGTCGAGGTAAGGGGTGCCGATTTCAACTATTTCCATGCCGCATTCGCGCTGCAGGAAGCGGCCCAGGGCCAATTCCATCTGGGAATCAGGCAGCAAAAACAATCTTTTGCCCTCCAGCACCCGCCGATGGGGGGCCACGGCGCTCCGTCCCCGTTCCGCCAAGGGTTCCAGCACAGAACGGGTATGGGCGGGATCAATGCCAAAGGCCTCGGCTGCCCGTTCAAACCAACGGCAGCTGCCCTCCACCCCCAGGGGATAGGGGCTTGAGAGCAGTTGGGCGCCCCGCGCTTTTAGGGCCCGGGCGGTGTTGCCCAGAAACGGCTGGCAGAGCAGCACCTGGGTGGCTGGGCCCACACTGGGCAGTTCCGTGGAACGCCGCGGCGGCAGGCTGCTCACGGGGCCAATGCCCAGGCGCTCGAAAAGGTTTAAAAATCGATCTTCCACGCCATCGGCGAGGGTGCCCACCAATAACAATTGCTTCTCAGCGCTGCTGGGCAGCAGTGGCACCAGCGCCGTTAGGGCGTTGTCTTCCCCTTGGGTAAAGGTGGTTTCAATGCCGCTGCCTGAATAATTCACCACCTGCACCTGGCCCCGGTGCTGGCGATTCAGCCTTTCCGCCGCCTTGGCTAGATCGAGTTTGATCACCTCACTGGGGCAAGAACCCACCAGAAAGAGCGTGCGGATTTCGGGTCGCCGTCCCAAAAGTTCTTGCACCACCCTGTCGAGTTCTTCATTGGCATCGGCGAGGCCGGCCAGGTCCCGTTCCCCAAGGATCGCTGTGCCAAAGCGAGGTTCGGCAAAAATCATTACGCCGGCTGCACTCTGAATCAGGTGGGCGCAGGTGCGGGAGCCCACCACAAGAAAGAAGGCATCGGGCATACGGCGATGGAGCCACACGATGGAGGTGAGCCCGCAGAACACCTCCCTTTGGCCGTTTTGCTTGAGCAATTCTGGGGAAACCGAAGCGGTTTCCTGAATGGCATCGACTACTGAAACGCCCATTGATGGGGCAATCTCGATCAGATCGACTTAGGCCTAGCGAGGCCAAGCCTGCTGTTGGATCAATGCGTTACATCTGTTTGGGAATTAACTACTGAAGTTGTTATTTCCACACAGGGGAAGCGCTTCAAAGGCGGCGGCGGAAACCTTCATTGAAACCAGTGGTGGGCCGCTCAGCGGTTTCTGAGGCCCGGCTGAGCTTCCACACATTGCGGCTAACCCGCCGAGCCACTAGGCCACCCCGCTCAATTACCGCGGACCCTGGTTTGGCCCCCAGTAATTGGCTCATTTCTGCGGTGCTCAGGGGTGCACCGGTTTGGAGGGCCAGTTGGATCAGTTCCAGGCGCTGGCGCAGGGCGGCCAGATCAGCTTGACCGGCGTCCTCCTCCCCCTGCCAGCTCCAGGGCAGGTCGCCCCCGGGGGTAAACATCTTGCCCATCATTCCGAGACCAAGGACCGCCAGCACCTGTTCAGGCTTGATGCCCTGTTCCGCTGCTTGGCTAATCCACTCGGGCATCACCCCTTGGTGGTCCTCGGTGTTGAAGCTGCCGTTTTCAGGCATTGGGTCAGTGCTGGCATTGGATCTGGCCGACCGGGAGCTGGCAACCGACTGTCTGAGGGCCATGGCGATCACAGGGAAGTTGAGCGGACGCTACCGGCTGCTTCTGGCGCCGCAAGGGCCTTAGCACCATGGCCCCTGGAGAACCAGTGTTGTCAACGGTTCAAGATCGTCTCAAAGGTAGGATTCGCCCCATATCCATGGCCCGTTAATCCCTTCCCTTGGGCAATGGCGCCGTGCCCTTTCAGCGAGGTGGCGCCCAGGCGCCGTAATGGATTCCAGATTTTCGCGACCTCTCACCAGTGAAGACGGTGGCCCCAGCCGTCGGCGGGGGGCGTTGCGCCTGGGATCCACCGAGATCACTGGCACTGGCGCTGGGGGAGATCGAGATGGCGCCAGCTGTGTAGTAACTACCGATAGCGAGGGTCGGCGCCTGTCTCGCCACTCGAGCCACGTGCAGTCGATCGAGCTACGCACCTATGTGTTTCTCGACTCGCTCCAGCCCCAGTTGGCTGCCTATATGGGCACGGTCTCCCAGGGGTTTCTGCCCATCCCTGGCGATGCTTGCCTTTGGCTCGAGGTGTCCCCAGGCATGGCTGTGCACCGGGTTACCGACATTGCCCTTAAGGCAAGCACGGTGCGCCTTGGCCAGATGGTGGTGGAACGGGCCTTTGGCTCGATTGCCATGTACCACCGGGACCAGAGCAACGTGCTTCATTCCGGTGAGGTGGTGCTGGAGGCCATCGGCAGCAGCATCAATCGCCGCCGCCGCTGTGAGGTGACTTGGACGGAGATTATCCGCGCCATCACCCCAGACCACGCCGTGCTGATCAACCGCCAGAACCGTCGCGGTTCAATGATTCAGGCGGGCATGAGCATGTTTATCCTTGAAACTGAGCCAGCCGGCTACGTGTTGATCGCCGCCAATGAGGCAGAGAAGTCTTCAAATATCACCGTGGTGGATGTGAAGGCCGTGGGCGCCTTTGGCCGCCTCACCCTGGCGGGCAAGGAGGGGGACGTGGAGGAGGCGGCTTCGGCTGCCATGCGGGCCGTGGCCCAAATCAACAACTAAACGCGCCCGAACTAATAGCTAATCAATGGCCAATCAATGGCTAGTCAATTTTTTTTGACGGTTGATAATTATGCAATTAATAAAGATCTATTAGACAATTAACGGTTAATTAATAGTCAGTTACAAGGTATTCGTTGGTATATTTTTGGTGTGGCCACTTCAGTCCAGGCCCATTAGGCGAAGTAGTCCAGGGGCCAGGGCCGCTGCCGCTTTGCCCCGGCTGCCAAGTCGACGGCGCAGGTGTTCCCCCATCTCGGCGTAGCTGGCGCCAGCCTCCCGCACGTAAAAGATTGAGTCATAGCCAGGGCCATGGCCCTGGGGTTCCCGCAAGATGAGCCCTCGGCAAATGCCTTGGGCCTCGAGCACGGTGGTGCCGCTGGGATCAGCCAAGGCCATGGCACTAACGAATTGGCCCCCTCGATAGAGCGAATCCCCCAGCTCGTGGAGTAGGCGGTGGATGCGTTCATGGTCGGTGGGCCCATAGCGGGCAGAAAAAATTCCTGGCCTGCCGTTCAGGCCATCCACCTCCAGGCCCGAGTCATCGGCGAGGGCCCATTGCCCGGTGAGGGCGGCTACGGTTTCTGCCTTGAGCCTGGCATTGGCCCCATAGGTGGAGCCTGTCTCTTCTATCTCAAGCCCCTCGGGCTGGGGGTGCACGTCTAGGTCCACCGGCTGCAACATCGCCACTAATTCGGCCACCTTGTGGGGGTTGCCACTGGCGATGACGAGTACAGGTAGGGCTGGGCTGGGCAAGGGGCCGAGGGCGATGCCGAGGGCCTGGGCAGGCCGGCGAACTAGCGACGATAGCGCCAGGACCAAGGGGGGAAATTTTGCCCTAGGGCAAGTTTCCTCCCTTGATCGGAGCGGCGAAGTGCTTAGGGGGATTGGCAAGGTGCCAGTCGCCCTAAGTTGTTGCAACCTTTGTTCCGAAATGGAATGCAGTCGAGCCTAATCATTCAGAACCTGGTGTCAGCACCGGTTCTGTTCTTTTTTCTCGGCGTTCTCGCCGTGCTAATCGGCTCGGATCTTGAGATCCCGTCGCCGCTGCCCAAGCTGTTTTCGCTTTATCTGCTGCTGGCGATTGGCTTCAAGGGGGGCGTGGAACTCGCCCACAGCGGCCTCGGCAGCCAAGTGCTGATGACGATTGCCGCAGCAGTGGCGATGTCGCTGCTGGTGCCGATCACTAGTTTTTACATCCTGCGCACCCGCATGGATGTTTACAACGCTGCCGCCGTGGCCGCCTCCTATGGGTCGATAAGTGCCGTCACCTTCATCACGGCCCAGAGCTTTCTGAATGTGCTCCATGTGGATTTCGATGGATTTATGGTGGCCGCCCTTGCCCTAATGGAGTCTCCGGCGATTGTGGTTGGTGTGGTGCTGGCCAAGTTGGGGAGTCAAATCAGCGATGACCCCCATGGCGCCCAGGCCGGCGGTTTGCGGTGGCGAGAGGTGCTGCAGGAGGCTTTCCTGAATGGGTCTGTGTT